>PPYF01310658.1_pt1 | contig 14390 bp, 12 predicted proteins | sample 1559871 | NCBI WGS metagenome assembly PPYF01 (sample SAMN08240021, study PRJNA423297) | Human gut metagenome, whole genome shotgun sequencing project. | reverse complement strand
ATAGCCAAAGACCGTCAGCGCTTCCTGAAAGAGGAGTTGCAGAAGCGCAGGGAGAGGGGAAAGTTCCTTGAGTGGTAAGAGTGGTATGTTTGATATAAAAGGGGCTGTCTCAATCGCTGAGGCAGCCCTTTTCCGTTTGTGTCTTTTCCCTTATGCGGCAGAAACAGGATGCTGCGAAAGAACGGGTGCGTTTACCGCAACCATTCGTTTAGCAGCTTCATCACTTCTTCTTTCTCCTTTTCGGGCAGTGTGGAGATGCGTGCCAGATGGCTGCCGCCCGGCTGAATGAATACGTGAATATTCTTTTTCTCTTTGAGCCAGGTAACTCCGGCAGCCGTCCAGGGATCGTTTTCACCGTAGATGAATATCATTTTCGGGTCGTTCTTTTGCAAGAATCCCTTAATCTTCCTACTGAGTGTCTTGTCAAAAGGCATATCTTTCAGTTCCTCGGAAAGCATCAGGCGATGCAGGTAGCCTTTGCCGGACTTGATGGAGAGATACTTTTTGAAAGGACGGGTGTCGTAGCCGTAATAGCCCAATTCGCGTGCGGCCTGTACGAAGAAAGAGGCGTTGGTACTGTCGGTTGTGAAATAGGACGGGTCGCTGATGGCCAGCAGGTGGGCTATGAGTTCTGCGTCGGTGGCTGTGGGTAGCGGAATGCTGCCGACGGGAGTACCCCATTGCCAGAGCGCGAATGAATATTCCAGTACCGAATAGTCGTATATCTCTTCGATAGGAGCACGGAACTTATACTCTTGTTCGGTGCAGTATTTCTCGAAAAGGGGGAGTAAGGCCGCTTTGCGTTTCAGGATTTCCAGCTGGAAGTCGGTAATTCTTTTACGGTCTTCATCCGTAGACACTTTTTTGAGGAACGGTTCGTGACGGCCGTCCTCTGTTCCGTAGCAGAGGGGAGCCACGTAAGGAACGGATACATCCACATCGTCCGGATAGAATGTGCGGTAGAGCAGGGCGGTCTGTCCGCCTTTGCTGATACCGGTAGCAATCCATTTTCCGGGATATATGTTTTTGAATGCGGTTGTTACCGCGTGCAAATCATCGGCGGAACTTTCGGCTGTAAGGTATCGCCAGTCTTTGGGTTCGGGAGTGGATTCCAGGAAATAGCGGTATTCCACAAATACCATATTGGCATTGAGGAGCCTGGAAAGTTCCTCGCGATATTGGGGCTTGAGCGCGTAGGCGGCTCCATATCCTTCGGTTATAATGACCGTGGGACGATCGAAGCCCGCATGCGCCACGATAACCCGCTGGCGGAAACTTCCTTTCTTGGGATGCCGGTGGTCGAGCGGCTGGGTGAAATAGGTTACATACTTCTCCGAAAACTCGGTAGATTCCAACGGTTGGGTTTCCGTTATGGCGGAAATCTCACTTAGTTTCTGCTGTAAGCCGGTCTGTGCGGATAAGGATACCGATGCCAGCAAGAATGTAAACAGCAGCAATGCTGTATGGCGTGTACGCAGGCCTTTCATAATGTGTTTATTTGTAATTGGGGACAAAGATAATCTGTTTTCCTCTTCAGGCTGCTGTCTGCCGGATAAAAAAGGGGAAAGAACTACCATCACGGCACTTCTTTCCCCTGCAAACTTAAAACAACCAACAAAAGAAATAGATAATTTCCGGTTTCAGAGTTTGTATGTCTGAAATAGCTCTTTATCTTATAAACAACAGTTCCCTGTATTTCGGTAATGTCCACATCTGGTTGTCAACGATGAGTTCCAACTTGTCGATGTGATAGCGGATTTCTTCCATCATCGGTACGATGTTGTCGTGATAAGCGATGGCTTTGTCGCGTTCACATTCAATCTTGTTGGCAACCTTGCGGGCTTCTATCATGGTATCTACATGTTCCTTGATGAAGGTGGTACGGTCGGCAATCTCTTCGATGAGTTCCAAATTCTTGGCAGACAGTTTTGCAGCTTTCTCTACCGGGAAGAGGTCTTTCATTTTGTAGACATTGTCTATCAAATCCGTCTGATATTGAGTGGCTACGGGAATGATGTGATTCATCGCCAAGTCACCGAGCACGCGGGCTTCAATCTGAATTTTCTTGGTATAGGTCTCCCACTTCACTTCGTTGCGGGCTTCCAGTTCCTTTTGCGTCATTACGCCTACAGACTCGAACATACGGATGCTTTCGGGCTTCAGATAGTTGTCGAAGATGAGGGGTACACTGGTTTCGCAGTCCAGACCGCGTTTTTTGGCCTCGGCTTTCCATTCGTCGCTGTAGCCGTTACCGTCGAAGTGAATGGGCTTGCATATCCTGATGTATTTGCGGATAACGTCGAGGATAGCCGAAATCTTCGGTTCACCCTTCCCGATAAGTTTGTCTACATCCTTCTTGAATTCTACCAGTTGCTCGGCAAGAGCGGAGTTCAGGGCAATCATGGCGCTGGCACAGTTGGCTTCCGAACCTACGGCACGAAACTCGAAGCGGTTGCCCGTAAAGGCAAACGGGCTGGTACGGTTACGGTCGGTGTTGTCTATCATTAGCTCGGGTATCTGCGGAATGTCCAGCTTCATGCCCTGTTTGCCGCTGAGGCTGATGAGGTTATCCTTAGTGCTTTCCTCAATATGTTCCAGAACCTGACTCAACTGCTTGCCGAGGAAGCTGGATATGATTGCAGGAGGCGCTTCATTCGCTCCCAGTCGGTGGGCGTTTGTGGCGCTGGAGATGCTGGCTTTCAGTAATCCGTTATGTTTGTAGACTGCCATTAAGGTATTTACTACGAAGGTGATGAAGCGTAGGTTGTCTTCGGGCAGTTTGCCGGGGGCATGGAGCAGGATGCCCGTGTCCGTACCCAACGACCAGTTGTTGTGCTTGCCGCTGCCGTTGACACCCTTGAATGGCTTTTCGTGCAACAGTACTCGGAAGCCGTGATTACGTGCCACCTTGCGCATCAGAGCCATGATGAGCATATTGTGGTCTACTGCAAGGTTACATTCCTCGAAGATAGGAGCCAACTCGAATTGGTTGGGAGCTACCTCGTTGTGGCGGGTCTTGACAGGGATTCCGAGTTTCAACGCTTCGATTTCCAACTCCTTCATAAAGGCTGCCACACGCGGAGGGATGGCGCCGAAGTAGTGGTCTTCGAGTTGTTGGTTCTTGGCACTATCGTGTCCGGTCAGTGTGCGGCCGGTCATCAACAGGTCGGGGCGGGCGGCGTAAAGGCCTTCGTCAATCAGGAAGTATTCCTGTTCCCAGCCCAAGTACGCCACTACTTTCTTTACGTCCGGGTTGAAGTAGCGGCATACGTCTACCGCTGCTTTGTCCACTGCACGCAGTGCTTTGAGTAACGGCGCTTTGTAGTCAAGAGATTCACCCGTGTAGGCAATGAAGATGGTAGGAATGCAGAGCGTATCATCTACTATGAACGCGGGAGAAGAGGGGTCCCATGCTGAATATCCGCGTGCCTCGAACGTGTTGCGGATACCGCCGTTGGGGAAGCTGGATGCGTCCGGTTCCTGCTGCACAAGCAACTTGCCTGTGAATTCTTCCATCATGCCGCCCTTGCCGTCGTGTTCCACAAAAGCGTCGTGTTTTTCGGCAGTGCCTTCGGTGAGCGGATGAAACCAGTGCGTGTAGTGGGTGGCTCCCATCTCAAGCGCCCATTTCTTCATTCCCGCCGCCACTTCATCAGCAATACTGCGGTCCAGCGGCGCACCGTTGTCAATTACATCAATCAGTTTGGCATATACCTTGCTCGGCAGATACCTGAACATCTTTTCCTTGTTGAATACATACTTGGCGAAGTATTCCGACGGACGTTCCGCCGGGACTGCCACTGCAACGGGTTTCTTCTTGAACGCCGTCTCTACTACTCTGAATCTCAATTTTGACATAATACCTTAGAATTGTAATTGTTGGTTTATAAATATATGATAGAATAAAAAAACTTGTTTTAGTTGTAAGCGGACTCTCCGTGCTCGTAGATGTCAAGTCCTTCTTCCTCCACGCGAGCCGGAACACGCAAGCCGTGTATCTTGTCGAGTACTTTGAAGATGATGAAGCCCATACCTGCCGCCCAAAGTCCGACAATTACCGCACCGAATATCTGTGCTCCGAGGAAGCCCGCACCCGCACCGTAGAACAGACCTTCACTGGTAGAGAACAGTCCGGTAAGTACCGTTCCCGTGAAACCACATACGCCGTGTACGGAAGATGCGCCTATGGGGTCGTCAATTTTCAGTACTTTGTCAATGAATTCTACGGCATATATCATCAGTACGCCACAGATGGCGCCGATGATGACCGCACCCAGCGGAGCAACGGCGTCGCATCCTGCCGTAATGCCTACCAATCCCGCCAAAATACCGTTCAGCGTGAGTGACAGGGACGGTTTGCCGTATTTCAGCCAACTGACGGCCAGGGCAAAGAAACCACCAGCGCAAGCTGCCAAGTTAGTGTTGAGGAATACGAGCGAGACAGTTACCTGATCCTCGGTAGTGGCTGCCGCCAACTGAGAGCCGGGGTTGAAACCGAACCATCCGAACCATAGGATGAACACGCCCAGTGCCGCAATGGTGAGGTTGTGTCCGGGGATGGCTTTTGACCGGCCGTCTTTGCCGTACTTGCCGATGCGCGGACCGAGGATAGCTGCACCTACCAATGCAAATAGCTCCCGAAACAATTGTGGCGGAAGTGGCGCAGAATACGGTTTGGAATACGAGGAAACCTTCGGTAGGCAATGAAGCGGGGTCGGGCAGGCCATTGCTATCGAACAACAGGCTCATGAGGTGAGGAGTTCCGAAGAAGTCGCCTAAACCGAACATGATGCCGAAACCTACCAGCCAGTAAAGAAGTGAGCCGAACATGAAGTCCACAAAGTTTTTCATCAGTATGTTGGCGGTGTTCTTGGTGCGGGTGAAACCGGCTTCCACCAATGCGAAGCCCGGTTGCATAAAGAATACCAACATGGCTGCAAGTAACATCCAGACGGTGTTGACACCGGAAACCAACTGGGCGACGGTATCGGTTGCCACACTATCCGCAGCTACGGCGGTTTGTGCATACATATCTGTTGTGAGGCAGCAAGCTATGAGTATAGCAAGGGCCGTACGCAGTTTTGTGAAACTGCGTTTCATATATTTGTCCATAATCTTTTGGGTTTTTAGTTGTACTTGTATTTTGTTTTTCACTGAGCACGCCGCTCAATGAAAATCCTGTGGGTTGAGTGCTGCCGGTTATCTTTCCTGTTCGGCATTATAGAGGGCAATGTCACCCCGTTCTCCGGTGCGGATGCGGATAGCGTCTTCAATGGGGATGACGAAGATGCGGCCGTCGCCGATTTCGCCGGTTTGTGCGGCTTTGATGATAGCTTGTACTGTCTTTTCTGCGTTTTTATCGCGTACAACGATAGAGATGAGGATACGTTCGATGGAACTGGTGTCGTACAGTACACCACGGTAAATACGGGCTTGTCTGGATTTTCCGATACCTCTTACATCGTAATAAGAGAACCATTCGATATCTGCTTCGAGGAGTGAGTCTTTCACTTCCTCGAATTTGGTTTTGCGGATGATAGCTTCAATCTTTTTCATACCTTAAGTGTTTTATTGTTCTTAAAAACTTAATCCTACTACGAAGTATGCTCTTTCCGAACAGGGATTCCAAGTAGCTTTGGCAAAGAGTGGCAGGGAGAATGAATTGGTTATCCTGATATCCTTTGTAGCTCCGAGGCTGACGTCGCATACGGCAAATCCGCTTGCTCCGTAGAAGTCCGTTTCCCATGGAGTGGCGCCTACTTCGGCTGTCCAGTCAAGTCCGCCCAATTTGAACGGAGCGGCTATGGAAATATAGGATGAATAGGCTCTGTCACCATTCTCCTTGACACCGTCGTCTCCGGCAAAGTTGGTGTACCAGTTTACTGCTACCGGTCCGAAGTCGTAACCCACTTGGGCTTCGTACAGGTGGGTTGTATTGTGGGCACCGTAGTGGAAGTAACCTGCTCCGGTATTATACCAATAATCAGTAATTGATACGCTAAAACCACCGCTGATAGTAACGTTATTGCTATTACTCCTAATTTTGTGTTTCTTGTTTTCATACCTTCTTACCTTTTTAGTTAGAAAAATTGCGGATGATCAGTCCGGTTCTGTTAGTATAGTATTGTGCTTGAACTATTAAATAGTAGGATGTTTATATTCTTCACTTTTATTTCAGCCAGTTGCGGATGCGTTTTATGGCTTCCACACAGTCTTCGTGTTTGCCGAAAGCGGTCAGGCGGATATATCCCTCACCGCTTGGCCCGAAGCCTACACCCGGAGTACCCACTACATTGGCTTCGTACAACATTTGTTCGAAGAATCGCCAAGAGCTTATGTCGTTCGGGGTTTTCAGCCAGATGTATGGAGCGTTCACACCGCCGTACACTTCCAGCCCGGATGTTTCCAGTCCTTCTTTCATGGTGCGGGCGTTGTTCATATAGTAGTCAATCGTTTCTTTTACCTGCCGTCTGCCTTCTGCGGTGTAGATGGCTTCGGCGGCACGCTGGGTAATGTAGCTTGTACCATTAAACTTGGTGCATTGGCGGCGGTTCCACAGTTTGTTGAGGGAGATACGTTCACCTTCCAGCGTAGCGGCGGTCAGTTCTTTCGGTACTACGGTGTAGCCGCAGCGTACGCCTGTAAATCCGGCTGTCTTTGAGAAACTGCGGAACTCGATGGCGCATTTTTTCGCCCCTTTTATTTCGTATATGGAGTGGGGCACATCGTCCTCTTGGATGAAAGCCTCGTAGGCGGCATCAAATAGGATAAGCGTGTCGTTGTCAAGGGCATAGTCCACCCACTTTTTCAGTTCGGGTTTGGTAAGGGTAGTACCCGTAGGATTGTTGGGGTAACAGAGGTAGACGATGTCGATACGTTTGTCCGGTATTTCGGGGATAAAGTTGTTTTCGGCCGTACAGGACATATAGGTTACATTGCTCCATTTGCCGTCTTTTTCCAATATGCCGGCGCGTCCGCACATTACGTTGCTGTCAATGTAGACGGGGTAGATAGGGTCGGTTACTCCCACACTGTTGTCATGGCGGAGTATGTCGCCTATGTTTCCCGTATCGCTCTTGGCTCCGTCGTTGATGAAGATTTCTTGTGGGCTGAAATGAACGCCGCGTGTCGCGTAATCGTGTTTGATAACGGCATCAATCAGAAAGTCATAACCCTGTTCAGGACCGTATCCGCGGAATGTCTTGGCATCAGCCATCTCATCCACTGCCTTGTGCATCGCTTCGATGCAAACTTGCGGCAGCGGACGGGTAACGTCTCCGATACCCAGACGGATGACTTCTTTTTTAGGGTGCGTTATCCTGAAAGTATTAATTTTTTTAGCTATGTCCGAAAATAAGTAACTTCCGGGCAGTTTCAAAAAATGTTCATTAACTAATGCCATATCTCTGTTGGTTTAATTATTTAATAATGATGAATTAATAATGAAGAATTGCCATGTGGCACAAAAGCGTATATTCATTCATAATTCTTCATCCGTCTCCATCTCTCCCTCGAACACCTTGGTTGCCTCTCCCGTCATAAAGACGTGCTTGGTGGCTATATCCCATTCAATGGTGAGTGTTCCTCCATCCATGCCGATGATTGATTTTCTTCCGGCACGTCCTGTGAGGAAAGCGGCTACGGCTGTGGCACAGGCTCCTGTTCCACAGGCTCGGGTGACGCCCGAACCCCGTTCCCATACGCGCATCCTTATCTTTCCCTCTTCCAATACTTGGGCAAACTCCACATTGGTGCGGTCGGGGAAGAGAGGGTGATTCTCCAGTTTGGGGCCGATAGAGGAGAGGTCTACCTTCGTAATGTCGTTCACGAAGATTACCAGATGCGGGTTTCCCATGGATACGGTAGTACCCGTATAGCGTATGCCGTCTATTTCGATGGGATGTTCTGTCATCGGCTTGCTCCCCTTGCCGTCATAGTTCACGGGTTCGTCAGACGGAATACCCATGTCAACGGTTACAGTGTCTACTTTATCGCCTGTCGCGTGTAGTTTTAGAATCTTGATGCCGGACAGGGTATCGAGTGTGATTTCTGTTTTGGAAGTCAGCTTGTAGTCATAAAGGTATTTGCCGATGCACCGGCTGGCATTGCCGCACATCTTGGCTTCCGAACCGTCCGCATTGAAAATGCGCATGCTGAAATCGGCTTTGTCGGAGCGCCCTATAAGTACCAGACCGTCACTGCCGATTCCCGTATGCGGTGCGCTCCATTTCTTCGAGAGTTTCTCCGGGTTCTCGATAGGATAGCGGGTAGTGTCTACATATATGTAGTCGTTTCCTGCGCCATGCATCTTGGTAAACTTTATGCTTCTTGTCATTTTGTACTTACTTGGTTAGTTGACTATATCCTTTTGTCTTATTTCAATGCAAATATACGACGTTTTGGATGATTTTTATCTATATTGATATCTGTTTTCTATTTATTTCTATTCCTGCTTTCATTCAGTGCAAATATATATGATTTCCCTTTCAATTTAAAAGTATATGATGCTATATTCGTAAAGATTGTAATATAATGCTCTTGCACTCTTGCGGGGAAATAATAAAAATGATTGTTTTATTCGCTTATTACTACCTTTTTGAAATATAAAAGCTGCTTCATTGTTTTCATAATGAAGCAGCTTGTCTGTAATAACTTTCTAAATGTATTGTAAGCTGATGCTTTTACTGTAATATTTCTTGCAGTTCTACGGGGACGTTGGTAGTGATGAAATCCACACCGTGGTCAATCAACCACTTCATGTCTTTGGCATCGTTTATGGTCCAAGCATTTACTTTCATGCCCAAGTCGTGGGACTCTTTAATCCATTCGGGATGTCTTTTGAATACGCTGAAGTGATAGTCGGGTCCGGCGCATCCCCATTCTTTCAGTTCTTTGGGAGAGAGGTCGCCTTCCAGATAATATACCGGAGTTCCTTTGGGGGTAAGACGGATAAATTCTTTGGTGGCGTGTCGCGAGAAAGCGATGTATTCCATGCGGTTCTCCAATCCCATGTCTTTCACCATCTTCACGATACTTTCTACGGCACGTGTTTCCTGTTCGGGTGTCTTGTGGGATTTCAGTTCCAGAATAAGGCGCGTTTTCAGTTGTCCAGCCTTCTCCAAGTATTGCCGCAGGGTGGGGAGTTGCTCTCCGTTGTCCAGTATGACGGCGGTACACTGTTGTGCGGTGGATTTCTGCATATTCACTCCCTTGAAAGTGCTATCGTGGTTTACTACAAGTTGGTTGTCGGCGGTGAGCCATACATCGAACTCGGAACCGTAACAATTTATGGAGTCGGCTTTCACCAGTGCGGCAATGGAATTCTGTGCCGAACCGTCTGTTTTCCAGAAGCCGCGGTGAGCAATGACTTGGGTGGACTGTGCCTGTGTATAGCCACAAGCGGCAAGTAGCAGGGCGGAAGTGATAATAAGGCTTTTCAGTTTCATGGGCTTTAGAATTAATTATTTTCATCGTTCTTTCGCAAAGGTAGCATAAGCTTACGAATATGAAACAGAAAGTATATTAAAAATCCGTTGCATTTGCCGTGTGGTTACTTTTTTTAAGGTTCAGTCCTTGTAGGCTTCTTCGTGCACACCGGCAACGGCGCGTCCGCTAGGGTCGTTTTTCCCTTGGAATGAGACGTCCCATGCCAATGCTTCGGCGGTGGAACAGGCTACACTCGGTACGCTGGGTACACTGCGGGCGGCACTCTCGCTGGGGAAGTGCTCCTCGAAAATAGTGCGGTAGTAGTATTCCTCTTTGTTCATCGGTGTGTTTACGGGGAAGCGTTCGGAGGCTTTCCGCATCTGTTCATCACTGACGGCAGCGGCAGTGACAGCTTTCAGCGTATCAATCCAGCTGTAGCCCACACCATCGGAAAATTGTTCTTTCTGACGCCATGCGACGCTTTCGGGCAGCATAGCCGCAAAGGCTTCGCGAACCACTTTCTTTTCAATTTCCTTTCCGGGACACATCTTCGTGGCAGGATTCAGTCGCATGGCTACATCCAGAAATTCTTTGTCGAGAAACGGGACACGTCCTTCCACGCCCCAAGCGGCAAGACTCTTGTTGGCGCGCAGGCAATCGTAAAGGTACAGTTTGGAGAGCTTACGTACTGTTTCTTCATGGAAGGCTTGTGGTGTGGGCGCTTTGTGGAAGTAGAGGTAGCCGCCGAATACTTCGTCCGCACCTTCACCACTAAGTACCATCTTGATGCCCATGCTCTTGATGACACGCGCCAGCAAGTACATGGGCGTGGATGCGCGGACAGTGGTTACGTCGTAGGTTTCGATGAAGTAGATGACATCGCGAATGGCGTCCAGCCCTTCTTGAATGGTGTAGTTTATTTCATGGTGGATAGTGCCGATGTATTGCGCCACTTCACGTGCTTTGATGAGGTCGGGAGCACCTTTCAAGCCGGTATTGCATCCAGTCGCGAGTGTACCAGCGGTGCATTTTACCCTCACGTCCCCGGTAATAGTGTCCGGGCAGGAAAGGCTCGTACTCGTCGCAGAAGCCTTCGAGAGCTTTCAGTTCGCTGCCGAAGTAGATGCGGCCTTCCTTGTCGCGGCCTATATATAAAGGTATCACTCCGATGGGGTCGCGGGCTATGAGGTAATCGTCCGTCTCTTCATCGTAGAGGGCAAAGGCGAAGATACCGTTCAGTTCTTCGAGGAAATTGATGCCCTTGTCTTTGTAGAGGGCGAGGATGACTTCGCAGTCCGAACCCGTCTGAAAGGTGTACTTTCCGGCGTAATGTGCACGGATATCGCGGTGGTTGTATATCTCACCGTTGACGGCAAGGATTTGCTTGCGGTCGGGCGAGTACAGAGGTTGCCCACCCGATTGAGGGTCGACGATAGAAAGCCGCTCGTGTGCAAGGATTGCGGAGCCGCCTACATAAATACCGCTCCAGTCCGGTCCGCGATGGCGGATTTTCTGTGCCATTTTTAAAGCTTTACTCCTGAGTTCCGGAGTCTGGGATTTTATGTTGAAAATACCTGCTATTCCACACATGGTTGTAGTTGTTTTAGAAGTTGATATCGGGATGATGTTAGTTGTATCGGGTGAGACTGGCAGTTTCGTCCGTTGGAACGGATTGTTTCAAGCGTTGAAACGAGTCGTTTCACACCGGGGGACAGAAAGTTTCATGCGTTGAAACTCTTGGTATCCCTCTTTGAAACTTTTTTCGTTGCCGCAAAACTACCGGTTGAAGTATTGGTCAATCCGCCGGGCTACTTTGCGACCGTCAGCCAGTGCACGTACTACGAGACTTGCACCATTGGCGGCATCTCCCGCCACGAATACATTCTCTGCAAATGTCGGCTGTTCCGGTTTGAGGAAGCCCATAGCCAACAGCACCATATCGGCTTCAATGACTTCTTTCTTACCCGTAGGTTTCATGGTGGGGCGGCCACCGTCTTTTGCCGGAAGCCATTCCACTTCTTCCACTTCCACGCCGCAAACCTTTCCGTTCTTGCCGATGAATCTGTTGGATGCCAGTGACCAGCGGCGTGTGCATCCTTCTTCGTGACTGGAAGTGGTTTTCAGGACAACGGGCCATTGCGGCCAGGGCGTAGCGTCATTGTGGCCTACGGGTGGTTGTGGCATGATTTCTATTTGTGTCACGCTCGTAGCTCCTTGGCGGATGCTCGTGCCGATGCAGTCCGAGCCTGTGTCGCCACCGCCAATGACAAGCACCCGTTTGCCACGGGCATTGACAAGCTGCTCTTTCGGGAATGTCTCTCCGTCGAGGATACGGTTCTGTTGAGCCAGCATATCGAGGGCAAAGTAGATACCTTTCAGTTCACGGCCGGGGATGGTAAGGTCACGGGCAGTGGGAGTGCCTGTGCAGACGGCGTAAGCATCGAAACCTGCGGGCAGCTTCTGCATATCGATGCAGACACCCATTTCAAACCGGATACCTTCGGCTTTCAGTACATTCATGCGACGGTCTATCACTTCTTTGGGTAGTTTGAAATTGGGAATACCGTAGCGAAGCAGTCCGCCCGGCATCGGTTTGGAATCGAATATCGTGACTTCGTAGCCACGGGCATTCAGCCGTGCGGCAACGCTCAGCCCGGCAGGCCCTGCACCGATGACAGCTATTTTCCAGCCATTGCGTTCGGGGCGGACAGGCACGATATATCCTTCACGAAAAGCGGCTTCGGCAATGGCTGCCTCATTCTCGCGGATGGTTACGGGAGCATCGCAGGAGAGTTTCAGCACACATGACTTCTCACAAAGTGCGGGGCAGATACGTCCCGTAAATTCGGGGAAATCATTCGTCTCGTTCAGTACTTGATAGGCTTCGCGCCATTTTCCTTTGCAGAGTGCGTCTTGAAACTCCGGTTGCTTGTTGCCCAACGGACATGCCCAATGGCAAAAAGGTACACCGCATTCCATACAGCGTGAGGCTTGGAGCTTGCGGTCGTGACTGTTCAGCGTCTGTTCCACCTGGCTGAAATCTGTGATACGTTCGTGTATCGGACGGTAGCCCGCTTCTTGGCGGGGGATATTTAAGAATGCTTTTGAATCGCCCATGATTGATAAATTGAGAATTAAAAATTGAAAATTAAGAAATAATACTCAGAGAATCGAAAATTAAAAAGAACGTGGAATTTGTAAGTACGCACTATTCTGTATTTTTTAATTCTCAATTCTCAATTTTTAATTTAATAGTCTCTTTGCATATCCGCAATCTTCTGTTGCAGCTTCTTCATCTGTTCTTCTTGCAGCACTTTCTTGTACTCGATAGGGACTACTTGGATAAACTCGTCTACGTAGTGCGTCCAGTCATCGAGTAGGATGCGCGCCAGTTTGGAACCGGTGTAGAGATAATGCTGGCGGATGAGTTCGTGCAACTCCTTGCGGTATGAGGTTTCTTCAATGAGGCTTAGTTCCACCATTTCCATGTTACAGAAGTAGTCGAAGTTTCCGTCTTTGTTCCAGACGTAGGCCACACCACCGGACATACCTGCGGCAAAGTTACGTCCCGTCTGTCCGAGCACCACTACACGTCCGCCGGTCATGTATTCGCAGCAATGGTCACCCACACCCTCTACAACGGCTATTGCACCGGAGTTGCGGACGGCAAAGCGTTCGCCTACGCGACCGTTGATATATACTTCGCCGCTGGTTGCACCATACAGAAGGGTGTTTCCGGCAATTGTGTTCTTCTCGGCCTCGAAGTTGCTGCGTACAGGGGGTAGTACGGCGATACGTCCGCCACTCAGCCCTTTGCCCAGATAGTCATTGGCCTCACCTTCCAGCTTGAAGTTGATACCCGGTACGAGGAATGCTCCGAAACTCTGTCCGGCCGAGCCTTTGAACTTGACGTTCAGTGTATGTTCGGGCAGGCCTTTTGCGCCGTACTTGGCGGCGATAGCGCCGGAGAGCATCGCACCGCAGGCGCGGTCGGTGTTGGCGATGGTATATTCGAGAGAAACTTCTTTCTGTTCGTCTACGGCATTGGCGGCGGCATTCAGCATTTCCACGTCTTTTACGCGGTCGATGCCGTGTTGCTGGTTTATGATGTGGCGGATGGCGGCTCCGTTGTCCACACGCGCTAGTACTTTGTCGAAGTTGATGAGTTGATGTTTCTTGATGCCGTCATCCGGTCTGCGGATGATGAGGTCGGTACGCCCGATGATATCATCCAGCTTTTCCACTCCAATCTCTGCCAGATACTCGCGTACTTCGCGGGCAAGGAAGGTAAAGTAGTTCACAAGGTATTCGCTACGGCCGATGAAACGTTTGCGCAGTTCCGGGTTCTGGGTGGCTACACCTACGGGACATGTGTTTTGGTTACACTTGCGCATCATCACGCATCCCAATACGATGAGGGCAGCGGTGGCGAAACCGTATTCTTCCGCACCGAGCATGGCCATGAGTACTACGTCGCGTCCGGTTTTCAGTTGTCCGTCCACTTGCAGCAGCACTTGTCCGCGCAGCCCGTTCAGTACCAGTGTCTGTTGCGTCTCGCTCAGTCCGAGTTCGGGCGAGATGCCGGCATATCGGATGGAGCTTGCGGGTGATGCGCCTGTACCGCCTTCGGCGCCGGAGATGACGATGAGGTCGGCTTTGGCTTTCGCCACACCTGCGGCGATAGTTCCCACACCGCTTTCGGCTACCAGCTTCACGCTGATTTTGGCTTTCGGATTGACGTTCTTCAAGTCGAAGATAAGCTGTGCCAGGTCTTCGATGGAATAGATGTCGTGATGGGGCGGGGGAGAAATCAATGAAATACCTGGAATGGAGTGGCGCGTGCGGGCAATCACTTGGTCTACTTTGAATCCCGGCAACTGGCCGCCTTCACCCGGCTTGGCGCCTTGTGCCACTTTTATCTGTATTTCGTCGGCATTCACCAGATATTCCGTAGTGACCCCGAA
>PPYF01067963.1_pt1 | contig 14393 bp, 12 predicted proteins | sample 1559871 | NCBI WGS metagenome assembly PPYF01 (sample SAMN08240021, study PRJNA423297) | Human gut metagenome, whole genome shotgun sequencing project. | reverse complement strand
CTATTAAGAAAAGATATAACGAGCTGAAGGAACTGACCGGTCGGGTGACAAAACGCCCGGTGGTATTCAGTGGAGAATTGCGGGGCGGCAATTGGTATGCTGTAGGAGGGAGGAGTTTTCTCGCACAATTGTTTAAAGATGCCGGTGCCGATTATTTTTTGAAAGACGATGAACAGTCTGGAGGAGTCACCCTCGATTTTGAAACAGTTTACAGCCAAGCGGCAGGTGCCGATTATTGGCGTATTGTGAATAGCTATCAAGGAGAATTTTCTTATAACACGTTGAAAGAGGAAGATGCCCGTTATGTTGATTTTAAAGCATACAAAGAGAAAGGGGTGATTTATTGTAACATGCGTGAAAAACCTTTTTATGAGAGTATGCCTACAGAACCGGAAGTTGTTCTGGCAGATTTGATTCAAATCTTTCATCCGCAGCTTTTGTCCGGTCACCAACCGGGATATTATGAATTGCTTAAATAGGAAAATAGTATATGAAACGACCTGTTGCATTTTATATGCTGTTAATTATGGCTTCTATTTTTCTGTTTTTCTTCCTGAATCTGGTATTAGGTTCTGTTTCCATACCGCTTCGTGCTGTGTGGAATATCCTTTGGGGAACAGGGAATGAGTCTGTTATATGGCAAAATATTATTTGGAAATCACGGGTACCACAGGCGCTTACCGCATTGGTGGCGGGGGCGGGGCTCTCTGTCAGCGGTTTACAGATGCAGACTGTTTTCCGCAATCCTTTGGCCGGTCCGTCGGTACTGGGCATCAGTTCGGGAGCCAGTATGGGAGTTGCTTTTGTGGTGCTTCTTTCGGGCAGTTTGGGTGGTGTTGCTTTGAGCAAGCTAGGCTTTATGGGGGAAATAGCCCTTACCATAGCAGCTATTGCAGGTTCACTTTCCATTATGGCACTTATTGTTTTCGTTTCCCAAAAAGTAAGGGGCAATGTTACTTTGCTGATTATCGGTGTGATGATTGGTTACATAGCCAATGCGGTGATAGGTGTGCTGAAATTTTTCAGTGTGGAGGAGGATATTCGTGCATATGTCATTTGGGGGTTGGGAAGTTTTGCCCGTGTATCGGGAGATCAGATGACTTTATTTATATGTATCATGGTGGTATTGTTGCCACTTTCCTTCCTGCTTGTCAAAACATTGAATCTTTTGCTGCTGGGAGATGCATACGCACGGAATCTCGGATTGAATATAAAACGTGCCCGTCTGCTTGTCATTACTTGTTCGGGAGTATTGGTAGCTATTGTTACCGCATATTGCGGTCCGATTATTTTTCTGGGGCTGGCCGTTCCGCATCTTTGCAGGGGAATGTTCCGCACATCCGATCATCGTATTCTGATGCCTGCTTCTTTACTGGCAGGTGCGTCATTGGCATTGGTATGTAATCTGATTGCCCGTATGCCCGGTTTCGAAGGTGCATTGCCGGTAAATTCGGTGACGGCTTTGGTAGGTGCTCCGGTAGTGATGTCGGTTTTATTCAATAAACGTCGCAATGAAATGAATGAGTAATGATGAATCAAGAAACTATACATATTCGGAAACTGACTACCGGTTATCCCGGTAAGGGGGGAACCAAGATTGTAGCGAAGGACATTGATGCTACTATCCGCAGTGGGGAACTGACTTGTCTTTTGGGGGCGAATGGAGTAGGGAAATCTACTTTATTGCGTACTTTGTCTGCCTTTCAGCCGCCTGTAGGAGGAGAGATAGAAATAATGGGAAAGAAACTGACGGATTACACCGATAAACAGTTGGCGACAGTTATCGGAGTGGTATTGACCGAAAAATGCAGTCTGCGGAACATGACCGTGGAAGAACTGGTGGGTATGGGGCGCAGTCCTTATACCGGTTTCTGGGGAAATTTAAGCAAGGAGGACAAGAATACAGTAAACGATGCCATTGCGCTGGTAAGGATTGAGGATTTGAAATACCGGATGGTACATACTTTGAGTGACGGTGAGCGTCAGAAAGTAATGATAGCAAAGGCGTTGGCACAGGAAACCCCGGTGATTTTTCTGGATGAGCCGACTGCTTTTCTTGATTTCCCCAGTAAAGTGGAGATTATGCAACTGCTTCATCATTTGTCACGTTCTACAATAAGTATGCGATGGTACGGAAAGCCTTGCAGCGGAATGGTATTCTGGCAAGCCGGCGTGTTGAGTCCGATTTTTATATTGAAACGGGAGATATGACTACCAGTGGATATATTATCCACCCGGTAGCCGGGAGGACGATAAAGGTAGATACCATAGAGGAATTGTTAGAACAAGTCACTGCTATATTAGCTTCCGTTTAGCAGCAGCGTCTAAATAATCAGTTATTGTATCCTGAAAGGAATATTCCCTTCTTCATCAATCAAGAGGATTGTCAATTTTCCTTCGGGCAATAAGGGGACGCAATGTGCAAAACAATGTTCCAACAAACACGGAAAGAACTTTCCGCTGTCTTCTTCAGACAGCAAGGTCCATAATTCACGGGCTAATGTCAACTTTTCTATCATGCTTTCAACATCCGGAGAGCATCCGGCTTCCATTGCCACCTGCCTTAGGAATTCTTTATTCATCACCACTTTCTTACTGTGTGTGTCCAGATTTCCTTCGGCCAGTTTCACCGCCTTGCCTATCATAATGCCTAAAGTAACCAATGGAACCTTAAGCTTGGCAGCTATCTTGAGTGTCTCCCCTATAAAATTTCCATAATGTACAAAAGCCTGAGCAGGTAATCCCGGATACTCCTTCTTCACAAAACGTTCGCTTTTTGCTCCCGAATTAATGATGAGTCTGGATGAGCCCACAGCCACACAAACCTCCACTTCCCTGCGGATAGCCTCGACAAAAGCTTCTGAAGAAAAAGGACGGACTATGCCCGAAGTTCCAATGATGGAAATGCCGTCCACAATTCCTAGTTTAGGATTGAAAGTACGTTGTGCCAACTCTTTTCCTCCGGGAACGGAAATGGTAACATCCAGCCCTTTGTCATAAAGCGCCGATAATTCTTTCATTATCATTTGCCGGGGGATGCGATTGATGGCGGGTTCCCCGATTTCCAATCCCAGCCCCGGAAGGGTGACTCGTCCCACTCCTTCACCTTGCAGGAAACGGATGTCCGGGTGATTGCTAAAACTTACCGTTACCACAATGGATGCGCCGTGAGTGACATCCGGATCATCTCCCGCATCTTTAACAACGGTGCAGGTGGCACTGTTCTTTTCTATTTCTGTATGGGCTACCGGTAAGGTCATTTCCTCGTCATCGGGAAGGCGGAAGGATATCATTTTCTGTTCTTCCCCTAAAATCAGAGCCGTCAATGCTGCTTTTGCAGCTGCAGTAGCGCAGGCCCCTGTGGTGTAGCCGCTTCTCAACGGGTAAAAAGCAGGGATGTTCTTTTCTATCTGTTTTCTCAATCCATATTCACCGGTAACGATCATGAAATGCCTGGGAAGGGGAGGGCGTTTTATAGCAAAGACCGGGATTTTTGCAGCCTGTGCCGCTTTCACTTTCTCCGAAAATCCTCCGGATTCTCCGCTTTCCTTGGTCAGAATGGCCTGTGGATGTAGTGTCTCTAATAAAAGAGCTTCGGATTCTCCGGCATGATAGAATACCAGATTTCCTTTCGGGAAGCCTTGTTCTTGGGCTAATGTGATGGAAGTTTCCCGTTCCAGTACGCGGAACCAACAGGTATGTTTCTCCCAATAAGGGCGTAACTTCCCGATGGTCTGTACTCCGGTCAGTGCCAGCAGACGATCGGTTCCTGCTTTCTCTAACCGGTAAATGGCATCTGCATAGTCTTCACACCAGATGATGTTTTCGGTGCGTGGAGGATACTTCCTTTCAAAACGTATGACAGGAAGATGTAGCGTCCGGCTTGTTTCATCCACAGTCCGGTGGAGTTGGGAGGCAAACGGGTGGGCAGCATCCACCAACAAACGGATGTTGTTTTGGCGGCAGAAACTTTCCATTTTCTCCGTGTCCATTCCTCCGGTGATACGGATGCCGTGCTTGCATTGTATCTCCTGCCATTCTCCTTTGGTAGAGTAGAAGTAGGGCTTTCCGGCTTCATCGGCAACTTTCACGGCGGTGCGTCCTTCGGTAGTTCCTCCTAAAATCAGTATCATAGGCTGGATGTGAATGATTCTTTTTTTACTTTCTGAACAAGTGTTTATGCCTGCATCAGCTCTTCCTGTACCTGTTCCACAATGCCCGCACTTAAATAAATGCACATTGTACTTTGCGATTGCGCCAATTTATGTAATTGTTCTTTTTCGGGCATCGGAGTACGGCCTTCCCCACGGGTGAGGATTATGCTTTGTACTTTTTCGGGGATGGTGAACTGTGACCTTAATGCTGCCGCAGCCGCCTGGAACGAGGAGATCCCCGGAGTGATATGATAACTCATCTTGTAGCGGTCGAAGAAAGCCATTTGTTCCTGGATGGCTCCATAAATGCAAGGGTCTCCCGTGTGCAAGCGTACAATAAACAATCCTTTATCATAAAACTCTTTCATCAAGGCGAACTGTTCCTCCAAATCCATACCGGCGGAACTGCGTACGGTCGCTCCTTCTTTAGCATAAAAGGTCAGTTCGCGGGGAACAAGACTTCCGGCATACAGAACAAGATCCGCTTTCTCCAACATTCGTTTTCCGCGTACCGAAATCAGTTCGGGATCACCGGGACCTGCACCCACTATCTCTATATGTCCGCCACGCATGGCTGTCGCACTGACGGCTATGGCAAAAGTGAAGTGGTTTCCTTCTGTCAGCATGCCCTTTTGCTTTTCCAATACAAGTGTTCCTTCACCGCTGCTTTTCAAGGCTGTGCTTTCGGCCACTCCATAGACGCCTGTCACTTCGAATGCCTTTTCAGACGGATGGGGAACTGTGATATCTTTCAGTTCTTCCGCAGGATAAATATGGGTTTCCGTATCGGCCCATCGCCGGTGGAGGATTTCCAGCAGAGGCTCGTCTTTTTTCAGTTCGATGGTATTGAGGGAGGCGAGAGAGAACGGACACAAACCATGTCTGTGCATCACGGCTTCTATGTATTCCGCAATGCCCGAAGGATCGCATTGTTTCCGGCAACCTATTCCCAAGTGGAGGACGGCGGGATGGAAACAGAGCATGGGAATCTCCGCACTATATATATAAGGTGTAACAGCAATAATCAACTTGAATTCCGATTGGGGCATGTCTTCGAAATGATAGAACACTTTTACGTGTGCGGGAAGCGTGCGTTCCAGATACTCCGTACCTTTATCCTTTATATCGAGCAGCAGCGCCGTTGGTTCCCGGTTGACAAAAAGTGTGACCAGTCTGTTCATTTTTGCATGAGGAACAGTTATTTTCCAGCCATATTTTCCAGCCAGCGTGTCCAGCGCCCATAACCCGGCATTGTCACTTTGGGTGGTAATCACAGCTTCTCCTCCTGTAATGGCGGCAATATGGCGGGTCAGTTCATTGGCTCCCCCCACATGCCCGGAAAGTACTGAAATGACAAAGCGCCCCGTACTGTCCACACAGACCACTGCCGGATCTTTATATTTGTTTTTTATGCATCCTGCAATGCTGCGTACACAGATTCCCATGGCACCGATAAAGATGATGCTGTCGAAGTCATTGAAATGCTCCTCTATGAACCGATGGCAGGATGTGATGGAAATACAGCCTTCGCATTCGTTTTTGGTATAAATAAGGGTATCCGGCAACTCTCTTTGTAGTGTTTTTGCCAACGGCAGGCTGGCTTCTGATATCAGTATGATTGCTTTCATTTGTTATCTGTTTTAAATCATTTATTCCGCTCTCATTATCTCTATCGGATTAAAGGCATCCACAGCAATACGGGTACACTCTCTTTACCTTCCGGACGCTGTTCGAATGCTGTCACTTTCAGTTCCGGAAATTGGAGCTTGGCTTCTATGGAAACAGAGCCGGTGCAGAAACCGATGTCCCAGAATGATTTCTTTTCCCTTAATGTCAGCATACTGAGAGTAAGCAAGCGGACAGGCATTTTGGTAATCATTCTGTTGCGTCCGTTCAACAGATGAAATTCACTTTCGGGAATTCCGAACGGACGGGGATGCACTTTGTTTCTTTGCAGTATCAGGCAATTGGGAAAGCGGAAAGCAGATTGGGAGGCTTCCTCTAAAGAGAATGTACGTACAGATTCTTCCTCGCCATTGCCTAATGCTTCCCCCACGGTCATGCGGTAGTTGTCATATCCATACTCCAGCATCCGGGCGGCAATGGTGGCAGGTGTCTTTTCCCGGTCGGTCAACACGCCTTGATGACGTTTTCCTCCCGAGAAGACTTTCCCTTGAGAAACCAAGTTCCGGATTTCAGGAGAAAGAAATTGATTCCGGTTATCGCTTATACCTATTATATAGAATGTTTGCATGGACTTATACATCTCTTCCCGGTTTCAGTTGTTCCGCATCATCAAAAGTAAGGATGGCATTTACCAGAGTCGCTGCCAGATTGCTTCCCCCTTTGCGTCCTTCTACTATCAGTTTGGGGATATGGCTGAAAGGTTTCACCATGTGTTTGCTTTCGCAAACGTGCACAAAGCCCACCGGAGCAGCGATGATGCCGCATGGATGCGCTTTTTCTTTCCGTATCAGGTCACACAGTTCCATCAATGCTGTAGGGGCATTACCGAATACATATAAAGCTTCCGGATGTTCCTCTGCTGCCATACGTATACCGGCCTGTGTACGGGTGATTCCTTTTTCTTTTGCCAATGCTGCCGCGCGTTCGTCACCCAGATAGCATTTCACCCCGATGCCCATCCGTTCCAAAGCACCTTTACGGATGCCCGCGGCAGCCATCGTCACATCCGTAATAATTGTACGTACTTTTCCTTCATTCAATATTTTATACAGACATTCTACGGCAAGAGGATCTATATGCAATATGTTTTCCATCTCGAAATCGGCTGTGGTATGGATGGCATGCAGTAATGCCCATTTGTGATCCGAAGGAATATTTTTATTTTTCAATTCTTTCTCAATAGTACGGAAACTGTTTATCATAATCTCCTGACCGATTCCTGTCGCATCGGTGGTCTTTTCCCGGTAATAACCACGCGGAGTGATTAATTTCCCTTCCTGATAATAAGATTGGGAGTTGCCAATCAATACCACTGTAAACATATCCACCTGTTCGGGATCGAACTCTTGCAAAGTGGTGATTGTCACGGTTTCTTCCTTACGTCCGGCCTGACGCACAAAGCCTACCGGGGTTTCGGGGTCACGCTCTTTCAGAAAAATTTCTTTTAATCTGTAGAGTTGCCAATACCGCCCTTCGCTTTTGGGATTATAGACCGCCGTTACAAAATCTGCCGTTGCGGCTGCATGGATGCGTTTTTCAATCCGGTCCCATGGTGTCATGAGGTCGGAGAGGGAAATCACACAGAAATCGTGACCGATGGGTGCTCCCAACAGGGAAGCCGCTTTCTGAAAAGCACTGATACCCGGCAATACTTCTATTTCCACCCGGCTGCCACGCTCGCGTTTCATTTCGTAAACCAGCGGAGCCATGCCATAAATTCCGGCATCTCCCGAGCTGATAACGCATACAGTCTTTCCTTGTTCCGCCAGCTCGAAAGCCTGTTCGGCACGTGCTTTTTCACGTTTCATTCCGGTGTCTATACATTCGGTGCCCGGTTCCAGATAGGGTTCGATAAACTGGAAATAGTATTTATAGCCGATTACTACATCGCTGTTCTTGACTGCTTGTATAATGAATAAGGCATCATTCAGAATGTGCCGTAGTCGGGAAGTCGGCAAAGCAGAGGATATTGCCGGTGAGAATTAAAAAAGGAACTAAGAATTATAGCGATTTGCTGATAGATAAGTTTGAAGAAAAAATGTTGGCGGAATCATTGGGGGGCACTATGGGGATGGTTAAGCCTTTTTATTCCTGCACTTAACCCTTTTTAAACCTATGATTTCTATCTCCATAGCCTTTGGAGTTAACTCCAAAGGCTATGGATTTAACTCCGCAAGCTTGGGAGATAGAAATCATTCGTTCAAAAAGGCTTAGTCACAAGGATGTGAGAGCTTAGGAATCGGCTTGCCGGAGTTTGTTCTGTATGGAAGAAGCTGCCTCCGCTGTTTGTATCATATCGGATTCCGTTATTTTAAGGCCTTGCCATCCGAGAAAGCATTACCCACTTTTTCTCCTACTTTCAGATAATCATTATTGAACGGGTCGAAGATGACGGGAATAACTTTGGAGGCATCCACTTTTCCATTCTGATCCAGTACACGTTCATCTACACTTACATTGACTATTTCGCCGCGCAGGATACAGGTTTCGGGATTGTAATCCTTCAGCTTGCATTCCACAGCTACGGATAATTCATCAATCAGCGGGGCATCCACAAATTCCGACCGGGTGGCATGGAATCCCGCACGGGCGAATTTGTCCGGAACCTTGTTGCCCGAAACAATGCCTACATAATCGCAAGCGATGATTTGCCCGGCTTCTGCCATGCTCACTGTGAATGCTTTGCGTTTCAGGATGTTGGCCGTTGTCTTGTGACCTTCGCTGATACAAATACTGATTTCATTCATTTCACTGATACCGCCCCAAGCCGCATTCATGGCATTGGGAAGACCGTTTTCATCGTATGCGGCGATGATAAATACCGGTTGCGGATAGGTAAAAGGTTTTGCTCCTAAATTCTTTCTCATACTATTTATTTTTTAGTCCATTGTTTAATCTCTTCTTTGGTAGCACCGTTCATCAGCCTGCCTTTCTGCCAGTTCAGGCTGGGGTAGGCTTTCTTTAATTCTTGTTCGGCGTTAGAAATGCGGCTTCCACCCGAGGTAGCGAATGGAATGAGGATCTTGCCTGTGAAATCACCTTTTTCTATAAAACTGTTGATGATTCTTGGAGCCAGGTTCCACCAAATGGGGAAACCGATATAGATGGTATCATAGGCTGCCAAGTTTTGGGGCTGGGAACGCAATGCGGGACGTGACGAGGCATCTGCCATTTCCACACTGCTGCGCGAGGATTTGTCGTGCCAGTCCAGGTCGGCGGAGGTATATTTCTTTGCAGGTTGTATTTCGTAGAGGGCTCCGCCTGTCACCTCCGCTATCTGTTTGGCGGCTTTCTCTGTTGTACCTGTTGCCGAGAAGTAAGCTACTAATGTTCTGTTGCTCTGTTTCTGTGCGTTTACGGTAATACACAGTATCATGATTACCGTCATAAATAATCCGAGTCTTTTCATACGATTTATGTTATTTGGTTCAAATATACGTTTTAATATTTTATGATGTTGCAAATTTAGGTATATTTGCTTGGGTTCTTTGTAGATAAATTACGGGTATCCTGACCTTAATTACAGATTCTGCCATATAATATATGGATCAGGATATCAAGCTGATTATCAAAGAAGAAATCAGTCTATTACTAACGGCAGGTGACAAAATCGTAACAAAAAACGAAGAAATTAGCTTGGTGGCGGGTTTCTTATGTAAAGGTAATAAAAGGCGATTACCTGTCCGAAAAAGAAATAAGGCTTTTGCTTTACAATAGCTTTCTCAAATCCTCAATGTCCGGCAAAGCGTTACGAAGCCGTTCCGGCATGTCTTTAGATGCATGGTAAGTAGCAACCCCCATCGGCTTGTTATAATCACGAACGGCAAACTCTACAAAGGTTTGATTCATTTCCCTGCAAAGGATTATTCCGATAGAAGGGTTTTCATGCGGCTTCCGGATATATGTGTCTAAAGCAGATAGATAAGTATTCAGTTGTCCCAAATAAGATGTGCGGAATTTTCCGGATTTCAGTTCGACTGCGACCAAGGAATTAAGCTCCCGATTGAAAAAGAGCAAATCAATAAACATTTCTTCTCCTGCAACCTCCATACGATACTGATTGCCTATAAAACTGAAATCTTGTCCGAAGGTCATGATAAACTTCTTCACATTGGCAACAATCGCCTTTTCTACTATCTTTTCGTCTAAATCCTCCTCCTGTTCATTCAGTTCCTCCACATTAATGAAATCAAGCAAGTATTCATCTTTGAATGAGCAAACAGCTTTTAGAGCTTGCTTGGTATCAGGCAATGCTTGTGCGAAATTGTTAGGAAAAGTGCCCCGATGGCTGTACAGGTCTGTTTTTAAGTAATCCCTTAAAGTGTATTTACTCCAATAGCGAGTGGCGCACTCATGTATATAGAACAGCCTTGCTTCCAAAGTCTTAGCTTTGGATATTATTTCAGTATGATGACTAAAGCCGATTGAAAGGAAGTCTGACCAGTTAAATTCATCAGCCAGTGGCTGGCGAATTTCTACAAGAAGTAATTTTTCATCCAATACTAAATCGTCAGCCAGTGGCTGGCGATTTAAAACAGATTCCCATGCTTCATAAAATATTCGCATGTTCTTTATATTCGAAGCTGAAAATCCCCTTAGCCCCGGCAATTCTTTTTGCAATAGGGAAGATATCTGTTCAATTGCACCTTTTCCCCAAAAGCCAGTACGGGAATTTTCCGACACATAACGTCCGATGCCGTAATAAAGAGATAGCTGTTCCTTGTTCACCGATGCGGCTGCACGGTACTGGCTGCGTAGGATAGCTTCTTTTATGCTCTTTACAGCTTCTCTATAATTCTGATTTATATCCATTTGTATTTTGTTATATGTGACAAAAGTACAAAAATAATGCTGGCGAAACGACAAAACTTTGTTTTCTTTTCGCCAGCACATATTTTGCTGTCAGTATAAATAAGTTTAGTTTGTTCCTTTGTCTATATATCCAAAACGAACTTGACTTAATCTGTAACCTTTTTATTATAATACTCCAAAAACGCCACTTCACCTATCTCACTTAACAGTTTTTGATTTTCAATAAAATCCTGTCCATGCTTTTGCCAACGTTTGGCAAATCCTTTAAATCTGGTACATGGGAAGTTGCTGCATTGGAAACAATGTGTTATCTTTTTCCCAAAACAACATAAATGAAATGTTTTGCATTTTTCACAACGAGAATGATTTAACTCGGCTCCTCTGCAAGCTCTTTTTTCTCTCGTATATATGGGGCATCCCCCACAAAAGACACCACAAGCAGGAATACGACCATTATAAGGCTTGATTTTAGCCATTTCCCTTGCCATCCAAAAGTTAGTGAGAGAAAGCTGATTCGCTTTGCGCTTTTGTTCTTCCTTTACTATATAACCTTTTTTTTCAAAGAAAGGGCGAGCAGTCAAGCTCACTTCGGATGTAATCCGCATAATTCCGGCTGTAATTGCATATCGTTCTATTTCTTCCAAAAGCATCGTAGCAATACCTTTACCTTGAAAGTCCTTGTGAACAAACATAGAATGTAAATAGCCTTGAGACGTAATAGATGAAAAACCAACGATTTGTGACTGTTGATTAACAGCTACAATAAAATAGTGGGTCTTTATCATCTCTTCAATGTTAGAAAGGTCATCTCCGCAGGATGCCCAATCCTCAACTTCTGCCTGCGAATAATCCTTGCTATTTACCGCAAGAACAGTGTTTTGAAATAATTCTTTTAGCGCAATAGTATCCGTCTGTTGAGCTTCCCTGATTGTAAAGTCTGTTTTCATATCTATTATATTTATGGTAAATTCTTTTCAGTCTTTCTTATTTTGTAGCTATTATGGAATAGACCATCGGAATATGATTACTTTAATGTTTTATCCTATATTTAAAAGTCAGATTTCAGATGGATATCTACCCTGTTGTTCCCCGGTTTATTTCTAAATAATCAAAATCCGCATTCATTCTTTTAATATTAAATGGATTATATGCAAATATAGCAAAAGGTACAGTATATCATTCATTGTGAATTGCACTTTTTACTGTATTTCAGCAAAATACCTTTCTTTACAGGCTAAAACCTTTGCTCCTTTTCTGCACCTCTTTCAGTTGTATCCTTTGATAGAGTTTGCTAAACAGCTCCCTGAACCAATCGGATACATTTTTTTGATTGATGATTAGCATCAATTTGTTCCTGCCACATCGTCATCGAAAAAGCAATGTCCTTTTAGCTCAACAAGTGTATGAATGTGCTGCCATATATATGGAGTGGGTAGCCCGGCAGGAACATTCCGGCTCTTCTTTTTATTCCCGGATGGGATAAGATTCGGTAACTAAGGTAAGATAATCCGTAATTGGGGTTATAACCTTGTCCGGATAACTTCTTATTTTTGTGACCGGAATATTTCAAATAACTGAAAAAGCTGTATTTTAGCAGACATTAAACAAGTTAGAATGATGGATAAGATATTAAATTTAGACAGTGTGGACCAATATAACAGTCTATACGGACTTGAAACACTGAATCCGTTGGTCAGTGTCATTGATTTGAACAAGGCTACCCGGCAGATGGACTATGTGCACTGGAACTATGGCGTTTATGCACTTTATCTGAAATTGGAGAAAGCTTGTGATATCAAATACGGGCGTCGGAGTTATGACTATCAGGAGGGAACCGTGGTATGTTTTGCTCCGGGACAAACAACGGAAACCACATTGACCACCGACCGTGTGCAGTTGAATGTGCTTGGCATTCTTTTTCATCCGGATTTGTTACGGGGGACCACGCTTGGAAAAACAATAAAGAAATATACCTTCTTTTCGTATGAAGTGAGCGAGGCGCTGCACCTTTCGGAAGATGAGCGCAATATTATGACAGATTGCCTGAAGATTATCCGTATGGAACTGGAACGGGGAGTGGACAAGCATAGTAAGACCTTGCTGGTAAACTATATAGAACTGCTTCTTAATTACTGTATGCGTTTTTATGAACGTCAGTTCGCCACCCGCAGTCATTCGAACCGTGATGTGTTGACACGCTTTGAAGGGTTGCTTGACGATTATTTTGAGGGCGAACTTGCCGAGCGTGACGGATTGCCTACCGTGAAATACTTTGCTGACAAACTGTGCCTTTCATCCAACTACTTCGGGGATATGTTCAAGAAGGAAACCGGCAAGACTCCACAGGAATATATTCAGGAAAAAGTGATAGAACTGGCAAAGGAACGGATGTCCGACAGGAGAGAAACCGTCAGCAGGGTAGCCTATTCACTGGGATTTCAATATCCGCAGCATTTCTGCCGGTTGTTCAAGAAGCGTGTGGGCTGTACACCGAATGAATATCGTGCACAAAACCTTCTTTTATAGTATTCTGTCGTAACAAGCAATGCAAGAGACTATGTTGGACTTGAGGACTGTATATGAATGTAACCGCTGTCTGGGTTGCAAGACATTGCATCCGCAGGTGGGCATCATCAATCTGGAGAATCCTTCATTGGAAGAGGATGCGGTGAAGTTTGAATTCTATGCTGTCTTGCTGATTGAGGATTGTCCGGGCGATTGTTGCTGCTGCGGACGGAAATACTATGATTACTCCAATGCTACCATGGTGTTTCTCACTCCCGGCGAGATCTTTCGTATGAGTAAGGAGAATACGTTGCCGGATAAAGGATATCTTTTGGCATTTCATCCTGACCTGTTGTTCCGCACCTCACTGAAGAATCATATTAAAAATTATACCTTTTTCCATTATCGCAAGGAAGAAGCGCTGCATCTTTCGCGGCGTGAGACAGAGAAAGTGACGTGTTGCCTCTCGAATATAGAGGATGAGTTGCATCATCCCATTGATACTCATAGCAGTATTATTCTTTCCCGGCATATAGAACTTCTGTTGGATTATTGCACCCGGTATTACGAACGCCAGTTTATTACCCGTGAGAATAAGAACAAGGCTCTTTTGGAAAACATGGAACGTTTGTTTGTGGAATATATCGCATCCGGAAGGTTGCAAGGCGGCAAGTTGCCCACACCCGGCTATATGGCGGGAGAGCTTGATTTGTCTGTCGCTTACTTCAATGATCTGCTGAAATTTGAAACCGGCAAGACTTTGGAGGAATATTTGCAACTGAAGCGGCTGGATATAGCCAGGCACATGTTGTTGCAGGACGGTCATACGCCTGCTGCTGTGGCACGGAAGTTAGGCTATCCTAATGTGCAGTGCTTCAGTGTGCTTTTCAAGAAAATAACAGGTGTCGCCCCCAGTGGTTACCGGCTCTCGCAGAATTGATAACCGGGTTGCAGTACCATGTTTTTGTGATACAGTTCCCTTCTGTAAAAATGGTAATTCTATCTGTAATTTATCTACAAAGAATGAATGGGGCCTGGCTTATCTTTGCATTGTGAAATGAAAGCGGCTTTGTCCGCATCGGAATGAAGCAAGACAACAGATGAAATCATTTAAACAGGTAGAACGATGTATATTGAACAAGTAAATTCTCCGCAAGACATAAAACAGTTTTCTGCGGAACAGTTAAGACAGTTGGCAGGTGAAGTCCGCAATGCATTATTGACCAAGTTAAGTGC
>PPYF01298527.1_pt1 | contig 14394 bp, 11 predicted proteins | sample 1559871 | NCBI WGS metagenome assembly PPYF01 (sample SAMN08240021, study PRJNA423297) | Human gut metagenome, whole genome shotgun sequencing project. | reverse complement strand
TCATGAGTTCATGCCAGCGTGATGAGTGGAACAGCCAGCTGATGAGCGACACCTGTCCTGAAATCACCCTGGACAATGTGCTGGCAACTTTTCGTCATCTGCATGCCAGTAAGATGCAGACATTTGAACAGGGACTGATTGATATATACAGGAAACTGTCATGGGATTACAGAACCAATAATCCCTGCCGTCTGGGCAAGAAAATCATTATTGAAAACCTGCTGTACCGCTGGAGTAACGGGCATGTGACGCTTGACTGCAGCGGGCGGGAGGCACTGGATGACCTGGTACGTCCTTTTTATCTGCTGGAGGGGCGCAACGTTCCTGACTTCCGGAGCAGCATCGGTGCGCAGTATGGTGAATTTCTCGGGAACGGCGACAATGTCGGTGAGCTGTTTGACGGGGAATATTTTGCGGTACGGGGATACAGGAAAGGAACTGTGCACATCACCTTCCGTCGTCCGGACCTTGTCGAGCGACTGAATGACATCATTGCCCGCCATTATCCCGGCGTACTGCCGCCACGTGTCTGATAAAAAAATGCCCTGGACTTCCAGCCAGGGCGAAAAACATTATCTCATGTCGGAATGAAAGGATTATGTGTCTCTGATTATACGGAGAAATGTGAAGGAAATTTGAAGGGAATGTTCACTGCCTGCGCAGTGCAGGAAAAAAAAGCCCTGGCGGGGGATGCCAGGGTGACAAATGTCATGTATCTACACTCACAGAGATATTTTCGTTCGTTACTCGTATCAGTCAGGGTAATGGCATCATATCTGCCATTCATGTGCCGTCTTAAGGATTTGGTGCATCCATATCCGGTGCCGGTGGTGGTGTCACTTCACGAACTTCCACGCGGATTTCATACTTCTTCCCTTTTTCCACGGCAGGAATATTTTTCACCACCGTGCTCAGTGTTTCTGCCGGTGTGGTGGTCTGCTGTGATAAGGCATAGAGCGGTGGTTGTGCCGGTGGTGGTGTCAGTCGTTCCGGACATGGCGGAGGCAATTGTCCGGCAGACGGTGCCGGTTGTGGTGCGGCAGATGCCATGGCTGAGCAGCCCATAATGGCTGCCGCAATGAGAATACGGGTACATCCTGATGACATTTTCATGGTTGGTTAATCTCCACGTTCTGACGTAATGATGATGACTATGCAATGAAAAAGTGGAGAAAGTATGAAGCTGCCGGTGTGATAAAAAATGCCCTGACAGGGGAGCTGTCAGGGTAACGCAATATGGATAAACAGGAAGTGAATATGTACTAAAGCAGGATTAACTCAAGTACGGTTATTTACCGGAAATGAATCCTGACACAGTGACTGATGTACGGGTATATCGGTGTGTAACAGACTGTTAACCTGTCTGTTTAAAAAACGGCTCCTGACGTCGGAGGAGCCGGAAATGGAGACATAAAAAACAGGAAAAGTGCCTGAATACGAACCAGAGTGCGGAGATAAAATGTGACCACTCTGGTGCAGCGTAAAATAGCATCATGAGTTCTGTCTTTTCAAGAGGGTGACATAGCAGGGAGATTTCAGGGAAAAAGAACTGCCGCAGTCATGCGGCAGAAGTGAAGAAGTTGGCTTTCATCAATTGTAATTAACATGGACAGAAAGACGGACGTGGCCATCGCCTTTCTTCGCTCAGGTTAACAACAGAGTTTTTCCAGGTAAATACCTCTGTGGAGGAGAAAAAAGTAAAAAAATTTTTCTCACAGGTGTGACAATGTCACGTCACTGTTCTGGCGATAGCTTTACATTATCCTTTTGGTCAGTATGAGCTGATACAGCCTTTATCTTTGCCGGAGAAGTGCCGGAACGGCGTCGGGGTTTCTTCGCTTCGGCTTCACGAATGATATCCCTCAGTGTCTTTTCTCCCACCTCATAACCGGCCTCCTTCAGTGTGCTTCTGATGTCGGCAAGGGTGTAACCTTTTGTCCTGATCAGGACGATGATGTCATCCCGGATTGCGGACAGAAAATCATGCAGTGTTTTGCGTTTCGCGGTCAGGTCAGGGAGTTCAGCGAGAGCAAGACGTGCCGCTTCAATATCGTCATCGGAAAAAAATTTCTTTCCTGCCATGGGGAAAACTCCTTTCAGTTAGTCACAGAGCCTTAATTCTATCACCGGACCCGACACCTGTCAGGGCTTCGCCCTGCCTCTGCCGTCATCATAAGACTATGATGCAAAGCATTCAAAGGCTATAATGAAGAAAAAATCGGGACAAGATACATCTTTGTATTACCGCCACACGGGCGATAATACAAAGATGCACTTACGGTCAGGGCTTCGCCCCGACACCCCGTTGAAGAAACTGCAGGGAACGGCTTATGAGTAAAAGCGAAAAAAGGGTCAAAGACGCGATAATTCCGATGATTCGTTGCACTCAGGCAGAAAAGGACACCATCACCGAAAAGGCGAACTTCTTTGGCGTCAGTGTTCCCGAATACCTGCGCCGGCTGGCGCTCGGAAAGCCGCTTATCCCGGCCATTGACCAGGACACGCTTTTCGAGCTTCGCCGTCTCGGGGCACTGCAGAAACACCTGTTTCTGGAGGGAGGACGCGTCGGTGACAAAGAGTATTCAGAAGTGATAGTGGCCCTGCGTGAGTGCGCGGATGCGCTGAAAAAACGCATCAGCAGCTGACGACTGTTACAGGATAAGAAGAGACGACATGGTTCCGGTAATACCACAAAAACGACGCGACGGCGGGTCATCCTTTGATGACCTGGTGTCGTATATTGTGGTCCGTGACCATGAAGAGATGGATAAAAAATACCAGAAGGTTGAGGCCTGCGAACTGCGCGGTTCGGAGACGAAGGGTAACCGTTTTTCGCGTATTGTCGACTATCTCTGCAAGGAGAGGCAGTCTGGCGTTTCATCGCTTGAGAAGGTCTACAAGGATGGCGTTTTTCAGGAGAACTTCCACGGAGTGACCTGCTTTCATAACTGCAGTTCAGTGGAAACGGCAGTGGATGAAATGCAGTCTGTCGTTGATCGTAAACGCAGTACGCGTGGCGATACTGATCCTGTTTTTCATTACATTCTGAGCTGGCCGGAGCATGAATGTCCCCGTCCTGAGCAGATTCAGGACTGCATTAGTCATACGCTGAATCGTCTGGGGCTGACCGGGCATCAGTTTATGGCTGCAGTACATACGGATACAGATAACCTTCATGTGCATGTTGCCGTCAACCGGATACACCCGGAAACGTTTCGAACCCGTGCTGTCGGAATGGCAATAGATCGTCTGCATAAAGCCTGTCGCGAGCTGGAAATAAAACATGGCTTTGCTCTGACAAATGGCAATTTTATTGTTGATGAAAACCAGCAGATTGTTCGTCGCTCCGCGCATGAACGGAAACAACTGAGTGCATGGAACTGTGATGCGCAGGAGAATTTCAGAAACTATATTCGTGTAAAAACGTTACCTTTTGCGGGTAAATTCCAGACTCAGGGATGGCGTGCTTTTTATCTGTTTATGGGTAGTAAGGGCCTCACGCTGGACAGAATGAGCAATGGTGAACTTGCCGTTCGCGATATTCGCAATCCTGAACGTTTTGTTGTGCCGTTATCTGATTTTGGTCATGAGTGGAAGATGCAGTCGCTCGTAGCCGTCATGGGAGAATGGCAGCCTCCTTCCGAAAATGTTCTGCAGCAGCTGGAAAAGCTACGGCACAGACCAGTTTTCTTCGAACCCAAAACAGATTATGCCCTCCGTCCGCTTTACCGGATGCAGGAGAAATACAGTCTGGCCGATTATGCGCGTGAGCATATTCATGATGCCTTTGAAAAAATGACATGGCGTGGTGCTCATCATACAGCTGATGAGCTTCATGCCCTGTTTGCCCGTAACGGTCTGTATCTGCAGGTCATGAATAACGAGCTTGTGGTGTGTGACGCTTACGACAGAAAACGAACTCCCGTGCGTGCTGAATCTGTTCATCCTAAATTGCAGGTGCCTCTGTTAGCGGATCTTGATGGCGGATGGAAACCCGTGCCACAGGACATTTTTACGCAGGTTCCACCGGAGCGGGCGTATAAATCTGAAGGGCTTGAACGAGTGGCGCTCAGTGACAGTGAACGGCAGAAAGTCTTCTTCGGCACAGGTCCACAGGGGGCAGTTAAACGCGAAATGTTCTCTGACAGGGAGTCTCTGTATGGCTATGCGGTTGATCACTGCCGGCAGAAAATTGATGACATGATTCGGGAAGGACGTTTCACGTGGCAGGCGTGTCATGAGATGTTTGCGAAGGAAGGACTGCTGCTGGTTCCACAGTACAAAGGGCTGGTTGTGATGGATGCGTGGCGGAGTATTCCGACACCGGTGCGTGCAACGGCCATTCATCCTGACCTGTCACTGCAGATTGCGGAGCAGCATGCCGGTCCGTTTGAGCCGGTGCCAATGGACATCTTTGAACGTGTGCCTCCGCAGTCGCAGTACCGGCAGTCGTTAAGTGCACGTGAGAAAGCGGTGCGTATGGAGCGTCGTATAGATCGTGCCACGGAACGTGCAAATCTGCGCGAACGCTATAACACATTCCGTGCAACCTGGCAGAAACCGGATCTGCAGGCGAAGGAACGTTATGCACGCATCAATGACGCGACCCGCCGTGAGAAAGCGATCATCCGGCAGCGTTTCCGTGACCCGCGTATCCGGAGAATACATTACAACGCAGCAGAGCTGCGGCGTTACCAGGCCAGAATGAACCTGAAGGATATGCTGAGGGAAGAACGCGCACGTCTTGCTGAAGCCGGGAAGCTGCATCCACCGTCATGGCGTCAGTGGGTGGAGCAGGAGGCGCTGAAGGGAGATAAAGCAGCGATTTCCGCGCTCAGGGGTATGGCATATCGTGAAAAACGGGGTAAGAAAGAAACCGTCACCACGCCGGGATTTGGTGTCATTAAATTTGATGCCGGAATTGATCCACAGATGATGAAACTGGAGGGGGCTACCGGTGAGTTACGTCGTGACGGCAGCATTGTGTACAGGCAGGATGATAACGGACGGACAATCTGTCGGGATAACGGTGACAACATTGTTCTTAACCGCGATCCACAGAGTGGTGTGCTGGGACGGTCTGCACTTAAAACAGTACCGTTGATATTTGGGCGGGAGAGTGAGCGTTTTGAGCCGGATGGTAATGATCCTGCTCTACTCCGCTCGTTTGGTGAGATTGTTGCCTGGCACAACCGGAAGGACCCGCAACATATCCGTATTATCAGCAGAAAAGATGCCGATGATTATCGTCAGGCCGCTGTGAGCAGACACCAGAAGCGGGTTGAAAAATCCGAACGGGATGCGCGCAACTGGCAGTATGTTGCAGAGTACCTGGCGGAACAACTGGATCGGGAAGAGCAACAGCAGGACGGTAATGCTCATGGCCCGACTCCGGTTGGTCATAAGGGGCCGGGGATGGGACGTTAATCACTGCGCATGCCCCCGTTTTACAGGTGAAATTTTCAGCACCCTGACAACACTTTGTCGAAGAGTTCGTCGTGGTCCTCACCGGACGAGGCCTCGTCTGCTGAGGGCGTCGCGCCAGCGTCAGTACCGGCATTCTGCATGTCAGCATCCGCAGTATCTTCGCCTGAGCGTGTAGCTGCCTGCATCATCGCAGAGAAAAGCTGCTCAGGGGAAGGCCGGGTGCCGGACAGACTGAAAGGTATAATATCGCACTCCCCATCCCCGGACGACAGCTGAGGAGGCGCATTGCTGATAAGTGATATCCGGTTGGTGCGGATATCTGCCGTATACAGCAGTCTGTAAAGACTGTATGCCGCATCGCTGATGTCGAAAATATCCGGCATGTCGAGCACCAGGCTGGCGCATTCATCGTGCAACCTGCACATCATCGGGCTGATGAGTGTGAATCTGTCGACGGGACTTTCCACTTCTCCCTTCAGTATCCCGATCAGGCGGGAGACTTTCTCCGGTCGCGGAATGCGGCGTTCACTTTCCCGGGGCACCAGATGCCGCAGTTCTGCCAGCGGAATCGGGTCGACCTGTATCAGCCGGTTGATTTGCACCGGAGTGCCGGACGTTTTTTCTGAATCCGGAATATACATGGATGTGCCGGCCACGGGATGTCCGTTGAAAATGGTGACGTTTTCCCCTGCCTGAAGATTGATCAGGTCTTTGAGTTTCAGCTTGTCTTCGTCGACAATCCGGGTCTGATCACCGTCCTGCCAGTCGGTTCCCAGCAGGCCGTCCTTTCTTTTCAGCGTCTCCATCCGGGCGTGGGCTTCCTGGCCAGCCGCACGACGCAGGATGTTCATGGTTTTCTCATCACTGACGATTTTCCCGCTGATCTTGACGCCGGCGTTCTGCATCAGGGTGGACACGCTGTTCCCCCCTGCGGTCCCTTCCATACGTTCCGCATCCTGTGCTGCCATCAGCAGGGCAAAGTAGAGGGAGCGGACCTGCGTTGCCATGGCGGTGATTCGCTCTGTGTAGTAGGCACCAATCTCATCGAGATAGTTGATATAAGGAAACGTCGTTGCGTACTTTTTGACTTCAAGAGCCTCTTCATCCGTCCCGCCAATCCGGTGACCCAGGTCACGGGCGAGGATCATGCTCTGCTGCGTCACCATGATTTTCCCCAGCGCGGATGCGGTATGCGAGGAAAGCTCAAGAGCCGGGATCATCGTGATGAGGATACGGTCACTGTGAATACTGTCCCGCAGATCGATATCACCGGCATCCCGGGCAAAAATGTGTCCGTAGGTTTCGGTAAAGGTGGAGTACGTTTCCGAGAACTGACCGGTCAGGTAGCCGTGCTGTTTGCGCGGTTCTTCGGTCCACATGGCCGGTGTCCTGACATGTGCCATGTCGAAACCGGGCAGCTCCTGCAGATAGTTTTTCAGGGGAGAAAGCGCCTCTTCCGGCCAGCGGGCATCGACGCCGGTCACGTAAAGCGCGGCCATCTTTTCCAGAGGCATGTATTCGCGCAGCAGCTGCATCGACATGCACCTTTTTTCTGTGACGCACAGGTATTTAACACCCGACACCAGAGCCTTGTTCATTGCGATGGCGCGGGACTGCCATTCGCCCCCCTGGACGTTCTGGGGCAGCATCGACTGAAGCGTTTCGGTGACCAGCGTCTCCGTGGCGTAGACAAAGGGATTGAAGGAGTTGGATTCCGGCAGGGATTTGTCGCCGGCATGGAGCAGTTCACTGCGGGAGCGTCCGCCGGTCATATAGTTGATGAACTCCACATCATCTTCACGACCGAAGCGCAGGGCCAGATACCAGATGGTCCTCGCCGTGTCGTTCTGTGCCTTGCCATCCATCATGGTGAAGCCCCGGGCATGGCAGAGTGAGTTCAGCATCAGGGAGAACAGTGTTTCTGTCTTACCACCCCCTGTCGTGGAGAAGAACATGATGTGCCGGACAAGGTCCGCCTGGGATAACCAGAGCTCGCGACCGACATCACTGCCACGTTGTGTGCCGAGGAAGAATACTCCCCGTGCTTTACCCGGCCTGATGCGTGTGTAATTCCATGCACCAAGAAAGCGGGCTGTCTCCTCTCGATCTTCGCTGGGGTCGTCACACTTCAGCGTGGCGGGCATCCTCATGGGGCAGCGCCAGCGGTGGTTGTTGAAGATGACGCCTGTAAAGAGCATGCCCAGGATACTGAGCGGAGTCAGTAACGGCAGAAAGAGCGGGAGGATCATCATTGCCATGATGGCAGGGCCAAAGAAGTCGGGATTCTGCAGCAGCGAGGTGACAGGGGAGTGCCACGCGCTGCGGCGTATAAACTGCTCGTTGACTTTGTGTTGCATGATTGAATTTCCGGATGAAAATGCAGGAAGCAGGAGACTGAGGAGGCCGAACGTCAGAACGGGATACTGTCGTCATCGTCGCTGAAACTGCCGGACGGTGTGGTATTGCCCGGAGATGGCGAATTACCTGAAAACTGTCTGCCCTGTTGTGGTTGTTGAGGCTGTCCCCGGCCACCCTGTGCACTATTCTGCCGGGAACCCAGCATCTGCATGGTACCGCCGGTATGCACCACCACTTCAGTCGTGTAGCGTTCCTGGCCGGTCTGGTCGGTCCATTTTCGGGTACGCAACTGACCCTCGATGTACACCTGAGCCCCTTTGCGCAGGTATTCACTGGCCACTTCCGCCAGTTTGCCGAACAGCACCACGCGGTGCCATTCGGTTTGCTCTCTCATCTCGCCGGTCGTTTTATCACGCCAGGTTTCGGAGGTGGCCAGCGCAATGCTGGCCACAGCGCCGCCGTTTGGCATATAGCGAATATCCGGGTCCTGACCCAGATTCCCTATCAGAATAACTTTGTTAATACCTTTTGAGGCCATAAGTTAACTCCAGTGTTTGAATTTCTACTTTTGCCCGGTGGATAATTATTGGTTCTGATTTATTCGGGGGAATACAATTTGAATTCCTCGTGTTTTATTGGGGCTTCTTAAATAAGTAATGCGCCATTAATGGATGGTTGTCTTCTGAATAAAGAGATATCGGTGTTTAATCGTTCAGGCTGAATGGTGTGAAGCAGTAGATTCTCTTCTCTTGATACGAGGAAGTCTCCCCATCCGAACTCTTTCCATATATCATGACTGTATTCTCCAGGTTTATTTAATAAGGATTCCATTTTAGGCTGAATTATGGCTGGCGGCTTATTTTCATAAGCTGAATGTACTCTGTCACTCCACTTATCAAATGCGCCATTTAAAAGAATTTCCTGTGACACCATATCAAACTCATCATCTTCTATATGAGTATTAATCTGATGATGAATTACCCCCATGTCTTCAATATCCCAGGTGTATCTGGTAGTAAAATATCTTGGTTTTTTATCGGTATGTAAAATAAGGCCATTAACTGCTCTCCTTCCTTTCTGCATGCCAACCCATACACATTTATTAGGCCATGGCCTGCCCACAGATAATGAATCGCTATTAACTAAAAAATCAATTTCAGGTATGGAAATGGATTTCAGGCTGCATTTATTCGACATACGATGAAAAAGTTTTGGAACAATATGCAGGTACATAGAATTTCCCTTTGTTTGAGTTCGTGACTGGTTTAGTATGTTTAAATAAGTTCTGAATTATTAATTTTAAATGCGGAATGAGAGATATTCAGACAGTGGACAGGAAAGGAGTGCAGTCAGCTCTTTCTTCGATGCTGGCCTCTCTGATAAGTCGTCAACAATAAAATCAGCATCTGACACCCCTGATTCGAGGGTCAGTTTCATTGCAATCTCATTAATAATATCGATAACCGATTTCTCTTTTCCGTCATTGTCATTCCTCCTGATGAAAATAAAGTTTTCCTGCTCCATTTCGCAGAGATGATCGTAGTACAGAATTGCCTTCAGCAGAAAATATTCACGGTTCCATACATCAAAACCGGTCTCATTAACATATTTCATTTGCTAATCCTCCAGGTAAGTTGAATAGTCGGGCTGTGCCCCGTTTGTTGTATAGAGTTCTTCCCGTTGTTTATTGCGGGGCTGTGTTATTTTTCTGCCTTCGTGGTGTTGTCGTTCAGCTTCAGCCAGAGGGCGACTTCTGTTGCGTTGTTCAGTAGCTCCTGCGGGACGGCCTGACCACGGTCACTGAGCACCCACGGCGTTCCGGCAAACTGATAGGCCCGGAATGCCCTGTCATTCACACTGACGGCGCGGGAAGCCAGCTCACAGTCTGATGCTGCTTTCGTATCCCCGCTCTCCTTTTTAACCGGAAACAGCATCTCCTCGCCCGGGCTGAACAGTGCCTTCCAGGCGTTGCGGCGGGCAGTGGCATCGGATTCGCACAGCACTTTCTGTGCCATGCTGGCCGATTTTTCTCCGCCAGTCACGGACACCGGGAATATGCGAATGTTGAAACTGCCGGAAAGACGCTCCAGCACAGGTTCGATATCACGGCAGTGCGGGCATGACGGGTCCGAGAAGACATAAAGCGTCCGCTCATGTCCTTCAGAGAGCGGAACCGTGAAAATGTTGCGTTCATCCGCGCGTTTCAGGTTTTCCGCCAGACGCTGTTCGCCCGACGCCGGTTGTGTCGATGTGTACGGGTGTTCTGTACTTTCTGCAGGCGACTGTCGCTGAGTGACGGCATCCGGTGTCGCCGGCAGACGGTCACGGATATGCTGTGTGGCGGCATCACGGGTTGCCACCGCTGAACTGACCACCTGGCGGAGGGGGCGTTCATGAGCAGTGTGCACCGGCTCCGGCTTGTCCTCCCCGACATACTGTGGCGTCATATCTGTACGGTAGATATGCTCAGCGGCGGTGAATGGGCCGCTCCAGCCCGATATCATCCACATAAGTCCGGCTGCGATGAGTATGCCGCCGACCACGGGAGCAATTCGCCGGGCGAACCGGGTGATACTGCGTTCAGCCTTTATGTTGTTTAGCGGGTGAAGTATGACCGGGGTACTCTCCCTGCGGCGGATTTCATCCGCAATGGCATCAACCACTCTGCGTGCTTTTTCCGGCGACAGGTCGGGCATTAAAGTCAGCTCATCACCGCTCCATTTACTGTAAGAGAGTCTGATGCCGGTCGCGTCCGTCGGGGAGTACAGGTGTGTTATGTCCTTTTTCAGTACCAGTGCCACCCTTTCCGTGTTGTCGCTGTAGCGTTCCGTGACGATGAAATAGTTGTCAGTGGATTCTGCATGCCAGGTGCTGTTCTGGTCTTCGTCAAAAATATCTTTCTGAAACATGGTGATATCCGTTATGTGGTGATGGATTAAATAAAAGACGTGAATTTCCCCGTGCGGGGCACGGGGGATGCAGGTCACAGCTCCGGGCATTCCCAGCCGGCGTTGTGTGTTTCCTGTTGTACGGGCGGGGCGGATTCTTCCTCCCACAACAGGCCACAGGCGATAAGGTCTGCCCGGAGTCCCCGGACTGCCATGCTGACGTCAGGCTCCGGAACCGGAAGGTGCAGACTTTTCGCCAGCCCTTCGTTTCTGGCGATGGCCACAATACCCGCCCCCTCAATGAACCCTTTGCTGCTGTTTGCCCTGTGCAGGGCATACCACAGTGGCCGCTCGAGCTCTTTCAGCCAGTACCAGCGGGGCGAATTCAGGCGAAGGTCATGGGCATACAGCCAGACCAGACCACTGCGTACAAAACGGTGCTCTTTCAGCCACCGACGTGCCGCAGGATGGCGTGCCACGCGCATGAAATCCTGTGTTGCCAGTGACCAGTCCGGCAGCGGATGCCGGCATTTCCGGTAAGCCCCCGTTTTCCGGGCCGTGGCGGCGGAGATGTTCAGTTTGTCCAGCAGGGCTTCTGCGGCGGGGCGGTCCTGCAGAAAAAACTGTAGTCCGAAGACGGTAAATAAAGCCCGGTGATGTGGTCTCAGGCTTTTCCACCCCGCCAGCTCCGGACCGGCCTGTTTCATGAAACAGTCTGCCGTCTTCCTTTCATCCAGAATTCTGCCGGAAACCAGTCTGTACTTTTTAACAAAGGCCTGGGGTGTCTGTGCCAGGCGGTTTGTCGGGGACGGCAGGTCCAGCAGAAGCCGTTTCCGACCGTTACTGCGGGCGAGGATGTACTGCAGGGCCGGTGACAGGGGAGCGAGCATGTGTGGCAGTGTGGTGATGCTGACGCGTCTGCGGCTGAACCGGCTCCGGGAAGGATGCCCCCACCAGATATACAACAGCAGCAGCCCCAGCGGGAGCAGCACGGCATAGAGTATCGTGACGGTTTCTGCCATGACGTCCAGCCATTCGGCGGCAGTGATACTGTCAGCACGTGCGGCCGTTTCTGCGAGCAGGTTGTACTTCTCCGCTGCCAGCCTGTGCAGGGCGAAATCCCGGGGAAGGGCCAGCAGAATGCCCCAGCAGCTGTGCAGAAACGCACAGGTGGCATATACCGTGCCTTTCAGCCAGACAACCAGGAAGAGAATGATCGAAATGATGATCATGGCAATCAGGGCAAGCCCCTGCTCACCCTGTTGCACACTGTTTGTGGACGTACTCATGATGATGTCGTTTCCTTAACGTTTTTTCTTTCTCTCCGGGAACACAAAGCCGATGTCGCCTTTCCTGATATCCCGGAACACCAGATACGCATCAAAAGTTTTGTCATTTTTCCCTTTAAACCCCCTGATTAACGGGGAGCGTCCCGTGGTCAGCAGCGTGGTCAGCTGATGCTGCGTCAGCTCCTTGCCGAGGAGCGTCCTTGACAGGCGGAACCCGCACCGGGCTGAACAGCTGACGTTGTCCTTCCAGAAGCGGAGCGGTTTACGACAACCGGGGCAGGGCAGGCTGACTGCCTGGTCACCGCCTGGTTTTATTCCGTTGATATCTGCAGCCCGGACAACCAGCACTTTCAGTTCCTCGTGCAGCTTTTCAGCAAACTGCTCCACGGTCATCCTGCCATCGATGATGGCATTCTGGCGTTCGACCCAGAGCGCCGTGAGGTCCGGGCGGGTGATGGTGGGCGGCAGGCTGCGGATAAGGGCGATGCCGTTTTCGGTGGGAATGAGTCTGCCTTTCGTCTCCGTGATGAGGCCGCGACGCCTGAGAAGCTGGATATGCCCGGCACGCGTGGCGGCTGTTCCGATACCGCCGTTCTCTTTTTCCTTGTCTTCATCCTTCTGGCGCAACAACGCCCGGACCCGTTCATCGGTGACGAAGTCAGCAATGCGTGCCATCGCTGCCAGCAGCGTGTCTTCGGTAAACAGGGGCGGCGGTGTGGTTTTGTGGCGGACTGCCGTGGCGGAGACACACTGCAGCTGTTGTCCCGGTACCAGACGTTTCAGCCAGGCCGTGTTATCCCCGGCCAGTGTGCCCTGTTCATCCTGCTCCGTGTCTTCCTGTCGGGAGGCTTTCAGCAGCGAGGTGTATCCCGGCTCCAGCAGGCGTCGTGCACGAACCATGAAACGTTGTCCCCGGCAGGTCAGCGTTACGGTCACCACTTCCCGCTGGCGGGGCTGCATGAACTGCACCAGGAAGTATTCTGCAATGGTCTGCCAGACGAGGCGCTCCTGGTCATTCAGTCTGCTCAGATCGGGGAGCGACGTCGTGGGTATGATAGCGGTATGTGCCCCCACCTTTGCAGTGTTGAAAGCGGCAGATTTGCGTGACGGGTCCAGCGGCAGGCTATGCCAGCAGCCCGTGCGCTGCAGTGCGTCAAGCAGTGCGGGGGATTCCGCATACTGATCATCAGAAAGGTACGGGCAGTCGCTGCGGTTGTAGGTGATGGCTTTCCAGTTGTCGCGCAGGGACTGTGTGATGGCCAGCGTGGTCTGGCCATCGATGCCGTGCTGACGGGCCATGAGGCGCTGCAGATCCAGCAGCGTCAGTGGCAGCGGCGGATTACTTACCTCGGTGCCTGTCCTGACGTTCTCCACCACGGCGGGCTGTTTTGTCAGTGACTGCGCGCAACGGGTCGCCCAGCCCTCGTCACTGATACGTTTTTTCTCATCGCAGGGGGCATCTTCCGGTACCTGCATCCGGGCTTCGATAGCGTGTTCCGCGCCAGAGAATGCGGCATCCACGGTGAAATACCAGGCCTCCTGATGGTTTTTGACGGCCAGCCAGCGGTTAACGACCAGCCCGAGCGTGGGGGTCTGAACCCGGCCCACCGGAAGCACGCCGCGCATTTCCGGGTAACGTGCGCGGGCCGCCACGGTACAGGCCCGGGTCATGTTGTAGCCAAACATCTGGTCACCCACACTGCGGGCCAGTGCACGCTGGTAGAGCGGCCAGAACTGGCGGTTGTCGCGGATGTCCGCCAGGGCTTTTTTGACGGTGGCCAGCGTGATGTCGTTAATCAGGATACGGTCCACCGGCAACTGATTCCCGATCCAGACCAGAACCTCCTCGACAAGCAACTGCCCCTCGTCATCCGGGTCTCCGGCATGCACGATACGTGAGGCCTGTCGGGCAAGGGAAGAGATCACGTTCAGTTGCCTGAGTACAGCGGGGTCTTCGGCAGGAGGCTTGCCAGGCTCCCGGCGCGTTCTCGGGCAGTAACGGGGAGGCCACAGCCAGATGGGCAGGTCTTCTGCTTTCCAGATTGCCCAGTCAGGATTAATGGTCTCCGGCTCCTGAAGCTGCAGGAGATGTCCGAGACACCAGGTGATGGCGTCCTTCCCGCAGAGGATGTAGCCGTCTTTTCTGGAAACAGGCGTGTTGTTGATATCGGAGAGTGCCTCAGCGATGGCCATGGCCACCTGAGGCTTTTCGGCGATGAAAAGTCTCATAAGATGCCCTGATACTGAAAGAAAGGATGTGTGGGACTGGCGGCAGGCGGGCAGAAGCCCCTGTCGACAGGTGTGAAATAACGTCAGGAAAACAAAAGGATTGTTGCGGAGTTCGAAAAAAGTCAGAATAGCTGCGGGCGCTTGAGGCTGTATGCCGAAAGCGTTTTGTGGACGGTATACAGCAGAAAGCCCCTGGAGATTTT
>PPYF01114983.1_pt1 | contig 14401 bp, 11 predicted proteins | sample 1559871 | NCBI WGS metagenome assembly PPYF01 (sample SAMN08240021, study PRJNA423297) | Human gut metagenome, whole genome shotgun sequencing project. | reverse complement strand
AGTCTGGCACTCGCCGCAGCCGCCGGTCACGACGCTCTTGGTCAGGTCACGAGTAGCGATAGTCTTAATACGTTCCATAATTGAAAACCTCTCTAAGCTCCAAAGTTTTGCATACAGCGCTCTGTATACAGTGTTATCTTTATGTATGATAACACGATGTTGGGATTCTGTCAAGATTCCGCGCGGCGTTTTTTAGCCCAGAGGCTGATACTTTTTCAGGATGGTGTGCAGCCCCAGCTCCCGGGCGCGGGCCAGCAGGTAGCGGTAGCGGCACAAAAGGGCCTGCCGCTCGTAGATGCGCTGTTCGATGAGGTCGGAGTCCACCTCGAGGTCGAACATCATCGCGTTCCGCCGCAGGCAGAACAGGCACTCTTTCAGTTCTTCCTCCAGCTCGGGGTCGTAGCGCTCGTGCTCGCTGTCGCGGGGGATACGGGGCGAAAGCAGCGTCTGGGCGGTCTTGGGGTGGGCTTGCAGCATAAGGCGTCCTCCTTTTGAAGTTTGTGTACCATAAAATAAAAATGGCAGAATAACATAGTTTACTTTATTATATGGTGCAGAGGACGCGGAAAATGCTGGATTCTGGTCGGCACAAAAAGAGACCGCCGCCTCCGGGTGCAAAGGACGAAAAATTATCTCGGAAGTGCGTCTGTTTCCAAAAATCCGCAAATTTTTTCAGATTTCCGCTTGACAAAGCGCCCGGAGGCGGGTATAATAGCACACGTTGACCGGCTCAACGCCGCGAAACAAAACCGAATAATGGGGATTTGCATAGTGGTAGTGCGGTAGACTCTGACTCTACTTGTGGGAGTTCGATTCTCTCATCCCCAACCAAGAAGCCATCTGATTCGCTCAGATGGCTTTTTTGTTTTGCTTTGGGGCCGGTGTGACACAAACTTCTGATTTTTTTCCGGCGGGCGGGGCTATACTGTTCTTTGATGCAACAGGGCAATACAGAAGACAGGAGCCACGCAGAAGATAGGAGCCACGCAAATGAGCATTTGGGATGCATTCGGCAAAGGACGGTACAAGGGCTTTTCCCGGGAGGCAGGGCAGCTGCTGGACAAGGCGGTGGAGCTGGCCGGAGGGCTGGGCTGCAAAAAGGCGGACACCGGCCATCTGCTGTGGGCGATGCTGCAATCGGACGGCGGCCCGGCGGCCCGCTTTCTGGCCGGGAAGAACATCTCGGAGCTGGAGGTGCGGCGACAGCTCTCCGCCGGGCGGAGCGGCACGGCCCTCCGGCTGGCTCGGGGCGACATGGCGGCAGACCTGCGCCGGGCGATGGACTACGCCGTCATCGGGGCACAGAACGCCCACCTGAGCCGGGCCGAGCCGGAACACCTGCTCTGCGCCATGCTGGAAGACGCCGACTGCGCCGCCGGGGTCATGCTGGCTTCGATGGGCGTCCAGCTCACCGAGGCGGTGCGGGAGTGCCGCCAGCTTTCGGGGCAGTTCATCCTGCCCATCCAGCCCCGGACGTCCCCGCCTCTGCCGCGGGGGAGCCGGGCCAGCGACAAATACTGCCGCGACCTGACCCGCCGGGCGGCGGACGGTGAGCTGGACCCGGTGTTCTGCCGGGAAAAGGAGCTGGACCGGATGGTAGAGATACTATGCCGCCGCCAGAAAAATAACCCCTGCCTCGTGGGTGAGCCGGGCGTGGGCAAGACCGCGCTGGCCGAGGGTCTGGCCCAGCGCATCGCCGACAAGCAGGTGCCCCGGATGCTGCAGGGCCGTCGGCTGTTGGTGCAGCTCATCGGCGCGACGACGAATCAGGAGTTCCGCACCCACATCCAGAAGGACGCCGCCCTCGAGCGCCGCTTTGGGCGGGTGCAGATCGAAGAGCCGACCCCGAAGCAGGCGGTGGAGATTCTGGAAGGGCTGGCCCCCCGCTACGAGCGCTACCACGGCGTCCGCCTGCCCAATGAGGCCCTGCGGGAGGCGGTGGAGCTTTCGGTGCGGTACCTGCCGGGGCGCTGCCTGCCGGACAAGGCCATCGACCTTGTGGACGAGGCCTGCGCAGCGGTGCGCATCCGGGCCGAGCGGGAGGGGGAGAAGGACCCCGTCCTGAGCCGGAAGGAGATCGCCCGGGTGGTGGCACAGGCCAGCGGCGTGCCCGCCGAGCGGGTGGGCGAAAAGGAGCGGGAGCGTCTGGCCCGCCTCGAGGAGCGGCTGAACGCCGAGGTGGTGGGGCAGAGCCGGGCCGTGGCTGCGGTGGCCGGAGCCATCCGGCGCAGCCGCACGGGGCTGGGCGAGCCGGGCAGGCCCATCGGGGCGCTGCTCTTCCTCGGGCCGACCGGCGTGGGCAAGACGGCGCTGGCAAAGGCGCTGGCCGAGAGCTGGTTCGGCAGCGAGAAAGCCCTGCTCAAGTTCGATATGTCAGAGTATCAGGAGCAGCACACGGTGGCCCGTCTGCTGGGTGCGCCTCCGGGCTATCTGGGCCACGACGAGGGCGGTCAGCTCACCGAGGCCGTCCGCCGCCGCCCCTACAGCGTCGTCCTCTTCGACGAGATCGAAAAGGCCCACCCCGACATCCAGAACATCCTGCTGCAGATGCTGGAGGACGGCCAGCTCACCGACTCCATGGGCCGGAAGGCCGATTTCCGGAACACCATCGTCCTGCTGACGTCCAACCTCGGGGCACGGTTCCTCGCGGGGCAGAGCGCACCGCTGGGCTTTGGGGCGGGCAGCGAGGCCGCCTTTGAAAAGCAGTCGGAGGCCGCCGTCGCCGAGGCGAAAAAGTGGTTCCGGCCCGAGCTGGTGGGGCGGCTGGATGAGCTGATCGTCTTCCGCCCGCTGGAGGAGCAGAGCCTCTGCTCCATCGCCGAAAAGCTGCTGGGCCAGCTGGAAGAGCGTGCGGCCCGCAGCGGCTACCAGCTCACCCACACGGCCCGGGTCGGCCCGGCGCTGGCCGCAAAGGCCCGCTCGCCCTACGGGGCGCGGGAGCTGCGCCGACAGGTGGACCGTGCCGTGGAGCAGGCCTTCGCCGACCAGATCGCCTCCGGCAGCGTGAGCCTCGGCCAGCGCTGGACGGCAGACTGCACCGCCGACGGCACCATCGTGGTGGAGGAGACGCAGACGGCGGGCGTCGGGTGAAAAGCTCTTGCATCTGCTCTGGTTTTCCGCTATGATAGAGGGCAGGAATCACCAGAGGAGGAAGCCGAATGCGCTATCTGTTTTTGCTCAACCCCACCGCAGGCAAGCGGGACTGCACCACCGGGCTGACCCCGGCCATCCATGCCGCCGCCGGACGGGCGGGCATCCCGCCGGAGAAGCTGCAGGTCGTCGTGACCCAGTACGCGGGCCATGCCCGTGCGCTGGCTGCGGAGGCGGCGCGCACCGCCGAGGCCGAGGGCGAGCCGGTGCGCATCTGGACGGCGGGCGGCGACGGCACCTTCAATGAGGCGCTGACCGGTGCCAATGGGTGCGCCCTTGCCGCCGTGGGGTGTCTGCCCTTCGGCAGCGGCAACGATTTCCTCCGCACCTACGGCACGAGGGAGGAGTTCAGCGACCTTGACGCGCAATTCGCGGGCGGGGCGGTGGACATCGACCTGATGGAGACCGACCTCGGCCTCTCGGCCACCATCTGCGCCGCCGGGCTGGACGCACAGGTGGCCTACGGCATCCCCCAGTTCCGGCGCATCCCCTTCTGCGGCGGCGAGATGGCCTACGCCCTCTCCATCGTCAGGCAGCTCTGCGGCCACATCGGCCGGAAGGTGGCGTTCACCATCGACGGCGAGGAGCTGACGGTGGACTGCCTGATGTGCGCGGTCTGCAATGGCCGCACCTACGGCGGCGGCTTCTATGCCGCGCCGGAGGCCCGGCCCGACGACGGCTGGCTGGACGTCTTTATCATCCGCAGGGTGGGCCGACTGACCATCGCCCGGCTGCTGGGGATGTACAAGGGCGGGAAGCACTTCCGGGACGGTGCGCTGACCGAGCAGGCGAAGCCCTACTTCCTCTACCGCCGGGCCAAGTGCGTCTCCCTGCGCCCTGCGGATGGGCGAGGCCCCATCGTGGCGACGGCGGACGGCGAGTGCGCCCCCTGCGAGGCCATCACCGCCCGGCTCAGGCCGCTGGCGGGGCACGTCCTGCTGCCAAAGCCCGCCTACGAGCGGTTCATGGCTTTGCAGACCGTGTTGTTATCAAGACTGTTGAGGTCGAGGAGACCACCAAGGGCGGCCTCATCCTGACCGGCAGCGCCAAGGAGAAGCCGCAGGTGGCACAGGTCGTGGCCGTCGGCCCCGGCGGTGTCGTGGACGGCAAGGAAGTCAAGATGACCGTCAAGGTGGGCGATAAGGTGCTCACCAGCAAATACTCCGGCACCGAGGTCAAGGTGGACGGCGAAGAGTGCACCATCGTGCGTCAGGCCGACATCCTGGCCATCGTGGAGTAAGCGTCTTTCCCTCATCACTGGATCATCAAGCTTTTATAAAGGAGCGATAAGAATATGGCTAAGCAGATCAAGCAGGGCGAGGAAGCCCGCAAGGCACTGTGTGCCGGCATCGACACTCTGGCAGATACCGTTAAGATCACCCTCGGCCCCAAGGGCCGCAACGTGGTGCTGAGCAAGAAGTTCGGCGCCCCCGTCATCACCAACGATGGTGTCACCATCGCCAAGGAGATCGAGCTGAAGGACGAGTTCGAGAACATGGGCGCACAGCTGGTGCGTGAGGTCGCCACCAAGACCAACGACGCCGCAGGCGACGGCACCACCACCGCTACCGTTCTGGCACAGGCAATGGTCACCGAGGGCATGAAGAATGTCACCGCCGGTGCAAACCCGATGGACATCCGCCGCGGCATGAGCAAGGCTGTCACCAAGGCTGTCGAGACCATCAAGGCCCACAGCCAGAAGGTCAAGGACTCCAACGACATCGCCCGCGTCGGCACCATTTCTGCCGGTGATCCCGAGATCGGCCGCCTCATCGCAGAGGCCATGGAGAAGGTCACCTCCGACGGCGTCATCACCATCGAGGAGAACAAGACCACGGCTGAGACCTACAACGAGATCGTCGAAGGTATGCAGTTCGACCGCGGCTACCTGACCCCCTATATGGTCACGGATACCGACAAGATGGAGGCTGTGCTGGACAACGCCGCCATCCTCATCACCGATAAGAAGATCAGCGTCATTCAGGATCTCGTCCCCCTGCTGGAGCAGGTGATGCAGAACGGCATGAAGCTGCTGATCGTGGCAGAGGACATCGAGGGCGAGGCTCTGTCCACCCTGATCGTCAACCGCCTGCGCGGCACCCTGAACGTCTGCGCCGTCAAGGCCCCCGGCTTCGGCGACCGCCGCAAGGAGATGCTGCAGGACATCGCCATCCTGACCGGCGGCACCGTCGTGTCTGCTGACCTCGGCTACGAGCTGAAGGACGTTACCGTCGATATGCTGGGCCACGCCCGTCAGGTCAAGGTCACCAAGGAGAACACCACCATCGTGGGCGGCGCAGGCGACAAGGATGCCATCGCATCCCGCATCGCACAGATCCGCAACCAGATCGAGGCTGCTACCAGCGACTTTGACCGCGAGAAGCTGCAGGAGCGTCTGGCAAAGCTGGCGGGCGGCGTGGCCGTCATCAAGGTCGGCGCTGCCACTGAGGTCGAGATGAAGGACAAGAAGCTCCGCATTGAGGACGCTCTGAACGCCACCAAGGCAGCTGTTCAGGAGGGCGTCGTCGCTGGCGGCGGCACTGCCCCCATCAACGCCATCCCCGCAGTCCGTGAGCTGTGCGACACGCTGGAAGGCGACGAGCGCACCGGCGCAAAGATCGTCCTGAAGGCTCTGGAGGCTCCTCTGCGCCAGATCGCCAAGAACGCCGGCCTCGAGGGCAGCGTCATCATCGACAAGATCGTCTCTGCCAACAAGCCCAACTACGGCTTCGACGCCCAGAATGAGGTCTACGTGGAGGATATGATCGCCGCAGGCATCGTTGACCCCACCAAGGTCACCCGCTCCGCTCTGGAGAACGCAGCTTCCGTCGCTGAGATGGTGCTGACCACCGAGAGCCTCGTGGCTGACCTGCCTGAACCCCCGGCTGCTCCTGCCGCCGGCGGCGATATGGGCGGCATGGGCGGCATGTACTAATAACTGCCTAAAAACTGCATGAATCCTTGATTTTTGGAGCGCGCAAAAGCGGATTTACGCCAAACTTACGCCACTTACGCCAAAAATCAAAGCGCGCTATAGGGTAACAAAAACGGCACTCGCTGAAAAGCGGGTGCCGTTTTTTTGTGTCTAGGGGATTTGTGAATTTGCTGAAAGAGAAATTTTAACTGCTTGGCTGAAAACAAAAGAAATGATTACAACACTCGCACTAAAAATATTGACAATATATAAAAGATGATGTAAAATTTTAACAGAAATTATCGTTTGGAGGCGATGTTATGGAATACGAACGTAGACATAAGGAGAAATTCCCCGTTTTAGCAATCTGTTACGATTTCGACAAAACTTTATCGCCTGACGATATGCAGGCGCAGGGATATATTCAGTCCGTTGGCTATAACATCAATGAATTTTGGAAAAAATCCAATGATTTGGCAGCGGACAATGACATGGATACTAATCTGGCGTATATGTATACGATGAAAGAGGAAGCAGAAGGCAATTTTGTTTTTTCAAAAAAGAAACTCGCCGAATATGGAGCAAAGGTAAAGCTTTTTAATGGTGTGGAGGAGTGGTTTGAGCGTATTCGTGCCTATGGAAAGGCACATGGTGTTATAGTAGAACATTATATTATTTCCTCAGGGTTAAAGGAAATGATTGAAGGAACGTCTATTGCTAAGAATGGGGCGTTTGAAAAAATTTATGCAAGCTCATTTTATTATAATAAACGTGGTGTTGCCGTATGGCCTGCACAGGTAATCAATTACACCAGCAAGACCCAGTTCCTCTTCCGCATTGAGAAAGGAACATTGGATATCAATGACTCGGCAGTAAATGAATACTTCCCGCCGGATCAAATGCGAGTTCCATTCCGCAATATTGTTTATATTGGCGACAGTGATACGGATATTCCCTGTATGAAACTAGTGAATTCTTCCGGAGGACATTCTATTGGCGTTTATAATCCAGATACAAAGGACAAGAAAAAAGTTTTGAAGATGATTCGGGATAATCGAATCAAGCATTTTGCACCAGCAGATTACTCGGAAAATGGCGAATTAGACCAATTGGTAAAGGCAATTATTGATAAGACTGCGGCTTACGAGGTGTTGGAATCGCAATATTTTGAGAATCTTGCTGAAGCGAGAAAAGAATAAAAAAGTATAAGCATATAGCGAACTTATTCATTCTGAACAGAGATGGCAACAGCCGCCCAGCAAGACCACAGCGGTCAACTGTTGGGCGGCTGTTGTTGTACTTATACTTATGCCAGATGGAGTTTCTCTTTCAGCGCATCCTGAAGGACGCCGGAAAAGTTGATGTGTGCCGATTCGGCGGCATCGTTGAGCCAGCCGGGAATGGAAAGGGTTTTCTTTACGGGTCTGTACCGCTTTTCGTACTCTTCCATATCGAAAGGCACCATTACTACAAAATCTTCCGGGTCAACATGGAGTGCAGAAGGGACAGAAGGCTCCGGGCAGACTTTGCAATCTTCCAGCATAAGGCCGATGGCATCCTGTGCCATGCGGACAGCTTCGTCCATGGTATCGCCTTGGGTGAAGCAGCCCTCAATATCGGGGATCTCAACAGAGTACCCGCTTTCTTCCGGGTGAAAAATTGCAGGATAGAAAATAGCGTTCATAATGTGACCTCACCTTTTATAATTCAACAAACAATCAATGTACCTTCACTTAACAGGCCTACATTATTGGTTGGAAATTGTAGAATAGTCTATGCAGTGCTTTGCAGTTTCAGAATATGAAGTCTACAATCATCATATTCTTACTTTTTGAGTCCGGCTAATTTGAGAATGTTTTTCTCGGTACCGGGCTTCAGATCCTTTGCGTGAAATGGAACGACAGTGGTTTTGTTGGTAGTTGGGTTATGGTACTTGTAGTGTGACCCATTTGCACTGACTAAAACAAAGCCGTTCTGCTCCAGCAAGCGAATCATTTGCTTGGGAGTCATCGGCATGGCGGGTGCCCCTCCTTTCTTTCAGGATTACGTCTTTATTGTATACGTATTTTACGTATTTGTCAAGAGGGCAAAAACAGCCGCCCAGCGACCTTACGGTCTCGCTGGGCGGCTTATTTTTTGCGTTTCCAGAGCAAATATTCTTCGTAGCGGTGCATCTCGTTTTGTTCTTCTACGGTCAGGCGCTGGCGCTGTTTGCGAACCTCGTCCGAGGGGTCGATGTCGGTCAGACCCAGCAGGTAGTCGGCGGAGGTGCCATAACGCTTGCAGAGTGCAATCAATACTTCATGGCTGGGAGATGCTTTGTCGCGTTCCCATGTGCGGACGGTAGGCACTGAAACATGAAATGCTTTTGCTAAATCTTCTTGCGTTTCACCGTTTAATTTGCGTAACTCCGCGAGCCGTTCGCCAATCATCCTAATTCCCTGCCTTTCTTTGCTATCAGTATAAATAATATTGTCGCTTTTGACAAAAACCGATAATCCCGTTGTCAGTTTTGCTTAAAAGTGATAATATTATTATCATAATAGTGCGAAAGTGATAAGAATACTGACACTTCCGCCGCAACGCTAAGGCAAAGCGAGGGAATCCCCGTTGGAACAACTGATCGACTTTCACGCACCGGAAGTGCAGGCGGTGCTGGATACGCTACTAAAAGATAAATCCACCGGCAAAAACATCATCTGGGCCACCGACCCGCCGGAAGAGCTGCAAACGGTGATGTACGAACCTGTCACGGATAGATCCCAGATCACCACCCAGCAGCTCGGGCTGACCCACTACGAGGTGGTGCTGCCCCGGATGATGAAGCAGACCGACACCCAGCAGCAGCGCACCCGCAAAAAAGGCGAGGTGTTCAGCCCCGCATGGGTCTGCAACAAGATGAACAACGCACTGGACGCCGACTGGTTCCGTGGGCTGGGGGCAGGAGAGACCGCCGGGCAGTTTACGGTGGAGCTGCCCCAAGGCTGGCAGACGGTGGAAACGCCGGTGCAGTTCCCGGCTTGCAAGGGCAGGACCCCGGCATGGGTGCAGTATGTGCAGAGCCGCCGCTTGGAGGTGACCTGCGGCGAAGCCCCCTTTCTGGCGTCCCGGTACGATGCCGCTACCGGCGAGATGATCCCGGTAGCTCGGCGCATTGGCATTCTGGACCGCAAGCTGCGGGTGGTAAGCGAGAACGCCGCCACAGAGGACGAGTGGCGCAAATATGCCACCCATGCGGTGCAGTCCACCTACGGCTACGAGTATCAGGGTGATAATCTTTTGTTGGCGCGGGTCAACCTGCTGCTGACCTATGCAGAGCACTTGCAAGCCCGCTGGCAGCGCAAACCCACAAAAGAAGAGTTACAGCCTATCGCCACCATCATCAGCTGGAACCTGTGGCAGATGGACGGTCTGCACCTCTCTGTGCCCGGCGGCAAGCCCCAGCCGGAGACAGAACAGCTTGACCTCTTTTCCATGTTCGGGGCGGCAGAGCCGCAGCCGCCCACGGTATCCTGTAAAGTGAAAAACTGGCGCAAGGGCAGCCATGGAACGACCCAGAACTTTGAAACCATTCAGGAAGGGAGTACCAGCATGAAGTTTGATTATGTCATCGGAAACCCGCCGTATCAGGAAGTTGATGGAGGTTCAGGCGCAAGCGCAACACCGGTATATAACAAATTCATTGAGGAAACAAAGACATTGAATCCAACGGCAATGTCTTTTATTATTCCAGCAAAATGGTATTCTGGTGGTAAAGGGTTGGATAAATTTCGAGAGCAGATGTTAAACGACAAACGAATGGCGGTACTCGTTGACTATCCTAACTCGCTGGATGTTTTTCCGAATGTGGATGTTGCTGGTGGTGTATGCTATTTTGTGTGGGCTAAGTCACATGATGGAAAATGCTACTACATAAATTACCGAGATGGGGTTAAGACATCCGAATACCGTGATTTGAATGAGTTTTCGACATTTATTCGTTATCCAATCGCTGCCGAGATAGTTAAGAAGGTGCGTCTGAAAGGAGAGCAGACGCTTGATACGATAGTTTCCAGCCGAAAGCCGTTTGGTCTTGCTACAAATGTGAAACCGCTCAAAGCAGGAGATATTCAACTGAGATTTAATGGTGGGATAGGCCCATATAAAAGAAGTTTGATTTCTACGGGTATAGAAAATATAGACCGCTATAAAATCATTATTTCATATTTGACCGCAGAACACGCAGGACAGCCCGATAAGAACGGACAATACCGCATTCTCTCGACAATGGAAAAGCAGCCGCCGAAAGTAGTTTGTTCAGAAACGTATCTCGTTGCAGGAGCATTTGACACAGAAGCTGAAGCAGATAACTATATGAGATACCTGAAAACACGATTTGTGCGTTTTTTGATTTCGATTTTGGCGATGACACAGCATATCAGCAAAGGTATGTTTGGTTTTGCTCCTGTTCAGGATTTTTCAAGAGCGTGGACAGATGAAGAACTTTTTTCAAAGTATTAACTAACTTCTGATGAAGTGGCATTCATACAAAGCATTATAAAGGAGATGGCATAATGGCTGGCATAACCCTGCGCACTGCCCGGCAGGTGGTGCCCATGATCTACGCCTATACCACCCCGGAAATTGCCCGGCACAACGGCTGGACGAAGATCGGCTACACCGAGCAGTCGGTGGACAAACGTCTGAAACAGCAGACCCACACCGCCGATGTGCTGTTCCATGAGGAGTGGCGGGGCAATGCCGTCTATGATGACGGCAGCGGTGAGGTGTTCACCGACCACGATTTCCACGCCTACCTCCGCAAGCTGAACGTGGAGAACGACCGCAAAAACGAGTGGTTCCATCTGGATGGGCAGCAGTCCCGGCGGTATTTTCAGGATTTCCGCATGAACCGGGGCCGGGTGCAGCTGGATGCCGCCATCGCCTACACCCTGCGGGAAGAACAGGCAAGGGCTGTCCATGACACCAAGACCTATTACCAGAGCCACCCCGGCGGGGAATACCTCTGGAACGCCAAGCCCCGCTTTGGCAAGACCCTTTCCGTCTACGATTTCTGCAAGCAGGTCGATGCGCAGACGGTGCTCATCGTCACCAACCGCCCTGCCATCGCCAACAGCTGGTACAGCGACTATGTGCGCTTTCTGGGCAGGGAGTCCGGCTATCTGTTTGTCAGCCATGTGGATGCCCTTGCCGGGCAGCCCCATGTGCTGGACGAGCAGGGCTATCTGGATGCCGCCGCACAGGGCGAGAAACTGTATAAGCGCATTGAGTTCGTCAGCCTGCAGGACATGAAAGGCTCCAAGTATTTCGGCGGCGAGTACGACAAGCTGCGCCACCTGACCGAGCTGAACTGGGATGTGCTGGTCATCGACGAAGCCCACGAGGGCGTGGACACCTACAAGACCGACCTTGCCTTTGACCGCATCCGCCGCCGCTTCACGCTGCACCTGTCCGGCACGCCCTTCAAGGCGCTGGCGAACGACAAGTTTGCCGGGGATGCCATCTTCAACTGGACCTACGCCGACGAGCAGGCCGCCAAGCGGAACTGGCAGGGCGCACCGGGGCAGCAGAACCCCTACGCAAACCTCCCCATGCTCAACCTCTACACCTACCAGATGTCCGAGATCATCCGAGACGAGATCCAGCAGGGCGTGGAGATCGACGGCGAAACGCAGGAATTTGCCTTTGACCTGAACGAGTTCTTCAAGGTGAAGCCCAGCGGCAGCTTTGAGCACGAAGCTGAGGTGGACCGCTTTCTGGATGCCATGACTACCCAGAACAAATTTCCGTTTTCCACCCCGGAACTGCGTGCCGAGCTGAAGCACACCTTCTGGCTGCTGAACCGGGTGGACAGTGCCAGAGCGCTGGCGAAAAAGCTGCAGGCACACCCGGTATTTCGGGACTATGAGGTGATCCTAGCCGCTGGTGACGGCAAGCTGGACGACACGGACGAGAACCAGAAGAGTTTTGAACGGGTAAAAGCCGCCATCGCCCACCACGAAAAGACCATCACCCTGTCGGTGGGGCAGCTGACTACCGGTGTCACCATCCCGGAGTGGTCGGCGGTGCTGATGCTCTCCAACCTGAAAAGCCCGGCGCTGTATATGCAGGCGGCGTTCCGTGCCCAGAACCCCTGCCTTTTCCACGAAAACGGCACCTTCCGTCGTAAAGAGAACGCCTATGTGTTCGATTTTGACCCTGCACGCACCCTGCTGATCTACGAGCAGTTCGCCAACGAACTTTCTCAGGACACCGCCAGCGGCAAGGGCAACACCGAGGAGCGCAAGGCGCACATCCAGAATCTGCTCAACTTCTTCCCGGTCATCGGCGAGGATGAGGAAGGGGAGATGATCCCGCTGGATGCAGAAAAAGTCCTCAGCATCCCCCGGAAGATCAAGTCCAAGGAAGTGGTGCGGATGGGCTTCCAGAGCAACTTCCTGTTCCAGAACATTTCCAACGTGTTCAGTGCCCCGCAGGAGGTGCTGGACATTCTGCAAAACTTCCAGCCCATCAGCGAAGCCAAGGCAAAGCCCATCCAGATCACCCCGGACACCGGCGCAGACCTCTCCCTGAACGACAAGGGCGAGGTGGATTTGGACGAGGGCTACGTCATCGGCAAGGCGGCGGATGTGTTCGGGGCAAAAATCTACGAAAGCACCCCGGCGCTGGACACCGCACTGCAAGACCTGACCAATGCCCCGGCTCCTGCCAAAGAAGAGCATCTGGAGCCCCTGAAAAAGAGCATCACCAAGGAGATCATCACCCCCATGGTGGAGCAGGCAAAGCAGGAGTATGGTCGGGACCTGAAGCTGTCCGACCAGAAGCGGTTTGAGAGCGCCGCCAAAGCAAAAATGGACGTGGCGGTGAACAAGGTGGTGGACAACTACCGTATCGACCAGAGCCAGTTGGAGACCCAGCGCACCCAGCAGCTGCAAAGCTGCACCACTGCCCAGCAGCGTCAGCAGGTGAACCGGGAGTTTGACGCAAAGCAGCAGCAGAGCACCGCCGCCCTGATGGAGACGCTGCAATCCACCATCCAGCAAACGGCGCAGGAAATGCAGCAGACCATCGTGCGCACCGTGGAGACTAACCAGAAGGAGCAGGAGAAAAAGGGCTACGAGGACACCGTCCGTGACCATCTGCGGGGCTTTTCCCGCACCATCCCGTCCTTCCTCATGGCGTATGGCGACGAGACCGTGACGCTGGCGAATTTTGACCAGATCATCCCGGACAAGGTCTTTCAGGAGGTCACCAGCATCACGCTGGAGCAGTTCCGCTTTTTGCGGGATGGTGGACCGTACATCAATCAAGCCACCGGACAGGAGGAGCACTTTGCAGGCCAACTGTTCGACCCGGTGGTGTTTGACGATTCGGTGAAGGAGTTCTTGAACCTGAAGGTCAAACTGGCGGATTACTTTGACGAGAGCCGCACCGAGGATATCTTCGACTACATCCCGCCCCAGAAAACCAACCAGATCTTCACCCCAAAGTGGGTGGTGAAAAAGATGGTGGACTTGCTGGAACAGGAAAACCCCGGCTGCTTCGATGACCCCGGCAAGACCTTCTTAGACCCATACATGAAGTCCGGCCTGTATATTACGGAAATCGTCAAGCGCCTTTACCGCAGCGAGAAGATGCGGCAAGCCTTCCCGGACGATAACGCCCGGCTGGAACATATCTTTGCCAAGCAGGTCTATGGGCTTGCCCCTACCGAGATCATCTACCGCATTGCTATCAGCTATATTCTGGGCTTTGCAAAGGGTCACGGCATCACCGCCCACCATATCCGTCAGGCCGATACGCTGGAATTTGCCAAGGCGGGCACCATGGAAAGGGAACTGGATAAGATCTTCAGAGATTGACCAATAGAATACGGCATAAAACCAAAGGCGGCTGTCTGCATGGGTGCAGATGGCCGCCTTTTTTGTGCTATACGATTACGAAAACGGACGAATTTGTCAGTTCTCGTTACATCGGAGCCGGACGAGCTGTCCATTCCAGGACAGCTTGCCCGGAGCAAGAGTGCAGAGAGGTGCGGGTCGCCTGCGGCGACCTCAAAAGGCCACTGGCCTTTTGAAGCACCGACCGAGCCGACAGGCGAGACCGCAGCCCTTTGAAGGGAGTCAAGGGGGAACGCCTTGCCCAGTGATATGATGCTCTGCGTCATATCCTACTGGGTATTATCTGGCGCACCGCAGGCGGCAGATTCAGCAGCAAAGCTGCTGCGCACCCACCCCGCCAAGATGTTGAAATGGAGTGATGTCTATCTGAAACTGACACGACACAACGGACGAGCCGGAGCACACGGCACTTACAACCCCAAGCACAATGACCGCA
>PPYF01270084.1_pt1 | contig 14402 bp, 14 predicted proteins | sample 1559871 | NCBI WGS metagenome assembly PPYF01 (sample SAMN08240021, study PRJNA423297) | Human gut metagenome, whole genome shotgun sequencing project. | reverse complement strand
TACCAGGGTCAAAAGGTCAGAAGTTCGACGCAAGCTTGCTTGCAGGAGAATTTTTGACCTTGGGACCCGCCAAAAACATTTCTTACTTAATCTTTGGATTTCCCAACAGCGCCAGCAGCATCTCCCTTACAATCTTGCACGCCACCGCCGTCGATGCACCGGACGCATCCAGCGCCGGGGATAATTCATTCACATCACATCCAACAATCCGAGCTGCGCTGCAGATCTGCGTGACTGCCCGTCGAAGTTCCTCAAAACTGATTCCGCCCGGTTCCGGCGTTCCTGTTCCCGGAAACACACTCGGATCCAGCACATCCAGATCCAGGGTAAAATACACCGGTTTTCCTTCCAGTTTCCGAAGAGTTTCCTGAAGGACTTCCATATCCACAATAAATGGATGCGTCGTCACGTGTTCTTTTCCCCAGCGCCATTCCTCCCGGTCGCCGGAGCGGATACCAAACTGCGTGATCCTGCCGTCTCCCAGGACTTCCCAGCAGCGGCGCAGCACACAGGCGTGCGAAAGTTTCGCACCCAGATAATCATCCCGCAGATCGGCATGTGCATCAAAATGGATGATATGCAGATCCGGATATTTCTCTGCCAGCGCCTGCACCGGTGCCAGCGTCACCAGGTGCTCGCCGCCCAGCATAAATGGTATCTTGCCATCCCCGGCAACCTCCGCCGCCCGTTCCCGCAGATCCTTTAACGCCAACGATGCGTCGCCAAAGCAGAGCTCCTGATCGCCCGCGTCAAACACAGCGTAATCGGTCAGATCACGATCCTGGTACGGCGAATACGATTCCAGCCCATAGGATTCCGAGCGGATCGCCCGTGAGCCGAACCGGGTGCCCGGGCGGTACGAAGTGGTCGAGTCAAACGGCGCGCCGTAGAGCACGATCCCCGCCTCCTCATAGCTGGCGTCACACGCCAGAAACGTCTCAATATTTGCCTTCAACATCTTCTAACATCTCCTCCACATATGCCGGCAGGTAAAATGCCCCTTTATGCAGGGTCGTCGTATAATACCGGCAGTCCAGCCCCCGCAGGTTCCATCTTGTCTCATCCAAATCCTTTAACGGATGGTATTTCTTCGACGCAAATCCAAACAGCCAGTGCCCGGACGGGTAGGTCGGAATATGCGCCTGATAGACGCGGCTGATCGGAAACGACTCTACGATCCGCTTATGTGCCCGCTTGCACGCCTCCGCGTCCTCGGCATAAAACGGGCTTTCATGCTGATTGACCATGATGCCGTCCTCTTTTAACGCCTTATAGCAGTTCCCGTAAAATTCCCGGGTAAAAAGCCCCTCGCCCGGTCCAAACGGGTCGGTCGAATCCACGATGATCAGATCGTATTCATTTTCCTTAAAGCGGACATATTTCAGCCCATCCTCATAGTGGATCGAGAGTCTCGGATCATCAAGACGGCACGCTGTCTTCGGCAGATATTTCCGGCAGACCTCCACCACCAGCGGGTCGATCTCCACCATGTCGATGTGCTCGATTTCCGGATAGCGGGTCAGCTCCCGGATCACGCCTCCATCCCCGGCTCCAATTACCAATACCTTTTTGACCAACGGATGCACTGCCATCGGCACATGCGTGATCATTTCGTGATAGATAAATTCATCCTTTTCCGTCAGCATCATATATCCATCCAAAGTCAGAAACCGCCCAAATTCCGGCGAATCAAAGACATCGATCCGCTGAAACTCGCTCTTTCCGCTGTAAAGCTGGCGATCCACCCGGATGGAAATTTTTACATTTGGCGTATGATTCTCTGAAAACCAGAAATTCATAATTTTCCCCTTTCTATCTACTGCTTATCTATTTCAGCACATTCAGGCGCTCAATCCCCGGATCCTCCGGTCCAGTCATTGAACATCCTTTTTCCAGCGCATACGCAATGTAGTCAATGATCTCTTCCGTGATCTGTTCGCCCGGCGTCAGAATCGGGATGCCCGGCGGGTAGCACATGACAAACTCACTGCACACACGTCCGGCTGTCTCGCGGATCGGAAGAGATTCTTTTTCTCCGTAAAATGCCTCCTGCGGCGACATCGCCACGATCGGGTCAATATAGTCAAAATCCATCAGCGTCGATTTATCCCGGCTGAACCGGCGCTTGATCTCCGCCAGTGCGCTGACCAGGCGCTCTACCTCCCGCTGCCGGTCACCGATGGAGAGATATGCCAGAATATTTCCCAGATCACCAAATTCCGCCTGGATATCGTACTCGTCCCGGAGAAGATCATAAACCTCGATCCCCGCCAGCCCGATATCGCGCGTGTGAATTGAAAGTTTGGTCACATCGAAATCATAGATGCTGTCGCCGTTTATCAGCTCCTTCGAATAGGCATAATAACCGCCAATCCGGTTGATTTCTGTTCTCGCATACTCCGCCAGCTCCACCACCTGCTTAAATGCCTCACGCCCGCGAAGCGCCAGGTTCCGTCTGGAGATATCGAGGCTGGAAAGGAGCAGGTAGGAACCACTCGTCGTCTGCGTCAGATTGATAATCTGGCGGACATACCCGGCGGACATACCCGGACCCGTCAGAAGAATCGAGCTCTGCGTCAGGCTCCCGCCCGATTTGTGCATCGAAACCGCCGCCATATCCGCCCCAGCTGCCATCGCGGAAACCGGCATATTTTCCCCGAAATAAAAATGGGTTCCATGCGCCTCATCAGCTAAACACAACATCCCATGCTCATGTGCCAGCTTTACGATCGAGCGCAGATCCGAACAGATGCCGTAATACGTCGGATTATTCACAAACACCGCCTTAGCATCTGGATTTTCCTTGATCGCCCGGCGCACATCTTCCACGCGCATTCCAAGCGGAATCCCCAGTCTCTTATCGCCAGCCGGATTCACATAGACCGGAACCGCACCGCCAAGCACCATCGCGCCCATGACGCTGCGATGGACATTTCGCGGCAATATAATCTTCTCGCCCCGCTTGACTGCCGTCAGCACCATGCTCTGGACCGCCGATGTCGTACCGCCGACCATCAGGAATGCGTGTGCCGCCCCGAATGCCTCAGCCGCCAGCTGCTCCGCATCCGCAATGACGGACACTGGATGGCAAAGGTTATCGAGCGGCTTCATGGAATTGACGTCCAGCCGCATGCAGGTCTCTCCTAAAAGTTTCGTCAGCTCCGGGTTGCCGCGCCCCCTCTTGTGCCCCGGAACATCAAACGGCACCACGCGCATCTTCTGAAATGCTTCCAGCGCCTCATAGATCGGCGCGCGCTCCTGGGTCAGCGCGTCACCGCTTCGACTGCCTTCCCCTGTTTCCTTCTGTCCTGAAGCTTCCCTTCTGCGCCGTGTACTCCTTCCGACGCCCGGCTCCAGATTTCTTCTCTCTTCTTCCATCTGCCGTTCCTCCTGAAACTCACTCATTCGTTTCTTCTATCGTATTTTTCAGTCAAACCATTCTCTTTCCTCTCAAAAAGCATTTCTTTTAAAACACATTCCTTCCGCTGAAAATTTCAATCATCTCCCGCCGCAGGCTGTCCATAATACTGAGCCTGGTGGTCGGCGGAAGTTCATAGACATCTGTCTTAAACAGATAATTCTGCAGGTCGATCTCTTTCAGCATCATCTTGGTATGGAACAGATTTGCCTCGTACACATTGATATCGACCACATCGTAGCGCCGCAGCGTTTCCTTGGAGATATAATCCTGAATCGAGCGGATCTCACGATCCATAAACAGCTTTTTTCCGTCCACATCCCGCGTGAACCCGCGCACCCGGTAGTCCATCGTGATGATGTCCGAATCAAACGAACCAATCAGGTAATCGAGTGTCGAAAGCGGCGTGATCTCCCCGCAGGTCGCCACATCGATATCCACCCGGAAGGTCGCCAGACAGGTCTCCGGATGGTATTCCGGATAGGTATGGACGGTCACATGGCTCTTGTCCAAATGCGCCACCTGCGTCTCCCCCTGCACCGGCATCATGGAACCTTCTGCAATCAGAAGCGTGACCGAAGCCCCCTGCGGATCGTAGTCCTGCTGGGAAATACTCAATACCCGCGCCCCGATCATATCCGTCAGCGACGTTAGGATCCGGGTCAGACGTTCCGAATTGTACTGCTGATCGATGTAGGCAATATAATCCTTCTGCTCCCTCGGTGTCTTGGCATAACAGTGTTTCTGCTTCGCGCGAGTGCGCATCCTCGCGGAGCGTTTTTTGTTTCATAGGACGTAATTTCCTATGAAACAAAAAAGCGGATGACGTGTCTCCACATCATCCGCAAAACGTTCTTTTTCTGCTTCGCTCTATTTTTACAAATCTGCCGTATACCTGCGGAATCTTCCCTTGTCCCTATTTACCGCATATACTGCACATTGCTTCAAACCTTTTTATCCACAGAAATCTCACATTCAGAGTCTATATAGCAAATATCTACTTTTACCACTCTTATTGACCGTTTTACAAGTTGATGTGCATGAGCACTGGTTGTAAAGTAACCAACTTATAAAATTGAGCTTTTAACTCAATCAATAGGGCAGTTTGCACTGCCAATCGGCATTTGACCCGGCTGTCCGTATGGCCATTCCCTGTTTCACAGGTGGTCAGATATATTTGCATGGATGACTCTTAAAATGTTAAGATTTTCCATATCAGAGGTATCATACAGCAATTTTGGTAAAATGTCAAGAATGATTTTTATTTGGGTTGACATTTGAAAATTTTCACTTTTCTAACGGTACTTCCGTCCTCTTCCCGCAGAACGCAAACATCGCCACGCCCGCCGCAAAGATAAACAACGAGATAAACTGTGAAGTCGAGAGGGATCCGACCGCTCCCCGGTTCAAATCACCGCGGAAGAATTCCAGCACGAAGCGTCCCAGACTGTAGCAGATCAGATACAGTGATACCACCTGCCCCTGTTTTTTGCACTTTTTCGCCGCATAGAGAAGCAGCAGGCAGTGCAGAAAATCCAGACCGCTTGAGATGAGCTGGGTCGGAACCAGCGGAATGTTATTCGGGGCAAAGTCGGAATCGTGGAACACGATCGAAAAATGGCTGTGGGTCGGCATACCGTAGCAGCAGCCAGCCAGAAAACAGCCGATCCGTCCAAAGCCCTGCGCGAGCGCAACCGACGGCATTACCAGATCCGCATACTGAAAAAAAGAAATATGCTTGATCCGGCTCAGCACATAGCCGCCCAGCACACCGCCGATGATGCCGCCGTACACGACAAATCCGTCGTTGATATCTAGCAATTTCTTCGGGTTTGCCAGAATCTCGTCAAAGATTGTGACATAGTACAGAAGTTTTGCACCTAAAATTCCACATACAACACCGCAGATCGCGATCGAGAGGATCATATCGACATCCATCCCCCGCTTGTTTGCCCGGTACTCTGCCAGGTAATACGCAGCGATAATGCCGATGCCGATCATCAGACCGTAGCCGTGGATCGTGATGCTGCCGATTGTGAATAAGTCATTTTTCATGAAAGGTTTATCCTCCTATTTAGTTTACGTTCCCTGATGCTTTTCGATTATAGCATTATTTATATAAAAAAACAAATGTTAATAGATAGCAGAAAAACAGATGTAAAACAGGCTTTTTTCTTCCCATTCTACATCTGTTTCACTGTACTTATTTTATAATTGAGGATACAATCAAGTCCGTATCCAGACTCCTTACGCCTCTTCCCGCTCTTCCTCCGGCAGCAGGTTCGTCATGCTCTTTAAGCTGATCGCCAGTGTCGAGCTGTTGTGCAGCAGCGCCGACATAGACGGTGTGATGATACCAGCCACGCCTAAGAGAATCAGACCTAGGTTGAAGCTGATGACGAAACGGTAGTTTCCATGGACACGTTTCATCAGATCCATGCTCAGATGACGCAGAAGCACGACTTCATCCAGAGAATCTTTCTTGATCGTGATATCCGCGATCTCTCTGGCAATCTCCGCGCCCTCGCTGACTGCGATGCCCGCGTCTGCCGCTGACAGGGCCGGTGAATCGTTGATGCCGTCACCGATCATGATAACTTTGTGGCCTTTCGCCTTCTCCTCCTCAACAAAGCGCGCCTTATCCTCCGGAAGTACCTCGGAGAAATAATCATCCACGCCGACCCTCTTCGCGATCGCCGCTGCGGTCCGCTCGCTGTCGCCGGTCATCATGACAATGCGCTTAAATCCAGCCTCTTTTAACTGGCGGATGACAGACGGTGCTTCCTCACGCAGCGGATCCTCGATGCAGATAACGGCTGCAAGCTGTCCGCCGATTGCCATGTAAAGATGGGAACAATTTTCCGGAAGGTTCTCAAACTTCTCTTTTCCATCCTCCGGCAGTGTGCACTTCTCATCCTCAAATACGAAATGGTGGCTTCCAATCACGACGCGTTCTTCGCCCACATAGGTAGCGATACCGTGCGCTACGATGTAATCCACTCTCGAGTGCATCTCCTCATGTACCAGATGACGTTTTTTCGCTTCCTGTACAACCGCATTTGCCATCGAATGCGGAAAATGCTCTTCCAGGCAGGCTGCGATACGAAGCAGTTCTTCCTTCTCCATGCCGTTGAAAGATACCACATCGGATACAACCGGTTTTGCCTTGGTCAGGGTTCCGGTCTTGTCAAATACGATCGTCTCCGCCTCGGCAACAGCCTCCAGGAACTTGCCGCCCTTGACCGTAATGTGATGCTGGCTTGCCTCACGCATCGCAGACAGGACTGCAAGCGGCATTGCCAGTTTCAGTGCACAGGAGAAATCAACCATCAGGATCGACAGTGCTTTCGTCGCATTGCGGGTCAACAGATAGGTAAGCGCGGTACCGCCCAGACTCCACGGAACGAGTGCATCTGCCAGGTTCGACGCCTTGCCTTCAACGGATGATTTGAGCTTCTCCGAATCCTCGATCATCTGTACGATACGCTCATAACGGGTGGAACCGGCGGATTTTTCTACCTTGAAGGTAATCTCTCCCTCTTCCAGCGCGGTTCCTGCGTAAACATAGCTGCCCGGCTCTTTTCTGACCGGCTGGGATTCGCCGGTCATCGAAGCCTGGTTTACCATCGCCTCGCCGCTTACTACGACACCATCCAGCGGAATCACTGTACCCATATGGACGGTCAGCTCGTCGCCCGCGGTAACATCCGAAAGCGGTACAAAGACTTCGGTACCGTCCACTTTCTTCCAGACCTTTTCCACATTCAAGGACATACTCCGCGCCAGATCACCAACGGATTTCTTATGTGTCCACTCCTCCAGAAGCTCACCGACGCCGAGCAGGAACATAACGGAGCCAGCCGTATTGAAATCGCGGCGCAGAAGGGAAACACTGATCGCCGTCGCATCCAGCACCTCCACATGCAGCTTGCGCTTAAATACGAGGCAGTGGATACCTTTCACGATATAACGGATCGCCTGCACGGACGTGTATACCGCACGGACCGGCGCCGGGAGAAATGTCTTCGTCGCAAAGCGGGTCAGTACCTTCTGAATCAGCTTTTCTTTGTACTCCTGATTCAGGGCGCGTCCGCTGCTTTTAACTGCCATCTCCTGTTTTTCGGTAATCTGACCATCAAACGCCGCTACCTGTACGAGTACCGCCTCCCGATCCTCCTTATAATAGATAACCGCATCTGCTGTCCGCTCATACACCTTAGCCGCCGTCACGCCGTCCAGACCAAGCAGATACTGTTCCAAAACGTCCGCTTCGCGCACGGTATGGAATTTCCGGGCAAGGCTGATACGGATTCTTCCTTTGATTTCATGCTTTATAATGAATTTCATGATTCATCTTCCTCCGGTTATAGAAGAGCTGCCGCGAGACAGCATCCCATGCTATCTTGCGGCAGCCCCCCTGTTATTTAGATTCATGTATTCTTGGAGTTGCTATTACTGCTCTGCCTTCTCAGCCTCCGGTGCAGCCTCGGTTGCCTCAGCAGTCTCGTTGAAATCCTCCTCCTCACCAAAGCTCTCATAGCCGCGAGCCTCGTTGATCTGCTTTGCCTCAGCCAGGATGTCCTCAGCGTTCTCCTGAATATTGGTAGCGGTGGTCATCACACAATCACGTGCACGAAGTCCGGCAGCTACGCAGTTTACGTAAAATTTCTTTGCATCCTCGCTGCCAAGAATCTTAACACCTGCTGTTCCGAACAAAACGCCGCCTGCAAATAAACCTAATTTTTTTAATTTGAAAATGTCCATCATGATTACTCCTCCTCTGATATTATCTAAATTATATTCACATATGATTTTTGAAAACTATTTATTCCATTTCAAATGCGAATATTGCTGCGTTTAATGACTCATTTCTGAGGTACAAGTAGATGGTAACAGCTTACCCCCATGATAGTCAAACCTAACTTTCCTTATTGAGATTTTTTATCAGCTAGCATCCGAAGTTATACTTGACAGCTCATCCTCATTCCGCAGAGAATACTGGCGGCAACGGTTTAAAACGCCGATTTCTTCCAGCACTGCAATCATCCGGTACACCGTTGCCTTGCCGATCCCCGGGTCGCGCTTGGATGCCTCGTAGTAGATCTCCTTACAACTGCTCCATCTTCCCTCCAGGATCACATCCAACATGATCTTTCTTTGATCGGTCATCCGTTTCCCCCGTCTCTTCAGTTCGCTGATAATCTGCTCTCTCTGCTGCATCGTATCATCTCTCTTTCCATATCTTCTAAATTATTTTTCCGCACATCTGCCGTTTCCGTCCACAACCCGGCTTTTTATTAGCGCAGACTAACTGTTCGTTTAAAATATATAGCATACTCTGCTTGCCACTCTTTTTGCAAGTACTAAATTCCGCTTTTGCCTCTGGCTCAGCCTCATTAAGTCCTTAGATACGACTCGCACTAAGTGCTCATATTATATTGTGTTTCATCAAAAACAAAACATAATTAGCATGAACAAACTCAGGTTAGAATGCCGCAACTCAAGTTAGATGTCTCTAACCTTAATTTAAAGACTACCTCTTTTTTTCTCATCTGTCAATGAATTTTCGAAAATATATTTGATTTTCTTCTCTGATAATGGTAAGGTACTCACAGAATGATCAATTCAGACAGGAAAGGAAGGATTTTTCGATGAGCTTCAAAGAAATAAAGCCAGAAGAATTAAATTTTAACCCGTTTACCCGCATCGGTTCCGACTGGATGCTTTTAACCGCCGGCACCGAGGATAAATTCAACACCATGACTGCCAGCTGGGGCGGCGCAGGCGTATTCTGGGGCAAACCGGCTGTTACCTGCTATATCCGTCCCCAGCGCTACACCAAAGAATTTGTAGACAAAGAAGAACTCTTCTCCGTCAGCTTTTTAAAAGACGGACACCGCGATGCCCTCAAACTCTGCGGCTCCGTATCTGGTCGTGACCACGACAAAATCAAGGAAGCCGGCCTGACCCCGGTCTTCATCGACGGCGTACCGGCATTTGAAGAAGCTGACACCATCCTCATCTGCCGCAAAATGTACCGCACATCCATGAATCCGGCAGATTTTATCGATAAGGACGCTGACAGCAAGTTCTATCCGGAGAAGGACTATCATGATATGTATATTGCGGAGATTGTGAAAGCGGTTGTGGCTGAATAAGCAGAGCCTCTCCATTTAAAATTTAAATCCCACAGGAAACGCTGATTTGCAGCATTTTCTGTGGGAATCCTTTGAATGATCCTTTTTGGTCTATTTGTTTATATTGTATCTTTATTTATTCCTTTATTTTGCCAATTCCAGCATCCGCGCCAGCGGACCAACTGCCCTCTGCCGCATCGCCTCATCCATCTCCACTTCCTCCTCCGGATTTTCCAGCGCTCGCAGTACGCTGTCCAGATGAATCTTCTTCATATTCGGGCAAAACTGACGGTGACCTACGGAGAAAAACTTCTTCTCCGGGTTCTTCTGCAGCAGTTCATAGAACACGCCCATCTCGGTGCAGATCAGGAAGACTTTCTCATCCGAATTCGTCGCATAATCAATAATCTGGGAGGTACTTCCGACAAAATCTGCCAGCTCCAGCACATCGCCGGTACACTCCGGATGCGCCAGCACAACTGCCTCCGGATGCAGCTCTTTTGCTTTCTTTACATCTTCCGCATGAATACTCTTATGTACATGGCAGAAACCGTCATTGAAAATAAAATGTTTCTCCGGCACTTTTTTTGCGATAAAACGTCCCAGATTCTCATCCGGAATAAAGAAAATATCCTTGTTCGGCAGTTTTTTCACGATTTTGAGTGCATTCGATGAGGTAACACAGACATCCGATTCTGCCTTGATCTCCGCCATCGAGTTCACATAACAGACAACGGCTACATCCGGATACTCTTTGCGTACTTCGCGGATCTTCTCCACCTCAACCATGTGAGCCATCGGACAGTCTGCGCTCCGGTCTGCCATGATAACCGTCTTCTCCGGGCTTAAAATCTTCGCACTCTCGCCCATAAATGACACGCCACAGAAAATGATCGTCTTCTGCGGCACCGTCGTCGCCAGCTCCGCCAGATAATACGAATCGCCCACATAATCGGCAAACTCCTGCACTTCTCCATCTACGTAATAATGTGCCAGAATCACGGCATCCTTCTCTTTTTTTAATGTCTCGATCCGCTGCTTTATCTCCTGATCCATCTCTTTTCCCTCTCCTTTTTTCACCGCTCTGTTCACGCTTCCAAATCCCCATCGATTGACAGAAACCATACCATTTTTCCGACAGCTGCGGTTCATTTTCTTCTTTACAATGTATCCGACATCTTTGCCACGCTATATTTCTCTGTCCATATAGCTTCCACACGGTAAACTTCTGTGATTATACCTCTAAGAGAAAAGCTGTGTCAATGAAATTTTGACACTTTTTATTACATCTGTCTTGTCACATAGCAATTCATCTACATACAGACTGAAAGTCTGCTTTTCCGGCGCTTCAATCAGAGCAGCCAATATGCATTTATGCAATTTTTTTGTTTCACAAATGTATTTTACTGTGCAACAAAAAGTCAAACCAAAAATCGGACGGTTTTTCGCTGTTCAAACCGTCCGATCTACATGACATATTTATAATTTTATCGCTTTATGCACATCCGCCCTTATTGCTGAAACAGCACCAATCTCGATACCTTTCCTTCCGCGTCCGCCCAGATCGCGCATTTCTTTCCCGCTTCCAGATCGTCTGCGGTCACGATGTTCCGGGTTAAATACGGCAGAATACGTGTCTCAGCGCTGACCGTATAGGTCACGCCATCCTTTGCTTTCACACAGACGGTATCATCATTCTCGGCACTCTTTTTTACCGACTCGATCTCCGTGTAAACCGGCACGGCGCTCACATCGGTTACATGGACGAAGAAGAGCTGTCCGTTTGTGATTGGCGGCTCGCTCATTGTCATCGCCTCCCCGATGTAGGCATATACAACTGTTCCCGTCTCCGCCTCGGTCATATCGACCGGATTGCCTGTCTCTGCGTCAAAAATCGGCGTTTCCGGTGAAAATGTGATCACCATCTCGCCGGCACTGCTGATTCCCGACTGATTGTCGATCGTGACGGAATCGCTGGTAACCTCCGAAACCGGACCATAAACACAAATAGTTTCCGCTGCAGTGGTCTCCCCAGCTGCCTCCGTATCTTCGACAACCGGCTTTGTCTCCTCATCGCCCGCTTTTGCACTGGAAGCGCACCCAAGCGCACCTACCGACAGTGCTGCACAAATTCCTGCAATATATAACGAATTTTTTTTCATAATTTGAATCTCCTTCCGACTGTTCTTATGCCTGCTCCCTGTCTGTTCCCAGGGACTTCTCCTTCGCATTTAAATACGGCAAATTCCTGCTGCCACCACGTTTTCTTACGGCACTTTCGGTTCCAAAAGTGCCTACCCGTAAACAGTAACGATATTTTCCTTTGCCGATCAGGACGTCTATACAAAGCTTCAGCAACTGTGCTGCCATGTAACATTTCACTCCACTTCCTCTTCTATCAGCTCCACACGGCAGATCTGTGGAAAATTTACCGCGATCTCCCCGCCTATATTTTCAAGTCCAGGCTGATTTCCACTCTTTATTTCCGCCAACCACAAAACCTGCCGGTAATAGTCGATTTTCTTCAATCGTCCTGCTGCCGTTCGGTAAGCGCCGCCATCCTTGTGCACGTCCGGTTGGAACCAGGTCACAGAAAGCCGAACCGTCTCGCCACGCATCAGCTGCTCCTCCGCTTCCACAAGCGTCTGATTGATCATCTCACGCACGCTGTCATCCAGATCGATCTCCCGCTCGGTCAGACGCGCTTCCTCCTCTACCGCCTCCTCATAGCCATTCAGTGCTGCAAACGAGGCAAACTGCGCCGCCCGGTCCTCCACCGGCATCCGTGCATGGCGCAAGGGAAATGGGTAAGAATGACCGAGGATATCGCCATAGCGGCGCTGGGCGTCACTTTCCTGCCCTTTTGGGGTTTTGCTTCGTCCACCTTTTAAGTTTTCAAATTCATTCACTCTATATGAATCTCCCATTTTTCCTTTTCCACCGCAATTTCTTTTTTGTCCAATATCACCCAATGGTTCTTTTCTCAGGCATACAGCTCAGCAGGCACATCTTCCATCTACGCCTGATGTCCCCCGATCTGCCCGTTGCGCTCCTTGGCGGTCGCGCCTTCCTCAAAGTTCATCCCGCGCAGCACCGCGTTTTTTCCGTATTTTTTCTTGATCGTCAGAAGCGCTTCCTGCATCCGGCGCTCCCGCTCACGTTTTTTCTGTTCTTCCTTCTCTTTTGCTTCCTTTTTTGCGTAATCGGTAAACAAATCAAGCTGTTCAAATGTTTCCTTCTGTTCACGCTCTTTCGCCATTTTCTCATTTACCACATGACATGCCGAGAGCGACATCCGGCGGATGAGAAGCGCCGGGTTGACAATCTTATCATACAGAGCCGCCATCGCCTCCAGAAGCTCGCTCGAGGACGAAGTCGCACGCGGCAGATTCCACGTTCCATGTGCATGCTTCGGCACACGCCGCCCGTAGCGATCGGTTGTCACCGGTCCCTTGTATACTTTCCGTATCTCCGGGCGGGTCAGGTTTTCGATGTCATATCCGACCGTTAGAACGAGCTGATCGGTCACCAGCCGTTTTTCCACCAGCTCCAGCGAGATCCCGTCAATCATCTCCTGTACCACGATCCGCGCCTTATCCGCCGTGTACGGACAGTGAAGCACCTGCCCGCAGCCCAGGCTGCTGCTCTGCGGCTTGTATGCCCGTATCTGTGCGATCGTGCACGGCTCGTAGCCCCACGCATGGTCAATCAGAAGCTCAGCATTGACGCCGAACATCTGGTACAGCAGTTCCTCGCTGTAAAACTCGCCCGGTTTTCCCAGTGAACAGCGTGCAATATCGCCCATCGTCCGAAGCCCCGCCTGCCAGAGTTTCTTCTGGTATCCTGGTCCAACCCGCCAGAAATCGGTCAGCGGCTCATGCGTCCACAAAAGTTCCCGATAGCTTTGCTCATCCAGCTCGGCAATCCGCACGCCGTCCTTGTCCGCTTCCACGTGCTTCGCCACAATATCCATCGCCACCTTGCACAGATACAGATTCGTCCCGATCCCCGCCGTCGCCGTGATGCCCGTTTCCTCTAACACCGTGCGGATGATGCGCTTTGCCAGCTCGCGCGGCGAAACCTTGTAAATTCCCAGATATTCCGTAACATCCATGAATACCTCGTCGATCGAATACACATGGATGTCCTCCGGTGCCACATACCGGAGATAAATCTGGTAGATCTGCGTGCTCCATTTCATATAGTGCGCCATTCTCGGCGGCGCAACCAGATAGCTGACCGCCAGCGACGGATCCACCTTTAATTCTTCATTTCTCCACGATTTATCCCGGAACTGGCGTCCCGGCGCCCGTCTGCGGCGTTCCTCATTGACTTCCCTAATCCGCTGAATCACCTCAAATAACCTGGGACGCCCCGGCACACCATAGGATTTCAGCGGCGGCGATACCGCCAGACAGATCGTTTTCTCCGTTCGCGATGGATTCGCCACGACCAGATTCGTCGTCAACGGATCCAGACCTCGCTCGACGCACTCGACCGATGCGTAGAACGATTTTAAATCAATGGCAATGTACGCGCGCCTGGAAACTGTTTTCTGCATGGCAGGATCCTCCCTTCTCTATGAATTTAAAATTTGAGCACCACTGGTAAAAAATCATCTCACAAAATCAAGCACAGAAAGATTCCGAGCGTACACATGAAAATCCAGTTAAAAACTCACTAAGTGCTTCTATTATAGCATAACCATCAGCTTCACGAAATACTCAAATCCAAACATGTGTTTTACAGCAGTAAAAAGAATGTGCCCTGGCACATTCTCGCGCCGAGCGCGGTCGCTTGCGACATGTTTCTGCTTCGCGCGAGTGCGCATCCTCGCGGAGCGTTTT
>PPYF01268786.1_pt1 | contig 14402 bp, 7 predicted proteins | sample 1559871 | NCBI WGS metagenome assembly PPYF01 (sample SAMN08240021, study PRJNA423297) | Human gut metagenome, whole genome shotgun sequencing project. | reverse complement strand
GAACTGTTCGAAGATGTGTCTAACAGGAATTTCACCATTAAGGATAAATCCTCTGAGGTTTATACACAAGGCATCGGTGACCCGTATTGGAGAAAATAAAACCGGAATACTAACGAAAAACAAATAAAAACTATGAGAACTTTCTTATTCATATTATTGGCGGGCTTGTTAGGAGCATGTAGCGACGATGGCGAACTGAATGGCGCCGTGGAAGCCGATAATCTGGAACTGTCGAAGAATGAACTGAAACTTTCCAATGTAGCCGGTTCTTCTACTGTGGATATAACGGCTACTGCCGATTGGGTAGCTGCTGTGGTAGAGCCGGTTGGCGATGCGGAGAATATGTGGCTTACCTTGTCGAAAGATAGTGGTACGGGAAATGATGAACTTCGTCTGTTTGTTACGGAAAATACAGATGGAGCCAAACGTACTGGTAAGGTTAAAATAACCATGGCGGGTGCCGGTGCTGCTTTGGAACAGGAGATTTCCGTAGAGCAACTGGGGTCCGATCCTGACATTCTGCTTGAATTTACCTCCGAACCTATCTCTTTCCGGGGAGCGGAAGTGGAGCTTAAAGTCGTTTCCAATGTAGAGTGGGAAATGAATATCGATGAGCAGTGCGATTGGATTGAAGTAGTGGAGGAAACTCCGGCAACCCGTAATTTCACAACCGATAACCTGAAGCTCAAAGTGGCTCTTAATACGGGTGTTGCCCGTTCTACAGAACTTGTTTTCAAAACAGTAGGCGAATACAAACTGCAACGTGTACTGAAAGTAATGCAAGAAGCAGTGAACGGTATGGCAACCATTGAACAGGATGAGTATGCCATTCCGTATAAATGCCGTAAACTGGTAATTCCTTTCACCCAGGAAGGTGATGAATTGGTAGAGGATTTTGATGCCATTCCTTCTGAGTCTTGGATTACCCACAATAAGCGGGAGTCAACAGGAAATGAGATTGTATTGACAATTGCAGATAATGAGGGTGTTTTACCCCGTACATGTACAGTGCGTATCTTGGATAAGAGCGTGACGATTTTCCAATACGGAAAGCCCGATACCGGCATCGGTGATGACAAGAGTGTCGGAGTATTGGCTTTCCCTGGTGCGGAAGGTGGTGGTCGCTTTACTACGGGCGGACGTGGCGGTACACTCTATAAGGTTACCAATTTGGAAGATTACGGTAGTGGAGAAACACCGATAAAAGGTAGTCTGCGGTATGGTATCGAGCAAGTGGAAGGTCCTCGTACTATCGTTTTCGATGTTGACGGTATTATTGAATTGAAACAGGGTATTTATCTGGTAAATCATCCGGATTTGAGCATCATCGGACAGACTGCTCCGGGAGAGGGTATTACATTGAAGAATTATAATTTTTCTTTCAATCTTTCCAAAAAGCCGGAAGAAGGTGCAGGAAGTAAAATCAATGCTATTGTCCGTTTCTTGCGAATCCGTCCGGGAGATACTCATTCCGATTATGCCGAGGATGCTATTGGCGGACGCTATTTTACAGATGGAATCATCGACCATGTTACTGCCGGTTGGAGTGTGGATGAAACGTTGACTTTCTATGGAGTGAGAAACTTTACGGCGCAATGGTGCATTGCCAGTGAGAGTCTGAACTTGTCGAACCATGCCAAAGGCGCCCATGGTTACGGTGCTATGTTTAGCGGTGATAATGCTTCTTTCCACCATATTCTGTTGGCACATCATGGTAGCCGTTGTCCGCGTATCTCCGATCTTTCGGAACCGGGAACTCAGGCTGACTATGACTATTGCGGATATTTTGATGTACGCAATAATGTTTATTACAATTGGAGTGAAAGCGGTTTCGGAAGCTATGGTGGCAAGTATGCCAAATTCAATCTGACAAATTGCTATTATAAGCCGGGACCGGCTACCGGTACGGGATATAAGTCATATCGTATTCTTTCTTCCGATCCCACTGCCAGAGCTTATATCGATGGTAATTATGTAGAAGGTAATTCGAAGGTCAGTGCCGATAACTGGACGGATGGTGTTTGGGCGCAGTTTGATAAGAGCTTGATTGAGCAAGGTGTGTCTGAAGAAGAGAAACAAGCTATGAAGATGGCGGATTATCAACCGTTCGGTAAGGTGACCAATCATACACCGCAAATTGCTTATGAAAGAGTATTGGATTATGCCGGTGCTTCTTTGCGTCGTGATGAGATAGACCAACGAGTAGTAGGAGAAGTCAGGGCAGGAAGTGCTCCTTATAAAGGTTCGAAGATGCAATATTGGGATGACAAAGGAAATTTGGTTACTCTGAAAGACTCTGATAAAAAACCGGGTATTATCGATACTCCGAGTGATGCAGCCGGAGGCTATAAAGAAGTGAAGAAAGGTTATCTTTGGCCGGATAGTGATAATGACGGCATACCCGATATTTGGGAACAGGCATACGGCATGAATCCGGAAGACCCTGCAGATGCCAATCAAATCAGTACCAATGTAGATCCTAATGGCCGTTACTCCAATTTGGAAGTATATTTCCATAATCTGGTACAGCATATCGTTTATTATCAGAATGAAGGTGGTCTGTCTATGGAGAGAAAATAGTGAACAACACATACATATACTATATATTTTAGAAAAATGAATAAGTTAATCATAAGCATATTTACTTTGTTGATGGTAGCGGTCGGTGCAATGGCACAGACTGCCACCGTAACAGGTACGGTGACCGACGACTATGGTCCTGTAATCGGCGCCACTGTGATTGTACAAGGTACGACATTGGGTTGTACTACGGATTTGGATGGCAAATTCACATTGACAAACGTTCCTGATGTGAACAAGGCTGTTTTGAAAATCAGTTTTGTAGGTATGGAAGAAGTGAAAGAACCGTTGAAGGGTCGTACTTCGGGTATTAATATACACATGACTGAGTCTGCCAGTATGCTGGAAGATGTAGTCGTTATTGGTTACGGTACTCAGAAAAGAGGTAATCTTACCGGTTCTATCTCCAGTGTGTCGGGAAAGATTCTGGAAAAAGTGCAGACAACTTCTGCAGCCGAAGCTATTGTCGGTAAACTGCCGGGCGTACAGGTGACGACGGTCGATGGTTCGCCCGATGCGGAAGTTAAGATTCTGGTACGCGGCGGCGGCTCTATCACACAGGACAACAGTCCGCTGATTATTCTCGACGGTTTTGAAGTAAACAGCCTGAATGATGTTCCGCCCACGGATATCGAATCTATTGAAGTATTGAAGGATGCCGCTTCTACAGCTATTTATGGTGCTCGTGGAGCCAACGGCGTTATTTTGGTGACAACCAAGAATCCGACGGAGGGTCGTGTTTCTATCAGCTTGAATACCTATGTACAAACCAAGACGCTTTCCAACAAACTGGATGTGATGGACCCGTATGAATTTGTATTGATGCAGTATGAGAATGCCCGCCAGAAGAGCTCCAATCCGACTGACTTTAACAATAAATACGGTCATGCCTACGAACATTATATCTATCAAGGCGACCCTGGTACCGACTGGCAGGATGAGGTGTTCGGTACTCATCCCGTGGCTTCTTATCTTGATCTCAGTGTGAATGGCGGTACGGAGAAAGCAAAATACAAACTGGCTTTTATTCATCAGGATCAACCCAGCGTAATGGTAGGCAATGGTTTGAAGCAGAACAACCTGAATGCCTCGTTCAACCTAAAGCCTTTCAAGTTTCTCACAATGGAATATCGTACCCGCTTGTTGCATAAGGAAGTAGACGGTTCCGGAACAGAGGGAGTCAGTTTGTTGGATGCTTTGCGCCAGGCACCTACCGAAGGATTGGATGAATACATGACTCTACCTGAGGACGATACTTATTTCGATCCGGACCAGCTGGAAGAAGTCGTACGTTTCAATCCCAAAGAAGAGTCAGAAAAGAACTATAAGAAACGTATTAATAAGTCGCTCAATACCATGGGAGCGCTGACATGGGAAATAAAGAAAGGACTGACTTTGCGCAATGAGTTCGGTTTTGAAAATAATACCGAAGAACAACGCAAATTCTGGGGTATGGGCACCAAGAATGCCAAGAATAACAATAACCAGCCTATGGCGGAATGGATGATGAAGCAAGGCACCAAGTGGCAGTTGACCAATGTATTGAACTACAACTTTACTTTGGATGATGATGCGCACGATATCCGGCTGATGTTGGGACAGGAAATCAAACACCAGCAAACCAAGACCAAGACTTATTCCACCCGTTATTTTCCGGAGAATACTACGGCTGAGCAGGCGTTTGACAATCTGTCACTCGGTACTCCGTACGAAAATTCTTCAAAAGCGGATTCTCCCTCACGCATATCTTCTTTCTTCGGTCGTATCAATTATGGATATAAGGACAAATATCTGGCTACGTTTACGCTTCGTGCCGACGGCTCATCGAAATTCGCTTCCAATAATCGTTGGGGATTCTTTCCGGCAGGAGCTTTGGCATGGCGTCTTTCCAATGAAGACTTTATGCAGGACATTCCCTGGATTTCCAACCTGAAACTACGTTTGAGTTACGGTACTTCCGGTAACGACCGTATTGATGCCGACCTCTATCAGAAACTCTACGGAGTAAGCAGCAAGACGCCTGCCGGCTGGGGCGAAATAAGCCGCTACTATTATCAGTTCTATAATACCAAATATGTGTACAACCCCAATGTGAAATGGGAGACTACCATTACCCGTAATCTTGGTTTCGACTTCGGTTTCTTTAAGGAACGTCTCAGCGGTACGGTAGATATTTACTGGAATACGGTGAAAGATTTGCTTGTTCCTTCGGACATTCCCGGCTATACGGGGTATACCAAATTGATGACTAATGTGGGGCAGACTTCCAATCGGGGTATCGAACTTCAGTTGAATGCCTATATCGTTGAAACAAAAGATTTCTCTCTGAATGCGAATTTCAATATCGGTCATAATAAGAACAAAATAGACAAACTGGCAAGCGGTGAGAAAGAATGGATACTGACTTCCGGTTGGAATAAAGGTCTGATGAATGCTGATGATTACCGTGCTTACGTAGGTGGTACCAGTGGTCTGATTTACGGATACGTCAATGACGGTTTCTATACGGTGGATGATTTTGAATCGTTCGATGCTAAATCGCGTACTTGGAAATTGAAAGAGGGTGTGGTAGACTCCAGCCCGTTGTCGGACACTCCGCGTCCAGGTAATGCCAAGTTCAAGAAGCTGACTCCGGTAGACCCGAACAGCGCCAATCCTTATCAACTGACAGAAGCCGACCGTACCGTTATCGGAAATACGACTCCGAAGTTCTCGGGTGGCTTTGGCTTGAACGCTACTTATAAAGGTTTTGACCTCAGTATGTTCTTTAACTTCATGTACGATTTCGATGTATTCAATGCCAATAAGGTAATGCTTACCACCTGGGCGGATAACCATGAAAATAACTTCGGCATGGAAGTAGCTTCCGACAGACGTTGGCGCAATTTCGACGATATGGGTAATGAAATCCGCTATAGTCCGGAAATTCTTGCCGAATTCAATAAGAACGCTACTATGTGGAATCCTACATCCATAGGTAAGCCTATCTGTATGTCTTATGCAGTGGAAGACGGTTCGTTCCTGCGTCTTAACTCGGCTACTTTGGGTTATACGCTTCCGCAGGAGTGGACTAAGAAAGCCGGTCTGAGCAAAGTGCGTTTCTATGTAGCGGGAAGTAACCTGTTTACTATTACCGGATATACCGGATATGACCCTGAAGTGGATATTGCCACGGGATTAACGCCGAATATAGACAATAACCGTTATCCGCGTAGCCGTACCTATACTTTTGGCGCACAGTTGACCTTTTAGTTGAATCTTTAAAAAAAGAACTATGAATAAGAAACTTTTATATGCGTTCGTTGCAGGTTCTCTGCTTTCTTTGTCTTCCTGCAATGACTTCTTGGATGTGACACCGGCTTCGGGATTTACCCCCGATTACGTATTCTCTTCCGAGACGGAGATGAAATCATTGATGACCCGTATTTATTCTTCCATGACGGAAGACGGTCTTTACGGCAGTAATCTGGCCAGCGGATTTAATACGAATACCGATGTGGAAATGTCTTCCTTCAAGAACAGTACGGTCAATTCCGCAGGGTCGGATATAGGTTGCTTTGATGCACGTCCCACCTGGGGAACACTGAACAGTACTTGGAATAATCTGTATTTTGTCATAAACTATGCCAATGACTTTTTGCAATCCGTTCAAGAGTCTCCTCTTTGGTCGGAAGAGATCGGTAAAGAAGGTCCTACCGAAACACAGCAGATGTATGGCGAGGTAAAGACACTTCGTGCCATGTTTTATCTTGACTTGATTCGTACATGGGGCGATGTAGTGTTTGTTACCGAACCTACAGAGTCTACGGATGATTTCTTCAGTCGCGGCACTACCAACCGTGACAAGATACTCGAATTCCTTATCGATGATCTTATTGCAGCAGAACCGATGATGAAGTATGCTGCCGACTTGGATTACGGTGTAGAACGTGCTTCACGCGAATTCTGTCAGGCACTTATCGGACAGCTTGCCTTGTACCGTGGCGGTTGGGCATTACGTGCCGATAAAGATAATCCTACAAATGTAGGCTATATGGAGCGTGGAGATAATTTCGAGTACTATTATCAGATTGCCGTTACCTATTTGGGCAAGGTTATCAAAGAAGGCAAGCACGATTTGAAACAGAGTTTTGAAAACCTGTGGATGAACGAATGTAACTGGAAAACCGCCAATGATGATGATGTTATTTTTGCAGTTCCCATGCTGAAAAGTATAAGCAGCCGTTTTGCTTATAATATCGGTGTTACCATTGCCGAGGGTAACCATGAATACGGAAGTGCCCGTAATTACGTCACTTTCTGCGGCACTTATATCTTTTCGTTCGATAAGGACGATTTGCGTCGCGATATGACTTGTGCGCCTTATAAATACGATAAGGATTTGAATCAGGAATATGATATGGGTATTGCCGGTATGGGGGCAGCCAAATGGTCTAAACTCTACATGCAGTCTCCGTTGGGCACAAGCAGTGGAACCAACACAGGTGTCAACAATGTGCGTATGCGCTTTGCCGACGTATTGTTGATGTATGCCGAAGCCGTGAATGAACTTTACGGTCCCCGTGAGGATGCGCAGGAAGCTTTGAAGCGTGTGCGTCGCCGTGCTTTTGCCTCTTCTCTCCATGCAGAGAAAGTGGATACTTATGTGGCATCGCTTACCAATGAACAGGATTTCTTCCAGGCCATTATGAATGAACGTAAGTGGGAATTTGGCGGTGAAGGTATCCGTAAATACGACCTTGCCCGGTGGAACAAATACGGTGAAGTTATTTATAACCTTTACAATGAAATGATTAATTGGGGACTGGTAGCCAACGGTACGGTTGTGCCGGGAATAGAGAAAGTGCCCGAACGCATCTACTATAAGAGCGTACCCGACCCGGAACATGCCGGTCGTACGGTTCTTGACATTGTGGGAATCGATGAATACGGTCCCGAGGTGGGGCGTCCTGCCGGTTATGAGATGAAAGAATATGCCATTACATGGCGTACGCTTAATCAGGAGACCCAGCAGTATGAGCCGGCAAGCGAAATTTATTGGAGTTTCCGTGGATTCATTAATAAAAATAATGAGCAGATGGTGAAACCTACCGATCCTTTGCGTTATCTCTGTCCTTATCCGTCCAAAGTGATTACCGACCATAGAGGACTGATTCAAAACTATTACGGATATTAATTACAGCTAAAAGATGAAACTTATGATAAAGTTATTTCATAAACTGATGACGGCCGCATTGCCCGTATTGCTGTGTGGAACACTGCTTACCGGCTGTACGGATGATAAATATAATAAGATAAACGACCTGTTCCAGCCTCGTTTCGTATTGGAGGAGCCGGAAGTGAAAGGCAATTCCATCAGCCTTGTGTGGTACAAGGTTAATGATGCTGTTTCCTATACGGTGGAATATTACCTCGACCAGTACCACAGTAACTTGTTCATGGCTCAGGAAACAACAGTACCGCAATTGTTTGTCGATGACATTCCTTACGGAACTACGTATTACATTCGTGTACGTAGCAATGCGGCTGATGAGGCCAACAATTCGCAGTGGAGTTACACCACGGCTTCTACCGAGAAACGTCCGGAATTTACCCATCTGCTCGAAGATGTTTCAAAGACAGAGATTACAGAAACAACTGCTATTATCCGTTGGAAGAAAGATTATAAGAAAGATCCCGTAGACAGTATCAGCGTAATGCCTATGATGGACGCTACATTACCGGGAGTAAGCCGTTATCTCACCATTGATGAAATGTTGCAGGGGTATGCGGAAATTGAAGGGCTGACGAAGAATACGCTTTATACAGTCAACGTATATGATACTAATAAACCTCGCAAGTACGACAAACCTTATAATTCCATAACGCTCCGTACTGCTGGGCCGTCTGCATCGTCCATTCCTGTAGGGCCGGAAGACGATCTTTCTGCCATGTTGTTGGAGAATGACCTTAATCCGGAGATTCCAGAAGGAACGGAATATTACCTACCTGCCGGTTCTTCCTACCGTATTACTCCGTTCGAACTTGCCAAAGGTTTCCGTCTGGTAGGTAGCAGTGAGGGTGTCAAGCCGAAAGTGATTTTGGACGATTGGTGGAGGATTGCCGAAGGCTCGTATATTACGGCATTGGAATTTGAGAATATCGAGTTCTCGCATACATCCAACAATAAGTATTTCATGAATGCCGACAAGTCATTCACCATTGAAAGTGTCAGCTTCGTCAATTGCGATTTCATCGGGCTTACCCGTGGATTCTGGCGTCATCAACAAGCAACCAGCAAGCATATCATGAGTTTTGCGGTAGAAGGATGCCGTTTCGACAAGTGCGGTTGGCAGACAGGTAGCTACGGTTTGATGGATTTGCGCTCGTTCAATGACCCGACGGCATACGACCAAGTGGATAAAGCTGTCTTCCGCAATTGTACGTTCAGTCGTGACAATGACGGTACGACAGGATTCGGTTGGGGCAATCTTTTCAATGCACCTTACATTGATAAGCCCATACAGTTGGAATTCAAGAATATCACAGTCTATAACTACTGTCTCAATAAACGTTTGATAAATATCGGTTCTGCCGTAGGTTCCGAACTGACTATCGAGGGCATGGTGCTTGCGTCGCCTTCAGGAGACCTTTATGTGGCGGGTGCCAATACCACTACTCATTTCGCCAACAACTATACGACGAAAGATTATGCTTTGGGTGGTGCCAAGATGAATGCTACAGACTTGGATATTACGGCAGCCGAACTGTTTGCCGATCCCGACAATGGCGACCTTACCATCAAAGACAGTTCTTCGCCGATAGTTACCAATCGTGCGGGTGATACACGCTGGTTGCCTTGATAAAAGAACGATAATAAAACAGACGAAATTATAAACTTAAAAATTTAATAATATGAAACTTAAACATTTATTCTATGCAGCAGCCGTCTCTACATTGGCGGCTGCTTGCAGCGAAGCAGACGAGTTGAGCTCCGGTATCCGCTCAGAGAAGACATTGGATGCCATCCATTCGGGCACGGACCGTTTTGCCACACGTGTCAATCTGAACAGCGAGTGGGAGAGTGGTGATGCTATCGGAGTATATATGCTCGATGCAGGAACAGGAAACATCCGTAACTCTGCAATGAATATACAGTATAATGCCGATGTGGCAGAAACATCTACAGAAACCAACTTTGTAGCTGCCGCAGGTGGAATAGGTATTTATGACCAACCGTGCGATTTCGTGGCATATTATCCCTATTCTTCCGGTGAGGAAGGGAAAGTGGATGCCGGTGCAGGTGTATACAAGATAGACTTGGCAGACCAGTCTGCCGGTATTGCCGGTCATGACTTGATGTGGGCAAAGGTTGAGAACAAGGCTTCGGATGAATTGCTGAGTAGCGGGCTGTCTATGACTTTTCATCATCAGTTGGCATTATTGTATGTAAATATAGGTAATGAAGATGTGAAAGTCGAAAATGTGAAAGTAAATGGACTCAATACAACTGCTCATTTTGACCTGCTCAAAGGAGAACTGTCTGTAGATGATGCACCGAAAGCAGTCACTTTACATAAATTGTCTGATAAATCGTTTGTAGGTGTGATGCTTCCTGTTGCTAATATAGCAAAGGTTATGTCTGTAACTATTGAAGCAGGTGGAAAGATTTTTCAATATATGGTACCGGCAACCAGTAAGATTTCTAAGTTTGAAGCCGGTTATGAATACATATTTAACATAAATCTGAAAAACTCATCCGGCGATTTGATTTCGGGCGGGAATGGAAGTAATGAAGGTTGGAAACCTGGTGAGAATGAAGGTGGAGATGCTACAGAGACCAATCCGGAAATACCAAGTGGATATGAAACCATTCCGGTTAATGGTGATACAGAACTGACTACTGTGTTGGACGGTGCTTCTGGTAAGATTGCTTTGTTGTTTGCATCAGGTAATTCTTACAATTTTAACACTAATCTGGTGATACCGTCTGCGGTTACGGAATTGATGTTGTTGGGTGACGGGAAACAGCAAGTGGAATTGTCCATGAAGAGCATTATAAATACCGGTCTTCAGAAACTTTCTTTGAATAATTTGAAGATTACAGGCGAATCAAATGCAACTTTGTTGAGTAATGCGGCAGAAGATAACCTTGATAACCAATTTGCATCGGATGCAGTGGTAGAGATTAAAAAATGTGAGCTTACAGGAATGAAATATGTATGTAATTGGGATGGTAATAAGGATTCTGAAAGAAATACTCTTTCTTCCTTTACTGTAGACGACTGCTATATGCATGATATGTCTTCTGTTTTTGAAAGCTATGGTTCGGAAGTAATAACATTGACTAATTCTACTTTTTATAAAATGTCAGGGCAAGCTATACATCCATATAATTCCAAAGGCGCTTTTAATCCGACAATTACAATACAGCATTGTACATTGGTTAGTTTGGATAAAACTCCGATTCAAGGAACGGATAACGGCTGTAACATTATTTATAGCAATAATGTTTCTGCTATGATAGATCCGGCGCATTCCAATTTGTCTTATAACACTACCAGTTCAACAGGAGAAGGTAATTATGCTGCAAAAAATGATGATGATGGTAAAGTAGCTACCGGTGGTTTTAAATCCGAAACAGCTGTAACTTTTAATACCGATTATAAAGTTTCTGATTTGTTCGTGAATGCAGCCAACGGCGACCTTACACTCAAGATTGCTGTTCAAGCAGGTGATCCCCGCTGGTATAAATCAGTAGAATAATCCGTGTTTACGTATAATAATTATTTAGACTATAAATTTATGAAATTATTTCATACCCTATTATATCCCCTTTTGGGACTATTGTTCCTCTCCTGCTCGGACAACGAGCAGGAGACGGGTGATAATCCTGCGCCTACTACCGGTGCGATTACGTTCGGTGTAGACCTGACAGGCTTTACCACCCGTGTCACACAAGACGGTACGTCTTGGACGAATGGGGACAAGATTGGAACATTCGCCTTGGATGCCGATACGTCCGAGCCGGTATTGGACAATGTGAATGTACCTTATGTATGTGCCGAGGACGGTCAGTCGGTAGCATTCACTTCGGAAACTCCGCTTGCTGTACAGGACGATGGCAAGCCGGTGAAGTTTGTCGCTTACTATCCGTATAATGCCGATATGCAGGACTTTAACTATCCGGTGTCGATAACCGACCAAAGCAATGGAAGTACCGCTTGCGACTTGCTGTACGGTACTGCATCCGAACCGTATGTGTATGATAAAGAAAGTGATACGGACATTGCGTTGAAATTTACACACCGTCTCTCAAAGGTGGTTTTGAAGTTCATGGATATGGAAAAGAACCCCTTGACGGTAAGTGATGTGAAGATACAGGGCATGCCGGTTTCCGCTGCATTCAATGTGCAGACGGGGGCGTTGACAACAGATGATAATTCCGTAGCCGATATAACTCCTTACGTGAATTCTGCTAACAATTATCGTGAAGCCATCATTCTGCCCGTTGCTTTAAGCGATGCTTACAAGGTATCGTTCTGCCGAGTACCATCTCTTTCCAGCCGATAAAGCAACTGATGCTTTTGCCGATACGGAATTGAAAATCTCTTTCGACGGCGTAGCGCCTGAGTTGGGTACAAGCGGATACATCCGCATTTATCGGATGAGCGACCATAAGATGGTGGATGAGATTAATATGGGAGAACGACGTGTGTCCATTGAAGATGGAAAAACTCTTCTGAATACTTGGATGGATATCATAGGCGTGACACCTAAGGGTTCTTCTGTCAGTCGTCGCGTGGTGAACTATTATCCGGTACGGGTGGAAGAAAATGATTTTATCATCAAGCCCCATCAGCAACGTTTGGATTTTGATACGGAGTACTATGTGGTTATTGACCGCGAAGCTATCGGTCAGGAAGATTTTCCGGGCATTTACGGTCGTGCGTGGACTTTCAAGACAAAGCCTGCTCCTCAGATTGACGGTCCGGAATATAATGTACGGATAAGCCATACCGATGCGGCAGCCCATTTCTATACATTGCAGGGAGCTATCGATTTTTGTGCTGTTAATGTAGATCTAAATGCACAGAAAGTATTCCGGTTGGATGATGGTATTTATCAGGAAATGATTTATTTGCGCGACCAAAGTAATATTACTATTAAAGGGAATCCGGGAGATAATACAGCGGTTAACGTTCAGTATGATAACTCGAATGATATAAACGGCGGTATCGGCGGTGGTACGAATATCGATCAGTTTGCTCCGGTGGGAACAATTGTACCTTCTTCCGGTGGTCGTTCGGTTGTAATACTTCAAGGTAATTCCGAGCATATTTTTATCTGGGGTTCGGGAGAAGTTGTGTTGTTTGAAGACTGCGAACTTCATGCACCTACCGGCACTCGTGCCGTGATGCAGGCTCGTGTCAAAGAAGGTTATTTGGGTTATGTGTTCGACCGTTGCCGTTTTACGGTAGGCGAGGGAGTTACTAAGTCCACATTGATTTATCAGTATGCACCTGACAACCTGACTTTCCTGAACTGTACATTTGCCGATGTGTACGGTCCGAACTTTGTAGGGGAAAATAAACCGTTGGAGCCTACCATACCGTCGGTTACTGCCGGTTGCAAGATGTACAACGGTAAGACAGAATCCGGAGACGATTTCTACAATCTTATTCCTGAAGCTGTGAGAACTACGGTACTTAATCTTAGTGAGGCACAGTTTAACGAAAACTTCGGTAGCCGGGAAAAGATTATGAGTTGGAAAGGCAATGATCCCTCTTGGTTTAAGGAGTAAACAAACACAAATATAAATACTTAAAAGTTTTATAACTGATGAACAGATTAATGAAAATGGCGGGCTTCATGCCCGTCATTTTAGGAACACTTTGCGCTTGTCAAAGCGCTTCGACGGAGCGTTATGACATCGCAAACAAGGAAGACCTTTATAAGAATCTTCCCTTTGAGATGCCTGTCGTACAGCATCCCTTTTTCCCCGACTATCAGGTGGATATCCGTGATTTCGGCGCAAAGGCGGACGGTGAGACACTGAACACCGAAGCCATTAACAATGCCATCAGGGCGGTGAGCGAGAAGGGTGGTGGTAAAGTAATCATTCCCGAGGGATTGTGGCTTACGGGGCCTATCGTATTGCAGAGCAATGTCAACCTGCATGCCGAACGAAACGCGCTTATACTCTTCAGCGATGATGCCGCTTTGTATCCGTTGGTGCATACCTCTTTCGAGGGGTTGGACATGCTCCGTTGCCAGTCGCCTATCTCTGCGATGAAAGCAGAGAATATAGCCATTACGGGGCACGGGGTCTTCGATGGTTCAGGCGATAGCTGGCGACCTGTGAAACGTAATAAAATGACGGACGGACAGTGGAAGGCACTGCTCAGGTCGGGTGGTGTGGTAGACGATGCCGGCAAAGTGTGGTATCCCGATGCCGGTGCTTTGAAAGCTTCTGTACTTACCAGCAGTAAAGAGAAAAGAACAGTTTCTGCCGATGAATGGGAAGGAATGAAACGCTGGTTGCGTCCTGTGCTGCTGAGCTTTGTAAAGAGTAAACGCATATTGCTGGAAGGCGTAACGTTCCGCAATTCGCCCAGTTGGTGCCTGCATCCGCTCTCTTGCGAAGACCTGACATTGGATGGCGTCAAGGTGTTCAATCCCTGGTATTCGCAGAATGGAGATGCCCTCGATGTGGAATCGTGTAAGAATGTGGTGGTAACCAATTGCCTGTTCGATGCGGGTGATGACGCCATTTGTATAAAGTCGGGTAAAGATGCAGACGGCCGTCGACGCGGAGAACCTTGCGAGAATGTGATAGTGAA
>PPYF01268436.1_pt1 | contig 14404 bp, 11 predicted proteins | sample 1559871 | NCBI WGS metagenome assembly PPYF01 (sample SAMN08240021, study PRJNA423297) | Human gut metagenome, whole genome shotgun sequencing project. | reverse complement strand
ATTCAGAAGTTCCGTTACTAAGAGAAAAACGAGCGAAAACACGCACCAGAGAGTCAAAGGGAGTGAAACCGGCAGAAAGAACGCGACGGGAACGAGAACGACGGCTCCGAGACTTTCCTGCCGGAAGGCTTCTTCGTTTTTAAACGCAGTACGGATGCCGTCTGCGGAATATTTCGTGGCATTGATGAGTCGCGTGAGACCGCTTTTGCCTTTTAAGTCGCGGGCGTCTTTGACGGGCATAAAAAATCCTAAAGAAAAAGCCTGCCGCAGCAGAAGGCTCGCGGCAGGCCGAATGTCACCAATCGAAATTAACGGACGTTCTGAGCGAGCGTACCGTCGGCGTAGTGAGCCGCCATCACCGAGAGACCGATGGGCTTGATCTTAGCGCCCTGACCTTCGCAGCCGAAGGCGAGATAACGGCTCTTACAAAGTTTGTAGGCTTCTTCACGGGCCTTCTTGAGGTAGGCACGGGGATCAAAGCCGCTCGGATTTTCGACGAGATAGCGACGCACCGCCGCCGTCATCGCAAGACGGATGTCGGTGTCGATGTTGACCTTACGCACGCCGTGCTTGATGGCTTCCTGAATTTCTTCCACCGGCACGCCGTAGGTTTCACGCAGGTCGCCGCCGAATTCGCGGATTTCCGCGAGGTATTCCTGCGGCACGGAGCTCGAACCGTGCATGACGAGGTGGGTGTTCGGAAGGCGTTCGTGGATTTCCTTGACGCGGGTGATGGAGAGAATTTCCCCGGTGGGGCGGCGTGTGAACTTATAGGCGCCGTGGCTAGTACCGATGGCAATGGCAAGCGCATCCAACTGCGTGGCGCGCACAAATTCGGCGGCTTGATCGGGATCGGTCAAAAGCTGATCGCGGGTCATCTTCGCATCCGTACCGTGACCGTCTTCCTTGTCGCCCTTCATGGTTTCAAGTGAACCCAAGCACCCCAATTCGCCTTCGACGGACACCCCGATGCAGTGGGCGTTTTCAACGACGCGCTTCGTCACCTCAACGTTGTAGTCGTAGCTTGCGATCGTCTTGCCGTCGCTCATCAAAGAGCCGTCCATCATCACGGACGTAAAGCCCATGCGCATGGCGATCTGGCACACCGCGGGGCTCTGGCCGTGATCCTGGTGCATGCAGACGGGGACTTCGGGCCATTCTTCCACGGCCGCTTCGATCATGTGCTTTAAGAACGCTTCACCGGCGTATTTGCGGGCGCCGGCCGAGGCCTGCATGATGACGGGGGCGCCGACTTCGGCGGCCGCGGTCATGATGGCATGAACCTGTTCGATGTTGTTGACGTTGAATGCGGGAACGCCGTAACCGTTTTCTGCTGCGTGATCGAGCAGCTGACGCATGCTGACAAGTGCCATTTGCGGGGAACTCCCAAAAAATGTGGTGAGGCGCCCGCCGTTCGGGCGCCAAAAAAAGTTACGTTTATTCTAAACGAGGCCGCCTTTTGCCGCTTGCCGGCGTTTCAAAGTGCGGCAAAGGCTTCCGTTATCGCTGCGGCAATTGCGTCTCGGGAGGCCTTGTAGGAACCCTGAACAAAACCGCCGTTGCCGCCGCCGCGGCCGCAGAGTTTTTGGTTAAGGGCTTTACTGACGTCCCGCATTTTGTCCGCAGGACCGTAGAGCACGTAGCTGAAGGTGTCGGGCGCCGTCGTCGAAAGAACGGCTGCGGCCGGAGCCTTGTTAAGGTCGGCAATGACGGTGGCGAACGTTCTCAGTTCCTGCGGCGTCATGCCGTCTTCGAAGCGGATGATGACGGTGTCGGAGGCGGGAAGAGCTTCGGCTTTGAGCGTGAGAAGCTTCTTTTTGAGTTCAAGCACTTCGCTTTCTTTGAGATTCTGAGCCGTGAGGAGTTTTTCCACGGCTTCAGCGACTTCGGCGGGTTTGGCGGAAAGAAGTTCCGAAATTCGGCGTACTGAAGCATTTTTCGCCGCGTAGTCCCGCAACGCCCGGGCGCCGCATACAAAGAGGATGCGCGTGCCGCCGCGGTGTTTTTCAGAGGACAACACTTTCAGCAGACCGATTTCACCCGTCCTTGCTACATGGGTGCCGCAGCAGGCGCAGCGGTCGCATCCCGGAATATCGACGATACGGACTTTCCCCGTGAGTTCCTTCTTGCTGCGGTAGTCCATCGCCTTCAGTTCTTCCGCGGAAGGAAAGAGAACATTCACCGGAATGTCGGCGTAGATGGCGTCGTTTACCTGTTGTTCGATCGCGAGGAGTTCGTTCGCAGGTATGACGCCGTCAAAATCGACGGTGATGATGTCCTCGTCCATATGGAAACCTACGTTGTCAAACCCGTACTTTTTGTGAATGAGTCCGGAAATGACGTGTTCTCCGGTGTGGTTCTGCATGTTGTCGTAGCGGCGGGACCAGTCGAGTACGCCTTTGACGGTGCTGCCGACCGCGAGGGCCTTGTCCGTGCAGTGAACGATGATGCCCGAAACGCGCTTCACGTCCGTAACGACTGCGTCGTCGAGTTTGCCGCGATCGGCGGGCTGACCGCCCCCTTCCGGATAAAACGCCGTGTCGGAGAGCACGACTTCAAAGCCGTTTTGCCCTTCGGTACAGGACACGACATCGGCTGTAAATTCGCGGGCGTAGGTGTCGCGGTAAAAGAGTTCGTTCAGATCGGACATGAGTTGCTTTTCCTTTCTTGCTGAAAATGACTCGCCGTCGAATGGCGCAGGCGAGACTATACGCGCTCGGGCAACAAAAAACGCCTCGGCGAAATGCTCAAGCCGAGGCGTCGGAAGCGAGGCCGGAAGCGGTTATTCGTCCTCAGACACCAAGTCTTCGACGCCGCTTGCAACTTTGATCGAGGGATCAATTTCAATTTTGTGATCCCCGAAGGCCTGACCGCTTACGATGTTCCGGAGGCCGTCGAAATTCAGAATCTGCACGTGCTTCTGGTTGACGATGATGAAATTGTCGTGAGAGAAGCGGGACAAGACGCGGCTCACGGTTTCGAGTTTGAGCCCGAGGTAGGAGCCGATTTCTGCACGCGTCATCCGGAGTACGAATTCGCTGCGGGAGTAGCCGCGTTGCTCAAAGCGCAGAGACAGATTGAGGATGAAGGCCGCGAGCCGTTCTTCGGCGTGCATGGAACCAAGAAGAAGCATCACGCCGTTCTGGCGCACGATTTCTCGGGCAAGGAGCTTCTGAAAATGCGCCCCCCAAACATGCATGCTCTGCGTCAATTCGTCGAGCTTTTCTTTGGGGAGGACGCAGACTTCAGTGTCTTCAAGGGCAATTAAGTCGCTTGAATAGACTTGGCTCGCGATGCCGTCGAGCCCCACGATGTCGCCCGACATGTGAAAGCTCGTCACCTGCTCGCGGCCGTCGCTGCTCATGACGGCGCTTTTTAAAAAGCCGAGACGCACGGCGTAGAGGGCGTCGAATTTGTCCCCGGCGCGATAAAGAGCTTCACCGCGCTTGATGCGGCGGCGGGTGCTCACAATGTCTTCGAGCTGCTCGATTTCTTTTAAGTTCAGACCCACGGGGAGGCAGAGTTCTCGCAGATTGCAGTTGGAGCAGGCAACGCGCAGAGTAGCCATGTTGATAGTGGGGTTATTGAGCATCGGACAATCCTTGATGAATGGTTCGAGGGGCGGATCAGTAATAAACAAATAATCTCGTCGGCTTACACTTCGGCGTGAGACGACGGAGTAAAAGCGCCGTCCGAGGCCTTTTGCGGGCGGGGACGACGAGCGCAGAAATACTATTGGCGGATTTGACTTTTGTCAAAGGAAAAGAGAATAGCCGCCGAAACCTCCGTTGCTTTTGTATCCATTTATGAAAGGGGTGACCCGATGACCAATCCCGCCTTAAGCGGTGTTGAACTGCCTGATAACGATCTGCTCAATAAATTCGACGTGCCGGCGCCGCGCTATACGTCGTACCCGACGGCAGACCGCTTTAAAACGGACTTTACGGCTTCGGACTACGAGGCGGCACTGAGGGAACGCGAAAAGTCAGCGAAACCTGCGGGGCTTTCGCTCTATGCGCACATCCCGTTCTGTAACGACGTCTGCTTTTACTGCGGCTGCAACAAGATCGTGACCCGTGACCATACGCGCTCCAAGGAATACATCGATCTGCTTTTGAAGGAAGCCGATTTGGTGAAGAGGCTCATTACGGGTTCGCAGACTCTGGAGCAGTTGCACTGGGGCGGCGGTACGCCGACCTTCCTCTCCAACGAGGAAATCCTTTACCTGATGGAAGGCTTTGAGAAGCGGTTCCCCTTCGCGGCGGACGGTGAGTTTTCGATCGAAGTCGATCCGCGGACCTGTCCCAAGGACAAGGTGGAGACCCTTAAAAAGGCGGGTTTTAACCGCATGAGTCTCGGCGTGCAGGACTTCAATCCGGACGTGCAGAAGGCCGTGAACCGCATTCAGCCGTTTGACATGGTGAAGACCGTGATGGAAGAAGCGCGTGAAAACGGTTTTCATTCCGTCAATATGGACTTGATTTACGGACTACCGAAGCAGACGCGGGCATCCTTTGAAAAGACGATTGATCAGGTGATCGAACTGAGCCCGGATCGCATTGCGCTTTATCACTACGCGCATCTGCCGAATCACTTCAAGGCCCAGCGGCGCATTCTTCCCGCGGATCTTCCGGGAACGGCGGAAAAGGTGAACATCATGTTTGATGCCATTCGCCACCTCACTGCAAACGGCTACCGCTACATCGGGATGGATCACTTTGCAAAAGCGACGGACGAGTTATCGATCGCACAGGTGAACGGCACGATTCAGCGCAACTTCCAGGGTTACTCCACCCGAGCTGAATGCGACATGATTGCTTTGGGGGCGAGTTCCATTTCGTTCGTAGAAGGGGTTTATGCCTGCAATCCCCGTGACATCGAACCGTGGGCCGAGGCCGTGCGGGCGGGGAAACTCGCCACCTGCCGCGGCTTCAAGCTGTCTGAGGAAGACAAGCTGCGCCGCGCCGTCATCATGACGGTGATGTGCCGCTTTGAAATTGACAAGAAGGCGATCGAAGACGAATTTGGCATCAATTTCGACGAGACGTTTGCCTGGGAAATCAAGAAGCTCGGTGCCTATGTAAAGCATGGGCTCGTCACGATGACGCCCGAAAAAATCACCGTGAGTCCAAAGGGCAAAATCTTTGTGCGCGCGGTGGCGATGCAGTTTGATAAATACCTGCGTGAATCGGATCGCGCCGGCGGTTATTCCAAGATCGCCTAATTTGCCGTAATTGTTTGTTTTCGGGCCGCCGGACGGTTTTCTTTGAGAGAAAATGCCGTTCGGCGGATTTTTTTTATCGTCTTTACACAAAAAACGGTTTCGGACGTGTAGAGTAAAGAGATGCATTCTCTTTTTTCACTCATACCGACATGGCTACCGAAGCAATCCCGACGATTTATTGGCACGACTATGAAACGTTCGGTCTGAATCAACGGTTGGATCGCCCCGTGCAGTTTGCGGGTTGGCGCACCGACATGAATTTCAACCTTCTCACGGATCAACCGGATATTTGGTACTGTCGTCCGTCGATGGACTACCTGCCGGAACCCACTTCCTGCCTCATCACCGGCATCACGCCGCAGAAAGCGGAAGAGCTGGGCGTTTCCGAACATGATTTTGCAGCGAACATTCGTGAGCAGATGACGCGTCCGGGCACGATTTCCGTGGGGTACAACTCCATGAAATTTGATGACGAGGTGACGCGTCATTTGTTTTGGCGCAATCTCTATGATCCGTATGAGCGCGAGTGGAGCGAAGGCTGCTCCCGTTGGGATCTGTTCCCTTTCGTGCTCGCCGTGTGGGCGCTGCGCCCCGAAGGGATTGACTGGCCCAAAAACGGCGGGCCCGATCCTCTGAAGGCGGATTTGTATTCGTTCCGACTCGAGAAACTTACGCGCGCCAACGGCCTCGAACACTCTCGGGCGCATGATGCGGCAAGTGACGTGGAAGCGACGATTGCCTTGGCGCGGCTTCTCGCGCAGCGCCAGCCGCGTCTCTGGCAGTGGGCGCTCAATAACCGCAGTAAGGCTTCGGTGCGGGCCGCTCTCGAAACGGGACGTCCCTGCGTGTGCGTTGATCCGTCTGCGGGGCAGCGGCGCGGCTTCCTCAGGATTGTGCTCCCCATTACGGTGGGGCCCGTCAATAAGAACGAATACCTCGTGTGGGACTGCCGCGAAGATCCTGAAGAATTGGTCGGCATGTCCGCCGAAGACATCCGCCGTCGGGCGTTCGGCTCCAAATCGATGTTGGGCGAGGGGGAAACGCGTTTGCCGCTTTCCGTCATCAAAATCAATACGTCGCCCTTCGTGTGTTCGGATCTGCGTGTTTTGACGCCGAAAGTCTGCGAACGGTTCGGCCTTGACTTGGAAAAGATTGTGGCGAACGGCGCAAAGCTCACGGCATTGCAAAAGGAAGTCGTGAGCCCCGTTTACATGAGCCGCACTCGCGAAGAAGGGACTCAGCCGCCGCAGCCCGATACGGACGCGGCGCTTTATTCGGACATGATTCCCAATACGGATCGGCCGATGATGCAGCATGTGCAGGAATTGGCGCCTGAAGCCTTGACGACCGGAATTGCCGAGGGCCGAATTCATTTTGAAGACAGCCGCTTGAACGAAGTGCTCTGGCGCCTGCGCGGACGCAGTTGGCCGGAAAGCCTCACCGAAGACGAGTTGGAAAAGTGGCGAGACTTCTGCGCGTACCGGTTGTCCGGTGCCGTGATGGGGGTGAGAAGCTTTGATGCGTTCTTCGAAGAAATCGACAAGCAGGCCGAGGTGAATGATGCGCTCATTGCGGACGGTCGTTTGGATGACGCGCGCTACGAGCGTCGTCAGGCGATTTTGGATGATCTTTACGCCTGGGGGGAAAGGCTCGGAGCCTACACCCAGGGTGAACTGGATGCCCGAGGTAAGTAAACATGTTTATTCGGCGAGAATCGTATCCGGCGACGACTTCGAAGCGGGTCGCCTTTTTGGGATTGGGCGTCATGGGCTACCCCATGGCGGCGCATTTGTCGGCGGCCGGCCACACCGTGACGGTCTACAACCGAACTGGTGAAAAAGCTGAACGCTGGGTCAAGACCTTCGGCGGAATGGCTGCCGCGACACCCAAAGAGGCTGCGGCAGGAGCCGACATCGTCTTTGCCTGCGTTGGCAACGACGATGATCTGAGAAGTGTGGTGTACGGCGAAAACGGAGCACTGGCCGGTATGAAGGCGGATGCCGTTTTCGTGGACCACACGACGGATTCAGCGGAAGTGGCGCGCGAGATGGCAGAGCGGTTTGCGCGCGAAGGCAAACACTTTTTGGATGCGCCGGTCTCGGGCGGCGAAGCCGGCGCCGAAAAAGGGTGCCTGACCGTTATGGTCGGGGGCGATGCGGCGGTGTTTGAAGCCGTTAAGGACGTCATCGCCGCCGAAGCCTGTGCAGTGACGCGGATCGGAGAAGCCGGAGCGGGACAGCTGGCCAAAATGTGCAACCAAATTGCGATCGCGGGGCTTGTCGAAGGGCTTTCCGAAGCGATCCGATTCGGTGAAAACGCGGGACTCGACATGAAGACGGTGCTCTCTGTCATTGAAAAGGGGGCCGCGGGCTCCTGGCAGATGTCGGCGCGCGGCACGACGATGCTCGAAAACCGTTTTGACTTCGGTTTTGCCGTGAAATGGATGCGTAAGGATCTGTCCATCACGTTGAATGAAGCGAAGCGAAACGGCTCAGCGCTCCCCGTGACGGCGCTCGTGGATAATTTCTACGCGCAGATTGAAGCTCAGGGCGGCAGCCGTTGGGATACGTCGTCGCTTATTACGCTTTTGCCGAAGAAATCCTGACAAAACTGAAAATACGGACGAAAAAGCGCCCGAGCTCTCCTAGGCAATAACGCTTAGGAGAGCTCGGGCGCTTTTTTTGCGTTTAGTCAGAAAATCGAAGGAATGAGAATAATTCCTGTTACTAAATCTTGCAAATGAGAATAGGTCTCATTAGTATGCGCGGCGAACAGCCCCGCGAAGGGTCGCTTCGCGTGCCGTTTTGATTCGTAAACCGCTCAGAGGTAACCGCAGAAAATGAGTACATCTTCTATCAAAAAACTCACTGAACTTGGTCAGGGCGTCGAAGGCATCGTCGTCAAGACGAAGCTCGACGAGGGTGAAGAGAACCGCCTGGCGGATCTCGGACTTCGCCGCGGGTCAACCGTGAAGGTTCTTTACGGCGGTACGGACGAAAGCATCCTCATCGCCGTCGGCGACGGGCGCATCGGCGTCAACTACGACGTCGCGAACAAAATTTATGTTCATTAAAGGAAATCACCACTATGTTGCTTAAGGATCTCCATCCCGGTGACAAGGGCCGCATCAAGAAGTACAGCAAGGATGCCGTGGAATATCGCCGGCGTCTGTTGATGTTGGGTGCGACGCCCGGAACGCCGTTTGAAGTCGTGCGCATCGCTCCTTTGGGCGACCCCATCGAAATCCGCGTTCGCGGCAGCTTCATCAGCGTTCGTAAGGACGAAGCCGCCATCATGGAAGTGGAACTCGGTTAATCAGCTTTTTTGACTGTTACTTACATCACTCAATATGGCTAAGCAGACTATCTGCGTCGTTGGTAACCCGAACTGCGGTAAGACGACGCTCTTTAATGCCCTTACCGGGGCGCATCAGGACGTCGGCAACTGGCCCGGCGTGACCGTGGAAAAGAAGGTGGGTTACTACACCTATAACAACGAACAGATCGAAATCGTTGACCTTCCCGGTATTTATTCCATTACGCCCGCAAGTACCGCGGGTGAAGACGAACGCGTCGCCCGCGACTACATTTTGACGAATGAATCGTCCTGCGTGGTGAACATCGTCGACGCGTCCAACCTCGAACGCAACCTCTACCTCACGGCTCAGCTCGTTGAAATGCGCGTGCCGATGATTGTCGTGGTGAACATGCTCGATATTGCGAAGGCGCATCACCTCGAAATCAATCTTGACGCACTCCGCGAAAAGCTCGGTTGCCCGGTGGTGGGGCTCGTTGCGGCCCGCGGCACGGGCGTGGATGAACTGCGCGCCGCCGTGAGTGACTTTTTGAAGCACCCCGTGGTGCCCCCGATGTCCGTGAAGTTTGACGAAAAGATCACGGCCGGCATCAAGAGCGTGGAAGACAAGCTCGCGCAGTTGGGCGTCGAACGTCCGAATTGGTTTGCCGTGCAGTTGATGGAAAATGCGCCCGGCATCGCCGACAAGTTGCCTGCGGGTTCCGTCGAAGCGGTAAAGCCCCTTATTGCGCCGATCGCCAAAGACTTTGACGACGATCTTGACATCGCCATTGCCGATGCCCGTTACCAGTTCGTGGCAGGCGTCGCTGAGAAGGTCATCAAGCGCGAAGGCGAAGTAACGGCGACCATCACCGATAAGATCGACCGCGTGGTTTTGAACCGCTGGTTGGGTTTGCCGATTTTCCTTTTCGTGATGTACGTGATGTTCCTCTTCACGCAGAATTTCGGAGCGGCCTTCATTGACTTCTTCGATATCTTCGTGGGCGGCATCGCTGTGGACGGCTTCGGCACGCTCCTTGAAAACATCGGTTGCCCGGCATGGCTGAAGGTTATCCTCGCCGACGGCATCGGCGGCGGTCTGCAGACCGTGTCCACCTTCATCCCGGTGATTTTCTTCCTCTATTTTTTCCTTGCCATTCTCGAAGACTCGGGTTACATGGCCCGCGCGGCCTTCGTGATGGACCGCATGATGCGTGGTCTGGGGCTCCCCGGTAAGGCGTTCGTGCCGCTCATCGTCGGTTTCGGCTGCAACGTGCCCGCCATTATGGCGACGCGTACGATCGACCGTCCGGGCGACCGTATCACGACCATCATGATGGCTCCGTTCATGAGCTGCGGTGCGCGTCTCCCCGTGTACGTGTTGTTTGGCGTGGCGTTCTTCCCGACGAACGGCCAGAACTTGGTGTTCGGCCTCTACCTCATCGGTATTGTCGCCGCCGTTTTCACGGGTTTCGTGCTGAAGAAGTTTGTGTTGACCGGTGACACGAGCGCCTTCGTGATGGAAATTCCGCCTTACCACATCCCGACTTTCAAGGGCGTGATGCTGCGTACGTGGGATCGACTGAAGGGCTTTGTCCTCCGTGCCGGTAAGGTGATCGTGGTAATCGTGGCCTGCCTGCAGTTCCTGAACAGCTGGGGTACCGACGGCTCCTTCGGCAACGAAGACTCCGACGCGTCCGTGCTTTCCAAAATCGGTCAGACGATCGTGCCGATCTTCCAGCCGATGGGCGTGCAGCAGGATAACTGGCCGGCGGCCGTGGGTATCTTCACCGGTATTCTCGCGAAGGAAGCCGTGGTGGGTACCATGAATTCGCTCTATGAAACGATGGCCGCGGAAGAAAATGCCAAGGCTGAAGGCGATGACGCGAAGGAAGGCGAAGAAGAGGAAGAAGGCTGGAGCTTTACGGGCGTTTTGACCGAAGCCTGCGAAGCCGTGCGCGACAACCTTGCCGATCTCGGCAGTTCGCTCCTTGACCCGGCCGGTATCGAAGTCGGTAACTTTGATACGGAAGAAGACGCTCAGGCTGCGGCTGAAGACAATGAATTCTCGCTTACGTCCGTGGGCGTGATGCAGAAGCTCTTCGGTACGCCGTTTGCTGCGTTCTGCTACCTGCTGATGGTTCTTCTCTACATGCCCTGCGGCGCGGCGGTGGCGGCGGTCTTCCGTGAAGCCGGCGCCGTGTGGACGGTGTTCCTTGCCTGCTGGACGTCCGTCATGGGCTACTCCACGGCGACGATCGTCTACCGTTTGGGCTCCTTCAGTGCGGATCCGCTTTATGCCGTCTTTGCGATCGTGATCGCGGTGGCGCTCCTCGTGGGCATGGTGCTCATGATGAAGTGCTACGTGAACCGTGAACGTGCGAACGCCCCGAAGGTGATCCCGATTACGGCCCGTTAATCTCAAATCGGTTTAACGGCTGATTTTGAGAACTCAACGCCCGGATGTGTGCTAAAACGCCGTCCGGGCGTTTTCTTTGGAGTACAAAACATGATTTCTCTGAGTGAACTGAAGGCCTACATTAAAGAACAGGGAATGCAGGGGGAAGAACAGATTGCCCGGCATTTTCAGACAACCCCGGCAGTGATTGCCATGATGGCGGAGAAACTGGCGGCGAAGGACTCGGTGCGTCTTGTGACTGCTCCGGGCTTTTCGGGGTGCGACGAATGCACTGGGTGTTGTGAAAAACATGCGGCGCAGCGTGCCTGGCGCTATGTTGCAAAAGACTGAGGAGTGAGCTACGTCGGCGGCGTTTGAGCGCGTGAAAGCCTTTTTGACAAAAGCGGGTTTGGCGGATCGGATACGACTCCCCGAAGGGTCGAGTGCGACGGTGGAACTGGCGGCCCAAGCGTTGGGGTGTCGACCGGAACACATTGCAAAGTCGCTTTCGTTTAATCTTGCCGCTGGGCCCGTGGTGATCGTGGTGGCGGGCGACGCGAAGGTGGACAATCACCGCTACAAGATGGCGTTTCACGAGAAGGCTCACATGATTCCGGCTGCGGACGTGGAACGCCTCACGGGACACGTACCGGGCGGCGTCTGCCCCTTCGCGCTCAAAGACGGTGTGACGCTTTATTTCGACGAATCTCTAAAGCGCTTTACGACGATTTTCCCCGCCGCCGGCGAAGACCATACTGCGGTGGAATTGACCGTTTCCGAAATGGAAGCAGCAGCGAAACCCGCAGGCTGGGTCGACGTCTGCAAAGCGTGGCGCCCGGAAGAAAAGACAGCGCCGTCGATTTGATTTTTGCTTGAAGTGACACCCCAACAAAAACGCCGCCCGACGTAATGATCGGACGGCGTTTTCTAGTGACGGTTGTCAGCAGGCGTTAGGCCTTTGGTAAGCGCGCGAGCTGAGACGAAACCTTCTCAAACGTGGCGTTGAAGTCCGCAAGACGCTTTCTTTCCTGTTCAACGACGGCAGCGGGTGCGCGTTCCACAAACGAGGCATTGGAGAGCTTCGCGTTGCACTTCTTGATTTCGTTTTCAAGACGCATCACTTCCTTCGTGAGACGTTCACGTTCGGCAGCGATGTCGATTTCTACCTTGAGCATCAGCTTGAAGTCGCCCGTGATGGCCACGGGAGCCACACCGCCTTCGTTCGCCTTATTGATGTCTTCCACGGATTCCACCGCCGACACGCGGGCGAGAGCCATTAGGTAGGACGCCACCGTTTCCGTGACGGTCTTGTCGCCTTCAACCTTCAGCGGCACACGAACGGAAGGCGCCAACTGCATTTCGCCTCGGAGGTTGCGCACGGCGTCGATCATCGACTTCAAAAGCGCCATCTTCCGGTCGGCGTCTTCGTCAATCGTGCCGTCGGCCTTCGGGTAAGGCGCCACCATCACGCTCGCTTCTTCGTCGGCGCGGCGGGTGCCGGCGCAGACGCTCACCTTCTGCCACAATTCTTCCGTGATGAAGGGAATGATGGGGTGCGCCATGCGGAGGATAGTTTCCAGTACGGTCGCGAGCGTATGGCGCGTCCCGCGCTGCAGAGCTTCATCCTCACTTGCCAACTGCACCTTGGTGAGTTCAAGGTACCAGTCGCAGAATTCGTTCCACACGAAGCTGTAGATGGCGTTGGCGGCATTGTCGAGACGGTACTCGGCAAAGGCCTGATGCACCGCTTTGAGCGTGCGCGTGAGTTCACTCTGAATCCAGCGATCCACGAACGTGAAGGTCATGGGTTTACCGGCGTCGCTTCCTGTGCCGCAGTCCTTACCTTCGATGTTCATCAGCGTGAAGCGCGTGGCGTTCCAAAGTTTGTTGCAGAAGTTGCGGTAGCCTTCGCAGCGCTTGATGTCGAAGTTGACGTTGCGCCCCAGCGTGGCGTAAGCCGCCATCGTAAAGCGCAGGGCATCCGCCCCGTAGGCATTGATGCCGTTGGGGTAGCGCTTACGCAGCATCTTCTCCACCTTCGGTGCTTTTTCCGGCTGGCGCAGACCGCGGGTATTTTTCTTGATAAGGTTTTCAAGATCGATGCCGCTGATGAGGTCGAGGGGATCCAAAGTATTCCCTTCGCTCTTACTCATCTTCTTGCCTTCCGCATCGCGCACGAGACCGTGGATGTACACGTTCTTAAACGGCACGCGTCCCGTGAAGTGCTTCGTCATCATCACCATGCGGGCGACCCAGAAGAAGATGATGTCGTAGCCCGTGACGAGCACGGTGGAAGGGAGGTAAAGGTCGTAAGCCGTTTTGTCTTCAGGTTTGACGTCGGGGCCTCCCAGCGTCGAGAAGGGAACGAGTGCGGAGCTGAACCAAGTATCGAGAACGTCTTCGTCACGCGTGAGCGCAACGCCTGAGCCTGCCTGAGCCTGCGCTTCTTCTTCGCTTTCGGCAACGTAAACGTTGCCCTTTTCGTCGTACCAGGCCGGGATCTGATGCCCCCACCAAAGCTGACGGCTGATGCACCAATCCTGAATGTTTTCGAGCCACTGACGGTAAACGCCCTGCCACTCCTTGGGGAAGATGTTGACTTCGCCCGAGGTCACGGCTTCAAGACCAACTTCACCGATGGATTTACCGGGGTAACGCGTGCCTTCGGGAGCGGGTTTGCTCATCGCCATGTACCACTGCTCGGACAACATCGGTTCAACGATTTCGCCCGTGCGTGCGACGCGCGGCACCATGTGCTTGATGTCCTTGATGCCGACCAACAGGCCCTGAGCTTCCAAGTCCGCCACGCAGGCCTTGCGGCAAGCGTAACGATCCATGCCGCGGTACTTTTCCGGCACATTGTCGTTCATGGTGGCGGTCTTCGTGAGAACGCTCACCATGGCGAGGTTGTGCCGCTTGCCGACTTCAAAGTCGTTGAAGTCGTGGGCGGGCGTGATCTTCACGCAGCCGGATCCGAATTCACGATCCACGTATTCGTCAGCGATGACAGGAATCTCACGGTCGGTCAAGGGGAGTTTCAACATCTTGCCAACCAAGTGCTTGTAGCGTTCGTCTTCCGGATGTACGGCGACGGCCTGGTCACCGAAAAGGGTTTCCGGACGCGTCGTCGCAACGACGACGCCTTCGCCGCCGTCGGCGGCCGGGTAACGGATTTCCCAGAGGTGTCCGGCGGCTTCTTCGCTTTCGACTTCAAGGTCGCTCACCGCGCTCTGCAGCTTCGGGTCCCAGTTGACGAGGCGCTTGCCGCGGTAAATGAGGCCTTCGCGATAAAGCTGAATGAAGGTCTTTTTCACGACCTTGGACAGCTTTTCGTCCATCGTGAAATAAAGACGGGACCAGTCAAGGCTGTCCCCCAAGCGGCGCATCTGATTCAAAATCGTACCGCCCGAAATCTTCTGCCAGTCCCAAATGCGCGGGATGAATTCATCACGGCCGATGTCTCGACGATCCTTGCCTTCGCCCTGCAG
>PPYF01654150.1_pt1 | contig 14405 bp, 16 predicted proteins | sample 1559871 | NCBI WGS metagenome assembly PPYF01 (sample SAMN08240021, study PRJNA423297) | Human gut metagenome, whole genome shotgun sequencing project. | reverse complement strand
ACCATAACTGCTAACCATTCTGACCATTTCACAAGTGACAGAGTCAATATCGTATTCTGTCACTGTCAGGCTAATACAGTACTGCAATTCAACTACAGCAATGCCTCGTATTTAGGTGAATTTACAATATCGTCCTGTTCGGATACCAACTGCATTTCTGAAGATAAGGCATTTATGGCTCACATATTGGTCCCTCACGCTCGCCAGTTCTGTGCGGGGAGGGAGGGAAGGTAAAGAAACCGGGATGTTCATCCATCATCACTCTGGATTGATGTATATGCTCTCTTTTCTGACGTTAGTCTCCGGCGGCAGGCTTCAATGACCCAGGCTGAGAAATTCCCGGACCCTTTTTGATCAAGAGCGATGTTAATTTGTTCAATCATTTGGTTAGGAAAGCGGATGTTGCGGGTTGTTGTTCTGCGGGTTCTGTTCTTAGTTGACATGAGGTTGCCCTGTATTCAGTGTCGCTGATTTGTATTGTCTGAAGTTGTTTTTACGTTAAGTTGATGCAGATCAATTAATACGATACCTGCGTCATAATTGATTATTTGACGTGGTTTGATGGCCTCCACGCACGTTGTGATATGTAGATGATAATCATTATCACTTTACGGGTCCTTTCCGGTGATCCGACAGGTTACGGGGCGGCGACCTCGCGGGTTTTCGCTATTTATGAAAATTTTCCGGTTTAAGGCATTTCCGTTCTTCTTCGTCGTAACTTAATGTTTTTATTTAAAATACCCCCTGAAAAGAAAGGAAACGACAGGTGCTGAAAACGAGCTTTTTGGCCTCTGTCGTTTCCTTTCTCTGTTTTTGTCCGTGGAATGAACAATGGAAGTCAACAAAAAGCAGCTGGCTGACATTTTCGGTGCGAGTATCCGTACCATTCAGAACTGGCAGGAACAGGGAATGCCCGTTCTGCGAGGCGGTGGCAAGGGTAATGAGGTGCTTTATGACTCTGCCGCCGTTATAAAATGGTATGCCGAAAGGGATGCTGAAATTGAGAACGAAAAGCTGCGCCGGGAGGTTGAAGAACTGCGGCAGGCCAGCGAGGCAGATCTCCAGCCAGGGACTATTGAGTACGAACGCCATCGACTTACGCGTGCGCAGGCCGACGCACAGGAACTGAAGAATGCCAGAGACTCCGCTGAAGTGGTGGAAACCGCATTCTGTACTTTCGTGCTGTCGCGGATCGCAGGTGAAATTGCCAGTATTCTCGACGGGATCCCCCTGTCGGTGCAGCGGCGTTTTCCGGAACTGGAAAACCGACATGTTGATTTCCTGAAACGGGATATCATCAAAGCCATGAACAAAGCAGCCGCGCTGGATGAACTGATACCGGGGTTGCTGAGTGAATATATCGAACAGTCAGGTTAACAGGCTGCGGCATTTTGTCCGCGCCGGGCTTCGCTCACTGTTCAGGCCGGAGCCACAGACCGCCGTTGAATGGGCGGATGCCAATTACTATCTCCCGAAAGAATCCGCATACCAGGAAGGGCGCTGGGAAACACTGCCCTTTCAGCGGGCCATCATGAATGCGATGGGCAGCGACTACATCCGCGAGGTGAATGTGGTGAAGTCTGCCCGTGTTGGTTATTCCAAAATGCTGTTGGGTGTTTATGCCTACTTCATAGAGCATAAGCAGCGCAACACACTTATCTGGTTGCCGACGGATGGTGATGCCGAGAACTTTATGAAAACTCACGTTGAGCCGACCATCCGTGATATTCCTTCGCTGCTGGCGCTGGCCCCGTGGTATGGCAAAAAGCACCGGGATAACACGCTCACCATGAAGCGTTTCACCAATGGGCGTGGCTTCTGGTGCCTGGGCGGTAAAGCGGCAAAAAACTACCGTGAAAAGTCGGTGGATGTGGCGGGTTATGATGAACTTGCTGCCTTTGATGATGATATTGAACAGGAAGGCTCTCCGACGTTCCTGGGCGATAAGCGTATTGAAGGCTCTGTCTGGCCAAAGTCCATCCGTGGCTCCACGCCCAAAGTGAGAGGCACCTGTCAGATTGAGCGTGCAGCCAGTGAATCCCCGCATTTTATGCGTTTTCATGTTGCCTGCCCGCATTGCGGGGAGGAGCAGTATCTTAAATTTGGCGACAAAGAGACGCCGTTTGGCCTCAAATGGACGCCGGATGACCCCTCCAGCGTGTTTTATCTCTGCGAGCATAATGCCTGCGTCATCCGCCAGCAGGAGCTGGACTTTACTGATGCCCGTTATATCTGCGAAAAGACCGGGATCTGGACCCGTGATGGCATTCTCTGGTTTTCGTCATCCGGTGAAGAGATTGAGCCACCTGACAGTGTGACCTTTCACATCTGGACAGCGTACAGCCCGTTTACCACCTGGGTGCAGATTGTCAAAGACTGGATGAAAACGAAAGGGGATACGGGAAAACGTAAAACCTTCGTAAACACCACGCTCGGTGAGACGTGGGAGGCGAAAATTGGCGAACGTCCGGATGCTGAAGTGATGGCAGAGCGGAAAGAGCATTATTCAGCACCCGTTCCTGACCGTGTGGCTTACCTGACCGCCGGTATCGACTCCCAGCTGGACCGCTACGAAATGCGCGTATGGGGATGGGGGCCGGGTGAGGAAAGCTGGCTGATTGACCGGCAGATTATTATGGGCCGCCACGACGATGAACAGACGCTGCTGCGTGTGGATGAGGCCATCAATAAAACCTATACCCGCCGGAATGGTGCAGAAATGTCGATATCCCGTATCTGCTGGGATACTGGTGGGATTGACCCGACCATTGTGTATGAACGCTCGAAAAAACATGGGCTGTTCCGGGTGATCCCCATTAAAGGGGCATCCGTCTACGGAAAGCCGGTGGCCAGCATGCCACGTAAGCGAAACAAAAACGGGGTTTACCTTACCGAAATCGGTACGGATACCGCGAAAGAGCAGATTTATAACCGCTTCACACTGACGCCGGAAGGGGATGAACCGCTTCCCGGTGCCGTTCACTTCCCGAATAACCCGGATATTTTTGATCTGACCGAAGCGCAGCAGCTGACGGCTGAAGAGCAGGTCGAAAAATGGGTGGATGGCAGGAAAAAAATACTGTGGGACAGCAAAAAGCGACGCAATGAGGCGCTCGACTGCTTCGTTTATGCGCTGGCGGCGCTGCGCATCAGTATTTCCCGCTGGCAGCTGGATCTCAGTGCGCTGCTGGCGAGCCTGCAGGAAGAGGATGGTGCAGCAACCAACAAGAAAACACTGGCAGATTACGCCCGTGCCTTATCCGGAGAGGATGAATGACGCGACAGGAAGAACTTGCCGCTGCCCGTGCGGCACTGCATGACCTGATGACAGGAAAACGGGTGGCAACGGTACAGAAAGACGGACGGAGAGTGGAGTTTACGGCCACTTCCGTGTCTGACCTGAAAAAATACATTGCGGAGCTGGAAGTGCAGACCGGCATGACACAGCGACGCAGGGGACCTGCAGGATTTTATGTATGAAAACGTCCACCATTCCCACCCTTCTGGGGCCGGACGGCATGACATCGCTGCGTGAATATGCCGGTTATCACGGCGGTGGCAGCGGATTTGGTGGGCAGTTGCGGGCGTGGAACCCACCGGGTGAAAGTGTGGATGCAGCCCTGCTGCCCAACTTTACCCGTGGCAATGCCCGCGCAGACGATCTGGTACGCAATAACGGCTATGCCGCCAACGCCATCCAGCTGCATCAGGATCATATCGTCGGGTCTTTTTTCCGGCTCAGTCATCGCCCAAGCTGGCGCTATCTGGGCATCGGGGAGGAAGAAGCCCGTGCCTTTTCCCGCGAGGTTGAAGCGGCATGGAAAGAGTTTGCCGAGGATGACTGCTGCTGCATTGACGTTGAGCGAAAACGCACGTTTACCATGATGATTCGGGAAGGTGTGGCCATGCACGCCTTTAACGGTGAACTGTTCGTTCAGGCCACCTGGGATACCAGTCCGTCGCGGCTTTTCCGGACACAGTTCCGGATGGTCAGCCCGAAGCGCATCAGCAACCCGAACAATACCGGCGACAGCCGGAACTGCCGTGCCGGTGTGCAGATTAATGACAGCGGTGCGGCGCTGGGATATTACGTCAGCGAGGACGGCTATCCTGGCTGGATGCCGCAGAAATGGACATGGATACCCCGTGAGTTACCCGGCGGGCGCGCCTCGTTCATTCACGTTTTTGAACCCGTGGAGGACGGGCAGACCCGCGGTGCAAATGTGTTTTACAGCGTGATGGAGCAGATGAAGATGCTCGACACGCTGCAGAACACGCAGCTGCAGAGCGCCATTGTGAAGGCGATGTATGCCGCCACCATTGAAAGTGAGCTGGATACGCAGTCAGCGATGGATTTTATTCTGGGCGCGAACAGTCAGGATCAGCGGGACAGGCTGACCGGCTGGATTGGTGAAATTGCCGCGTATTACGCCGCAGCACCTGTCCGGCTGGGAGGCGCAAAAGTGCCTCACCTGATGCCGGGGGACTCACTGAACCTGCAGACGGCTCAGGACACGGATAACGGCTACTCCGTGTTTGAGCAGTCACTGCTGCGGTATATCGCTGCCGGGCTGGGTGTCTCGTATGAGCAGCTTTCCCGGAATTATGCCCAGATGAGCTACTCCACGGCACGGGCCAGCGCGAACGAGTCGTGGGCGCACTTTATGGGGCGGCGAAAATTCGTCGCATCCCGTCAGGCGAGCCAGATGTTTCTGTGCTGGCTGGAAGAGGCCATCGTTCGCCGCGTGGTGACGTTACCTTCAAAAGCGCGCTTCAGCTTTCAGGAAGCCCGCAGCGCCTGGGGGAACTGTGACTGGATAGGCTCCGGTCGTATGGCCATCGATGGTCTGAAAGAAGTTCAGGAAGCGGTGATGCTGATAGAAGCCGGATTGAGTACCTACGAGAAAGAGTGCGCAAAACGCGGTGACGACTATCAGGAAATTTTTGCCCAGCAGGTCCGTGAAACGATGGAGCGCCGCGCAGCCGGTCTTAAACCGCCAGCCTGGGCGGCTGCGGCATTTGAATCCGGACTGCGACAATCAACAGAGGAGGAGAAGAGTGACAGCAGAGCTGCGTAATCTCCCGCATATTGCCAGCATGGCCTTTAATGAGCCGCTGATGCTTGAACCCGCCTATGCGCGGGTTTTCTTTTGTGCGCTTGCAGGCCAGATTGGGATAAGCCGCCTGACGGATGCGGTGTCAGGTGACAGCCTGACTGCCGGAGAGTCACCCGCGACGCTGGCGTTATCCGGTGATGATGACGGGCCACGACAGGCCCGCAGTTATCAGGTCATGAATGGCATCGCCGTGCTGCCGGTGTCCGGCACGCTGGTCAGCCGGACGCGGGCGCTGCAGCCGTATTCGGGGATGACCGGTTACAACGGCATTATCGCCCGTCTGCAACAGGCTGCCAGCGATCCGATGGTGGACGGCATTCTGCTCGATATGGACACGCCAGGCGGGATGGTGGCGGGGGCATTTGATTGCGCTGACATCATCGCCCGTGTGCGTGACATAAAACCGGTATGGGCGCTGGCCAACGACATGAACTGTAGTGCAGGTCAGCTGCTTGCCAGTGCCGCCTCCCGGCGTCTGGTCACACAGACCGCCCGGACAGGCTCCATCGGCGTCATGATGGCTCACAGTAATTACGGTGCTGTGCTGGAGAAACAGGGCGTGGAAATCACGCTGATTTACAGCGGCAGCCATAAGGTGGATGGCAACCCCTACAGCCATCTTCCGGATGACGTCCGGGAAACACTGCAATCCCGGATGGATGCAACCCGCCAGATGTTTGCGCAGAAGGTATCGGCATATACCGGCCTGTCCGTGCAGGCTGTTCTGGATACCGAGGCTGCAGTGTACAGCGGTCAGGAGGCCATTGATGCCGGACTGGCTGATGAACTTGTTAACAGCACCGATGCGATCACCGTTATGCGTGAGGCACTGGATGCACGTAAATCCCGACTCTCAGGAGGGCGAATGACCAAAGAGACTCAATCAACAACTGTTTCAGCCACTGCTTCGCAGGCTGATGTTACTGATGTGGTGTCAGCGACGGAGGGCGAAAACGCCAGCGCGGCGCAGCCGGACGTGAACGCGCAGATCACCGCTGCGGTTGCGGCAGAAAACAGCCGCATTATGGGGATCCTCAACTGTGAGGAGGCTCACGGACGCGAAGAACAGGCACGTGTGCTGGCCGAAACCCCCGGTATGACCGTGGAAACGGCCCGCCGCATTCTGGCAGCTGCACCACAGAGTGCACAGGCGCGCAGTGACACTGCGCTGGATCGTCTGATGCAGGGGGCACCGGCACCACTGGCTGCAGGTAACCCGGCATCTGATGCCGTTAACGATTTGCTGAACACACCAGTGTAAGGGATGTTTATGACGAGCAAAGAAACCTTTACCCATTACCAGCCGCTGGGCAACAGTGACCCGGCACATACGGCAACCGCGCCCGGCGGATTGAGTGCGAAAGCGCCTGCAATGACCCCGCTGATGCTGGACACCTCCACCCGTAAGCTGGTTGCGTGGGATGGCACCACCGACGGTACTGCCGTTGGCATTCTGGCGGTTGATGCTGACCAGACCAGCACCACGCTGACGTTCTACAAGTCCGGCACGTTCCGTTATGAGGATGTGCTCTGGCCGGAGGCTGCCAGCGACGAGACGAAAAAACGGACCGCGTTTGCCGGAACGGCAATCAGCATCGTTTAACCTTACCCTTCATCACTAAAGGCCGCCTGTGCGGCTTTTTTACGGGATTTTTTTATGTCGATGTACACAACCGCCCAGCTGCTGGCGGCAAATGAGAAGAAATTTAAGTTTGATCCGCTGTTTCTGCGTCTCTTTTTCCGTGAGAGCTATCCCTTCACCACGGAGAAAGTCTATCTCTCACAAATTCCTGGACTGGTAAACATGGCGCTGTACGTTTCGCCGATTGTTTCCGGTGAGGTTATCCGCTCCCGTGGCGGCTCCACCTCTGAATTTACACCGGGATATGTCAAGCCGAAGCATGAGGTGAATCCGCAGATGACCCTGCGTCGCCTGCCGGATGAAGATCCGCAGAATCTGGCGGACCCGGCTTACCGCCGCCGTCGCATCATCATGCAGAACATGCGAGACGAAGAGCTGGCCATTGCTCAGGTCGAAGAGATGCAGGCAGTTTCTGCTGTGCTTAAGGGCAAATACACCATGACCGGTGAAGCCTTCGATCCGGTTGAGGTGGATATGGGCCGCAGTGCGGCGAATAACATCACGCAGTCTGGCGGCACGGAGTGGAGCAAGCGTGACAAGTCCACGTATGATCCGACCGACGATATCGAAGCCTATGCGCTGAACGCCAGCGGTGTGGTGAATATCATCGTGTTTGATCCGAAAGGCTGGGCGCTGTTCCGTTCCTTCAAAGCCGTCAAGGAGAAGCTGGATACCCGTCGCGGATCTAATTCCGAGCTGGAGACAGCGGTAAAAGACCTGGGCGAAGCGGTGTCCTATAAGGGGATGTATGGCGATACGGCGATCGTCGTGTATTCCGGACAGTACGTGGAAAACGACGTCAAAAAGAACTTCCTGCCGGACAACACGATGGTGCTGGGGAACACTCAGGCACGCGGTCTGCGCACCTATGGCTGCATTCAGGATGCGGACGCACAGCGCGAAGGCATTAACGCCTCTGCCCGCTACCCGAAAAACTGGGTGACCACCGGCGATCCGGCGCGTGAGTTCACCATGATTCAGTCAGCACCGCTGATGCTGCTGGCTGACCCTGATGCGTTCGTGTCCGTACAACTGGCGTAATCATGGCCCTTCGGGGCCATTTTCTCTCTGTGGAGGAGTCCATGACGAAAGATGAACTGATTTCCCGTCTTCAGGTGCTGGGTGAGCAACTGAACCGTGATGTCAGCCTGACGGGGACGAAGGAAGAACTGGCGCTCCGTGTGGCAGAGCTGGAAGAGGAGCTTGATGACTCGGATGACACTTCCGGCCAGGACACGCCTGTCAGCCCGGAAAATGCGCTGACCGGGCATGAAAATGAGGTGGTATCAGAGCCGCCGGATACCGTAATTCAGGATACGGCTGATCTGGTCACGGTCGTGGCACTGGTGACGCTGCATACCGATGCACTTCACGCCACACGGGATGAGCCTGTGGATTTTGTGCTGCCGGGAACGGCGTTCCGTGTCTCTGCCGGTGTGGCAGCTGAAATGACAGAGCGCGGCCTGGCCAGAATGCAATAACGGGAGGCACTGTGGCTGATTTCGATAACCTGTTCGATGCTGCCATTGCCCGCGCCGATGAAACGATACGCGGGTACATGGGAACGTCAGCCACCATTACATCCGGTGAACAGTCCGGCGCAGTAATACGTGGTGTTTTTGATGACCCTGAAAATATCAGCTATGCCGGACCTGGCGTGCGTGTTGAAGGCTCCAGCCCGTCCCTGTTTGTCCGGACTGATGATGTGCGGCAGCTGCGGCGCGGAGACATGCTGACCATCGGTGAGGAAAACTTCTGGGTAGACCGGGTTTCACCGGATGATGGCGGAAGCTGTCATCTCTGGCTGGGGCGGGGTGTGCCCCCTGCCGTTAACCGTCGCCGCTGAAAGGGGGATGTATGTCCATAAAAGGTCTTGAGCAGGCCGTTGAAAATCTCAGCCGTATCAGCAAAACGGCGGTGCCCGGTGCCACCACAATGGCCATTAACCGCGTTGCTTCATCCGCGATATCGCAGTCGGCGTCACAGGTTGCCCGTGAGACAAAGGTACGCCGGAAACTGGTAAAGGAAAGGGCCAGACTGAAAAGGGCCACGGTCAAAAATCCGCAGGCCAGAATCAAAGTTAACCGGGGGGATTTGCCCGTAATCAAGCTGGGTAATGCGCGGGTTGTCCTGTCCCGACGCAGGCGACGCAAAAAGGGGCAGCGTTCATCCCTGAAAGGTGGCGGCAGCGTGCTTGTGGTGGGCAATCGTCGTATTCCCGGCGCGTTTATTCAGCAACTGAAAAATGGCCGGTGGCATGTTATGCAGCGTGTGGCCGGAAAAAACCGTTACCCCATTGATGTGGTGAAAATCCCGATGGCGGTGCCGCTGACCACGGCGTTTAAACAGAATATTGAGCGGATACGGCGTGAACGTCTTCCGAAAGAGCTGGGCTATGCGCTGCAGCATCAACTGAGAATGGTAATAAAGCGATGAAACATACTGAACTCCGTGCAGCCGTACTGGATGCACTGGAGAAGCATGACACCGGGGCGACGCTTTTTGATGGTCGCCCCGCTGTTTTTGATGAGGCGGATTTTCCGGCAGTTGCCGTTTATCTCACCGGCGCTGAATACACGGGCGAAGAGCTGGACAGCGATACCTGGCAGGCAGAGCTGCATATTGAAGTTTTCCTGCCTGCTCAGGTGCAGGATTCAGAGCTGGATGCGTGGATGGAGTCCCGGATTTATCCGGTGATGAGCGATATCCCGGCACTGTCAGATTTGATCACCAGTATGGTGGCCAGCGGTTATGACTACCGGCGCGATGATGATGCGGGCCTGTGGAGTTCAGCTGATCTGACTTATGTCATTACCTATGAAATGTGAGGACGCTATGCCTGTACCAAATCCAACAATGCCGGTGAAAGGTGCCGGGACCACACTGTGGGTTTATAAGGGGAACGGTGACCCTTATGCGAACCCGCTTTCAGACGTTGACTGGTCGCGTCTGGCTAAAGTTAAAGACCTGACGCCCGGCGAACTGACCGCTGAGTCCTATGACGACAGCTATCTCGATGATGAAGATGCGGACTGGACTGCGACCGGGCAGGGGCAGAAATCTGCCGGAGATACCAGCTTCACGCTGGCGTGGATGCCCGGAGAGCAGGGGCAGCAGGCGCTGCTGGCGTGGTTTAATGAAGGGGATACCCGTGCCTATAAAATCCGCTTCCCGAACGGCACGGTCGATGTGTTCCGCGGCTGGGTCAGCAGTATCGGTAAGGCGGTGACGGCGAAGGAAGTGATCACCCGCACGGTGAAAGTCACCAACGTGGGACGTCCGTCGATGGCAGAAGATCGCAGCACGGTAACAGCGGCAACCGGCATGACCGTGACGCCTGCCAGCACTTCGGTGGTGAAAGGGCAGAGCACCACGCTGACCGTGGCATTCCAGCCGGAAGGCGCAACCGACAAGAGCTTCCGTGCGGTGTCTGCGGATAAAACAAAAGCCACCGTGTCGGTCAGTGGTATGACCATCACCGTGAAAGGTGTTGCTGCAGGCAAGGTCAACATTCCGGTTGTATCCGGTAATGGTGAACTTGCTGTGGTTGCAGAAATCACCGTCACCGACAGTTAATCCGGAGAGTCAGCGATGTTCCTGAAAACCGAATCATTTGAATATAACGGTGTGAGCGTCACGCTTTCTGAACTGTCAGCCCTGCAGCGAATTGAGCATCTCGCCCTGCTGAAACGACAGGCAGAACAGGCGGGATCCAGTCTCAATCGACAGGTGAGCGTGGAAGATCTCGTCAGAACCGGTGCTTTTCTGGTGGCGATGTCCCTGTGGCATAGCCATCCGCAGAAGACAAAGATGCCGTCCATGAATGAAGCCGTTAAACAAATTGAGCAGGAAGTGCTTACCACCTGGCCCACAGAGGCAATTGCTCAGGCTGAAAATGTGGTAATGCGTCTGTCCGGTATGTCTGAGTTTGTTGTGAATGATGCACCTGAACAGGCAGATGACGCCGGGCCAGCAGAGCCTGTTTCTGCGGGAAAGTGTTCGACGGTGAGCTGAGTTTTGCCCTGAAACTGGCGCGTGAGATGGGGCGACCCGACTGGCGCGCCATGCTTGCCGGGATGTCATCCACGGAGTATGCCGACTGGCACCGCTTTTACAGTACCCATTATTTTCATGATGTTCTGCTGGATATGCACTTTTCCGGGCTGACATATACCGTGCTCAGCCTGTTTTTCAGCGATCCGGATATGCATCCGCTGGATTTCAGTCTTCTGAACCGGCGCGAGGCTGACGAAGAGCCTGAAGATGATGTGCTGATGCAGAAAGCGGCAGGGCTTGCCGGAGGTGTCCGCTTTGGCCCGGACGGGAATGAAGTTATCCCCGCTTCCCCGGATGTGGCGGACATGACGGAGGATGACGTAATGCTGATGACAGTATCAGAAGGGATCGCAGGAGGAGTCCGGTATGGCTGAACCGGTAGGCGATCTGGTCGTTGATTTGAGTCTGGATGCGGCCAGATTTGACGAGCAGATGGCCAGAGTCAGGCGTCATTTTTCCGGTACGGAAAGTGATGCGAAAAAAACAGCGGCAGTCGTTGAACAGTCGCTGAGCCGACAGGCGCTGGCTGCACAGAAAGCGGGGATTTCCGTCGGGCAGTATAAAGCCGCCATGCGTATGCTGCCTGCACAGTTCACCGACGTGGCCACGCAGCTTGCAGGCGGGCAAAGTCCGTGGCTGATCCTGCTGCAACAGGGGGGGCAGGTGAAGGACTCCTTCGGCGGGATGATCCCCATGTTCAGGGGGCTTGCCGGTGCGATCACCCTGCCGATGGTGGGGGCCACCTCGCTGGCGGTGGCGACCGGTGCGCTGGCGTATGCCTGGTATCAGGGCAACTCAACCCTGTCCGATTTCAACAAAACGCTGGTCCTTTCCGGCAATCAGGCGGGACTGACGGCAGATCGTATGCTGGTCCTGTCCAGAGCCGGGCAGGCGGCAGGGCTGACGTTTAACCAGACCAGCGAGTCACTCAGCGCACTGGTTAAGGCGGGGGTAAGCGGTGAGGCTCAGATTGCGTCCATCAGCCAGAGTGTGGCGCGTTTCTCCTCTGCATCCGGCGTGGAGGTGGACAAGGTCGCTGAAGCCTTCGGGAAGCTGACCACAGACCCGACGTCGGGGCTGACGGCGATGGCACGCCAGTTCCATAACGTGACGGCGGAGCAGATTGCGTATGTTGCTCAGTTGCAGCGTTCCGGCGATGAAGCCGGGGCATTGCAGGCGGCGAACGAGGCCGCAACGAAAGGGTTTGATGACCAGACCCGCCGCCTGAAAGAGAACATGGGCACGCTGGAGACCTGGGCAGACAGGACTGCGCGGGCATTCAAATCCATGTGGGATGCGGTGCTGGATATTGGTCGTCCTGATACCGCGCAGGAGATGCTGATTAAGGCAGAGGCTGCGTTTAAGAAAGCAGACGACATCTGGAATCTGCGCAAGGATGATTATTTTGTTAACGATGAAGCGCGGGCGCGTTACTGGGATGATCGTGAAAAGGCCCGTCTTGCGCTTGAAGCCGCCCGAAAGAAGGCTGAGCAGCAGACTCAACAGGACAAAAATGCGCAGCAGCAGAGCGATACCGAAGCGTCACGGCTGAAATATACCGAAGAGGCGCAGAAGGCTTACGAACGGCTGCAGACGCCGCTGGAGAAATATACCGCCCGTCAGGAAGAACTGAACAAGGCACTGAAAGACGGGAAAATCCTGCAGGCGGATTACAACACGCTGATGGCGGCGGCGAAAAAGGATTATGAAGCGACGCTGAAAAAGCCGAAACAGTCCGGCGTGAAGGTGTCTGCGGGCGATCGTCAGGAAGACAGTGCTCATGCTGCCCTGCTGACGCTTCAGGCAGAAATCCGGACGCTGGAGAAGCATGCCGGAGCGAATGAGAAAATCAGCCAGCAGCGCCGGGATTTGTGGAAGGCGGAGAGTCAGTTCGCGGTACTGGAGGAGGCGGCGCAACGTCGCCAGCTGTCTGCACAGGAGAAATCCCTGCTGGCGCATAAAGATGAGACGCTGGAGTACAAACGCCAGCTGGCTGCACTTGGCGACAAGGTTACGTATCAGGAGCGCCTGAACGCGCTGGCGCAGCAGGCGGATAAATTCGCACAGCAGCAACGGGCAAAACGGGCCGCCATTGATGCGAAAAGCCGGGGGCTGACTGACCGGCAGGCAGAACGGGAAGCCACGGAACAGCGCCTGAAGGAACAGTATGGCGATAATCCGCTGGCGCTGAATAACGTCATGTCAGAGCAGAAAAAGACCTGGGCGGCTGAAGACCAGCTTCGCGGGAGCTGGATGGCAGGCCTGAAGTCCGGCTGGAGTGAGTGGGAAGAGAGCGCCACGGACAGTATGTCGCAGGTTAAAAGTGCAGCCACGCAGACCTTTGATGGTATTGCACAGAATATGGCGGCGATGCTGACCGGCAGTGAGCAGAACTGGCGCAGCTTCACCCGTTCCGTGCTGTCCATGATGACAGAAATTCTGCTTAAGCAGGCAATGGTGGGGATTGTCGGGAGTATTGGCAGCGCCATTGGCGGGGCTGCCGGTGGTGGAGCATCCGCGTCAGGCGGTACAGCCATTCAGGCCGCTGCGGCGAAATTCCATTTTGCGACCGGAGGATTTACGGGAACCGGCGGCAAATATGAGCCAGCGGGGATTGTTCATCGTGGTGAGTTTGTCTTCACGAAGGAGGCAACCAGCCGGATTGGTGTCGGCAACCTGTACCGCCTGATGCGGGGCTATGCGGAAGGTGGTTATGTGGGCGGTGCCGGAAGTCCGGCGCAGATGCGGCGGGCTGAAGGCATTAATTTTAATCAGAACAATCACGTGGTGATTCAGAACGACGGTACGAATGGTCTGCCAGGTCCACAGATGATGAAGGCTGTGTATGACATGGCCCGCAAGGGTGCCCGTGATGAAATTCAGGCACAGATGCGCGATGGTGGTCTGTTCTCCGGAGGTGGACGATGAAGACCTTCCGCTGGAAAGTGAAACCCGGTATGGATGTGGCTTCGGCCCCTTCCGTCAGGAAAGTGCGCTTTGGTGATGGCTATTCCCAGCGAGCGCCTGCCGGGCTGAATGCCGACCTGAAAACGTACAGCGTGACGCTTTCTGTTCCCCGTTGGGAGGCCACGGCGCTGGAGTCGTTTCTGGCTGAGCACGGGGGCTGGAAAGCCTTTCTGTGGACGCCGCCTTATGAGTGGCGGCAGATAAAGGTGACCTGCGCAAAATGGTCGTCGCGGGTCAGTATGCTGCGTGTTGAGTTCAGCGCAGAGTTTGAACAGGTGGTGAACTGATGCAGGATATCCGGCAGGAAACACTGAATGAATGCACCCGTGCGGAGCAGTCGGCCAGCGTGGTGCTCTGGGAAATCGACCTGACAGAGGTCGGTGGAGAACGTTATTTTTTCTGTAATGAGCAGAACGAAAAAGGTGAGCCGGTCACCTGGCAGGGGCGACAGTATCAGCCGTATCCCATTCAGGGGAGTGGTTTTGAACTGAATGGCAAAGGCACCAGTACGCGCCCCACACTGACGGTTTCTAACCTGTACGGTATGGTCACCGGGATGGCGGAAGATCTGCAGAGTCTGGTCGGCGGAACGGTGGTCCGGCGTAAGGTTTACGCCCGTTTTC
>PPYF01671303.1_pt1 | contig 14408 bp, 13 predicted proteins | sample 1559871 | NCBI WGS metagenome assembly PPYF01 (sample SAMN08240021, study PRJNA423297) | Human gut metagenome, whole genome shotgun sequencing project. | reverse complement strand
CATCACCGTTACCTATTACGGCCAGAACGAGCTTGACTGCTACGGCGACTCCGTCACCCGTGCCGTCAACGGCGAGAACTGGATGGGTCTTGAAGAGCCCTCCCTGTTTGCTGACTACGCAGGCGACGCCGCTATGGTCCTCGCTCCGATGCTCTACAGCAGCAACGCCGAGTACAACTACGTTATGGATTCCGACTTCGTTGCAAACCTTGAGAAGGAACTGGCAGCTCAGGGCATCCACATCCTTGACACCCACTACTCCTTCGGCTTCCGCTCCGTCGTCACCAACCTCGACGTTAAGACTCCTGAGGACCTGAAGGGTCACGTTCTTCGTGCCACTTCCTCCGCTCTGTTCACCAAGACCCTTGAGTGCCTTGGCGCAACCGCTAACCCCATGAGCTTCACCGAGTGCCTCTCCGCCATCTCTTCCGGCGTTGTTGAAGGCTTCGAAGGCTCCGTCTCCACCCTCGCCGGCGCAGGCAACCCCTACGAGCTGGTCAAGAAGGTCGCTGAGACCAACCACCTGATCGCTACCCGTTGGCTGTTCATCTCCGAAGATTGCTGGAACACCATCCCCGAGAAGTACCAGAAGATCATTGAGGACTGCGCTTATGAGTGCGGCATGTGGGAGCAGACCTCCTGCGAGGACGACGAAGCTACCCAGATCGAGTTCCTGAAGAGCCAGGGCGTTACCTGGAACGAAGTCGACCTCGACGCTTTCTCCAAGGCCTGCGAGCCGGTCATCGACTGGATCGTTGAAGAGTACGGCTCCACCTACGAGGCATATGACCAGCTGAAGGGCCTCGTCGCCGAGTACCGCGCAAACAACGCATAAGTTGTTACTTTAGCATCAGCACAATAACTGTTTACGACAGGACTGCCTGAAGCCTTTCAGGCAGTCCGTGTCGGATGTTTAGAGCTTTGTTAAAAATCTTTACGCGCGTGCGAGGCTTTTTAACAGAACACTTATACAAAACGCGAGAAATGCCCAAATAAGTTGAAGTTATTCAAAATCTGCTACTAAAGGATCCTGTTAATGAAGAAAAAAATAACCTTTAAGCACATACTGAAAAACCTCGACGCTGTCATTACCGGCACGACCCTCGTGGCCTGTGTCATTATAGTTAACCTGAACGTCATCATGCGCTACATGCTCAGCTCTCCGCTTCAGTGGAGCGAGGAGATAGTCACGAGCCTGTTTGTCTGGACGGTTTTCATCGGCAGCGCCTACGCTTACCGCAAGCATGCCCACCTCGGCGTTGACATCGTCGTCAACCTGCTGCATGGCAAGACAAAGAAAACGCTCATGTTCATCGTCAGCATCCTTGAGCTTGCCATCCTCATCATGCTTACCGTTATCTGCTCTCAGTATGCCTATAACCTCCTCTATGTCAGAGGTGTTTTCAAGCCCGCAGTTACCGATATTCTGCGTGTGCCCAAGATATTCACCGGCATCGCGGTTCCCCTCGGCTTCGGTCTGTCCACGATCTACTCGATCTACTTCTTCCTGACCGATAGACTGCACATCATCAAGAAGAAAGAAAACGACGACCCCGACGAATATCAGGTTGAAGGAGGGAACTTCTGATGACATTGACATTTACACAGTTGATCCCTGTATTTCTGGTATTCATACTCTACTTCGCGGGGCTGCCCATAGTGTACGCACTGTTCGGCTCCACATTCTTCTACTTCCTCGTTCTTGACCCCAGCACCCAGTGCTGGCTGCTGCTGCAGAAGGTCATGAACTCTACACAGTCTTTCTCCATGCTGGCTATCCCGTTCTTCATCATGTCCGGCTCCGTTATGAACTTCGGCGGCATAAGCGACAAGATGATGGACTTCTGCGAATGCGTCACCGGTCATATGCGCGGCGGCCTTGCACAGGTCAATGTCCTGCTGTCCATGCTGATGGGCGGCTGCTCCGGCTCCGCAAACGCTGACTGCGCCATGCAGTCCAAGATGCTGGTTCCCGAGATGGAAAAGCGCGGCTACTCAAAGGCCTTCTCCGCAGCTATCACCGCGGCCTCATCAGCTGCCACGCCCGTTATTCCTCCCGGAGTTAACCTCATCGTCTACTGCCTCATCGCGCAGGCATCCCTCGGCCGCACCTTCGCAGCCGGTTATGTCCCCGGCATCCTGATGTCTCTGTCGATGATGATCACTGTTGCGATCATTGCAAAGAAGCGCAATTACCCCACCACGAGAGAGAAGTTCCCCCCTGCAAAGGTCGTTGCCAAGCAGGCGCTCGACTCCTTCTGGGGTCTGTTCTTCCCCTTCGGCATCATCCTGGGTATGCGTTTCGGCATGTTCACCCCGTCTGAGGGCGGCGCTGTCGCAGTTCTGTACTGCTTCGTTATAGGCAAGCTCGTCTATAAGCGCCTGTCCTTCCGCAAGCACTTTGTCCCCATCGTCCTCGATACCATTGCCGGTACTTCGAGCGTCGTTCTGATCATGGTCTCCGCTTCCGTTTTCGGACAGTACATGACCTGGATCAACCTCCCCAAGATCGTCACCACCGCCGTTCTGAACCTTACCTCCAACAAGTATGCGTTCCTGATGCTCACGAACGTCATCCTGCTCATCATGGGTATGTTCCTTGAGGGCGGCGCGGCTCTGATGATCATCACCCCGTTGCTGCTGCCTGTGGCAAGAAGCCTCGGCATCGGCGTCTACCACTTCGGCCTTGTCGCGATCGTCAACATCATGATCGGCGGTATCACTCCTCCGTTCGGCTCCATGATGTTCACCACCTGCGGCATCACCAAGTGCCCGATAAGCGATTTCCTGAAGGAGGTCTGGCCGTTTATCGTCTGCTTGATACTCGTCCTGCTCCTGCTCACTTTCTGCCCGACTCTGATCAACATCGTTCCCGATCTGATCTACGGCGCCGAAGTGTGAGCCTAAGTTTAGAAAACTTAATTAACAAAAAAGACCTTCGGAGAGATCCGAAGGTCTTTTGGTGCTTGGAAGCCAACGAATAAGGCCGCTCGGAAGAGCGGCCTTATTAGGTAAGTTATTCAGTTGCGTCACACTATGCGGCGGGCTTCATAGCCGCGGCTCGCATAGTAGCCGGAAAGCTCTGTCACGACAACGCCGGTAGCGGAGTTCTGCGCATGGACGAATTTATTATCGCCAATGTAGATGCCGACATGGCCGATGTAGCTGCCGCCGGAATAGAAGCAGAGGATATCGCCGGGCTGCAGGCCGGTTACGGAAACGCCGTTGTTGGCCTGGTCGCAGGCGACGCGGTTGAGCGTGTAGCCGAACTGGCTGTACACATAGTAGACAAGACCGGAGCAGTCAAAGCCGCTGCTCGGCGAGGTGCCGCCCCAGCAGTAATTGTAGCCGACGAACTGGAGCGCGTAGTCCGCGATCTGCCGTCCGAGCTCGCTGCTGTCACCGGAATTGATGATGTCCGAATAATTGAGGCTGCCCTGCTTTACATAGCTGGAATATATGTAGCCGTACTCGCCGTTATAATACACGGCTGTCCACTCGCCCTCAGTGCCGACAATGGTGACCTTGTTGCCGTAGAAAAGCTCATGAAGTATCCCGGAGCTCATCGACGCACCGCTGCGCATACGCACATTGTTGGCGCTCACATAGCCCTCAGAGCCGGTGGATTCATCGGGAACTTCGGGCGGCTGCGGCTCCTCAGGCTGCTCACTGCCGTTATCGGGATCGATCTCGACCCCGCCGTCACCGGCATTGCTGCCGTCGACACGGGTCACATACAGCGAGTAGACAAAGCCCTCCTGCCCCGCAATCACGCACTTCGTCCAGTCACCCGAAACGCCGGTGATGCTCAAAGGCGTACCGCGGTTGTAGGAATCAATGATGGAATAGCTGCTTGAGGGGCCGGTGCGGAAGCGGACATAGTCGCCGCAGATGTAGCCTTGAGCCTTATCCGCGACTACATCGGGGGTAGGCTCGGGAGTGGCCTCGGGCTCATCGTTATAGTCCGGCTGCTCGGGCTCGGTATATCCGCCGCTGCTGTCAACGCCGCCGAACTCAAGCCCGCCCTCGGGGCCGTTGCCGTAATCCACGCCGGGGGAGGGAGTATATCCGCTTCCAGAGCTGATATAGTCGGAGTACACGTACCCGGACTGACCGTCGATAATGCAGGCCGTCCAGCCGCCGGATGTACCGGTGACGGTCACGGGCTTGCCGCGGTTATACTCGCCGAGGATCGACGTGTCCGAACCGGGGCCGGAGCGGAAGCGGACGTACATTGCATTGATGTACGCATTGCCCTCACCACTGGGGGTGGTGACGCCGCTGTAGTCCTCTTCGGTTATGCTCAGATATGAGGCGGACATGAAACCGCTGCTGCCGTTATAATCCACCGCGTACCATGAGCCGTTGGATCTGTCGCTGACATTGACAGTCGCCCCTCTCGGCAGGGAGTCTATCACCCGATAGTTCGTGCCGGGGCCGGAGCGCATGTTGACGCCGTTGCCGGTGACGACGGCGCTCTCGGCATAGGCCGGAACACTCATCATCGAGGCTATCAGCGCAGCCGCGACGGAAATCCTCAAAGCTTTTTTGCGCATAAGAACCAGATCCTTTTTTTATTTTATCTGGAGGAAAGGGCCCTTTCCAGCCAAACGGCTGCGACGTCTATCGCGGCGTAAAGGCCGTCCTTCTCGGACTTCTTCACAACGCGATCCCGTGATTTGATGCTCGCGTCCGTGAGCTGAAGCTGGATAGATACCTTGGTGGCAACGTCAAGGTCGCCGACCTTCTTGGTATCCAAGACCTGCAGCATGATGATATACTTATCAGCAAAGCTGCCGTAATAAATGATATTGTCCTTCCGTTGGAGGGGATGTCCCTTGTACTCCAATGTCTTAGCCAATATAAGCACCTCCAGTAATGTAATCGAATTGTAACTCAAATTAATAAATTTGTCAACGTAAAATAATGGTAAATCGCAGAATCGCTCGAAAAACGTGCTTTTTTGCGGGCATACGGGGGCTTACCAGCTCATTCTGCCGCCCCCGCCGCTGAGAAAATTGTCGGAATACGGATCGTTAACTGTGCCGGAGTTTGAATTCCCGTTCGAATTCCCGTTAGAATTCCCATTAGAATTCCCATTCGAGTTCCCGCCGGGGATATAGTTGTCGCGGCTGGAGCTTGTTCCGCTGCCGCCATCGCCGTAGTTATCCTCGCTGTCGGTATTGTCGAGGTAGTCATCATCGGTAAGGGTGCTGTCATCATAACCGAATATGCCGGTGTTTTCACCGAGGTACGGATAGGTGAAGGCCTCCCAGGGCAGACCGTCATGCACGGGGGTCATGACCTTTTTCCAGAGCTGAGCCGCGGGGTTGCCGCTGACGTGGATGCGCTCGGGCATGTCATAGCCCGTCCAGACCGCCGCGACATAGTACGGTGTGCAGCCGACGAACCAGCGATCCTGATAGTTGCTGGAGCTGCCGGTCTTGCCGGCGACGGGCATCGTCCAGAGAGCGGCCTCGCCGCCGGTGCCGTTCTCAACGCCGTTCTGCATCATGTAGGTCATGGTGTAGGCGGTGTTTGGCTTGAAGGCCTGAATGGTGCTCGGTGCGTTATCGATAACGACGTTGCCGTCCTTGTCGGTGACGAGGGAGTAGGTGCGGCTGTAGGTGAAGATACCGTCATTCACGAACGGGCAGTAGGCCTGAGCCATCTCACGCACCGTGAGGCCGTAGGTCAGCTCGCCCAGCGCCATGGGCGCATAGTCGCAGTCCTCCGGAACAAGGCTCGTCACGCCGAGGTGTGTCGTCAGATAATCATACGAGGTCTGCGGCCCCATGGGGAGCTTATCGACTATCTGCGCGGCGACGGTGTTGAGCGAGTACTGCAGCGCCGTGTATATGGTGATGAGGCCGTAGTTCGTGTAGCTGTCGTTATTCGGGTACCAGCTCGTGCCCTTGAGGGTGATGTTCGGCGAGTCGCTCACGAGCGTATCGGGCGTGATGAGCCCGAGGTCGACCGCCGGGCCGTAGGACGCGATCGGCTTTATAGAGGAGCCGGGGGAGCGGTAGGTCCCGGTGGCGCGGTTGAGGCCGAGGTTTATCGTCTTCTCGCCGACGCCGCCGCAGAGCGCCAGCACCTTGCCCTCGAACGGATCCATTATGACTATCGCGCTTTGAAGCTGCTGGTCGCTGTACGCCGTCTGCGGTATCGCCGAGAGGTCGCTGTAGACCGCGTCGACACTGGCCTGAATGTCCGCATCAAGGCAGCTGTATATCTGGTAGCCGCCGTTATAGAGCAGTGTGCGCGCGGTGTCCTCGCTGATGCCCTTCTGCTTCATGAGGTCCTGCGTGACATCGTCAATGACCGTCTCGGTGTAGTAGGACATTATCTCCTGAGTATAGCCCTCGTCGGGAGTGTGAGTGAAGACAAGCTCCTCATCCACGGCCTGACGGTACTGGGTATAGTCGATATAGCCCTGCTCGTACATCTCGCGCAGGATCGTCTCCTGACGCTCCTTATTGTTCTGCCGGTTATAGAAGGGGTCGTAATACGTAGGCAGATTCGTGATGCCGACGATCGAGGCGCACTCGGCAAGCGACAGCTCCGACACGTCCTTGCCGAAATAGGTCTGCGCCGCGGTCTGTACGCCGAAGCAGCCCTCACCGAAGTACACAGCGTTGAGGTACCATTCCATGATCTCCTGCTTGTCGTACTTCTTCTCAAGCTCAAGCGCGGAGAATATCTCGGTGAGCTTGCGCTGGATCGTGACCTCTTTCTCACCGGTCAGGTTCTTTATGAGTTGCTGGGTGATGGTCGAGCCGCCGTAGCCGCTCTCGCCGCGGGTGAAGATCGTGACGAACGCACCGGCTGTACGGTACCAGTCAACGCCCTTGTGCTCATAGAAGCGCTTATCCTCGATGGAGACCAGCGCCTTTTCCATGTACCACGGGATTTGGTCATAGTCGACCCAGATGCGGTTCTCCTTGCCGGAGAGCGTGGCGAGCTCGCGCCACTCACCGACGGAGTCCTGATACCATATCGTGCTCGACTCGTTGAGTTTGAAGTCCTCAAGCGAAAGGTCGAGGTTCGGGGTCAGGCAGGTCTTGACATAGTAGGCAAAGACGCAGGCGAACATCATCCCCGTCACAAGGAGGATGAGCAGCACCGTCCCCACTGCCTTGAGCACCGTGCTGACGGTGGCGGAGACCATATCAACGGTTATATTCGCCGCTTTCTTTGCGATGCGGCCCGGTTTCGCGGAGCCTTGCTCCGGTTTGTTTTTCTTGCTCATTGGGCTTCAGCATACCTCCTTCTTGCAGGAAACTGAAAAGCGGGCGCGGTGTCCCGCATGGCTGTGCACTATTACCTATTATATACTGAAATAGCATTATAACACAGGCTGTCAATTTCCGGTAGAGTAATTGTAAATTTTTCTTATGGGGCAGCAGCGTATGATGTGTCTGCGGCAGCTGCCGGACAATTCGCGCCCCGATTTAGCCACTTTTTCTTGAAATACACAAAGTATTCCTGCAAAAAAGTGGCGTCATCGGAACGCGAATTTTCTCGGCATCTGCTCTTGCCGCATTATGCGCGGCTGCCCGTTACTGTCCTTTTTCACAATTATGCCCAGTTTACCTGAGTACAAGAAAAGCAATGTATAATTTACCATTCCCAGCAGATACTTCATATGACAGAACCTGCAAACACAGATGAAGGGAGCCTTAGACATGGGGCTTAAAATAAAAACCGGGCTTCTGCTGTGCCTGATGTCCGCAGCGGTCTGCTCCTGCCTTGCGGCCTACCGGAGCATGCACTTTTCCTCCTCCGCTGTTCCGGAAGAGATATACGCGCAGTTCATGGACAGCGCGCCCCTTGCGGAATACTACCTGCGCGACAGCGGCGGGCACGTCGCCGTGTTTTCCTCACGGCGGGATAAGACGCCGCTGACCGTCACGCCCATCGAGACGGCCTGCCTGCGTACAGCCGACCGCGCGATGCTGCGCGGCGGCATCCCCGTGGAGAGCGAGGATGAGCTGCTCATGCTGCTGGAGGACCTCGGCTCGTGACAGGGGTGCGCAAAGAAATAGCGCGTCATGTTCGGAAACTGTTGATTTATTCTCCGTAATGGTATACAATACTTTCAGATACCATTACGGAGGTTATATTTATGAGCGAAGATTTCGGCAGCGATTTTATCACTATAGTTGACGATGACGGTACTGAGTTCGAGCTTGAGCTCCTTGATACCATGGATTATAAAGGACAGACCTTTGTGGCTTTTCTCCCCGCCGACATGGATGAGAACGACCCGGACTACGGTCTTGTGATCCTGCGCTCCGTTATCGACGAAAACGGGGACGAGCTGTTCGAGTCCATCGACGATGAGGACGAGCTTCAGGATGTGTATGAGCATTTTGCCGTTCTCCTGTTTGACGACGAGGACGAGGAATAAGTTTCCATCGAGGCATTTTTCCTCCGGGCGGTGAATATGCTTTATTGCCCCCGGCGGTACAGAGAAAAATAAATTCCTGCTGTGTGCGTGTCGTCTGTTTTAGACCTTGTGGCTCGTTAAACCCACATCTCTAATAAGGGATGCCGATTTGAATCTGCGGATTGCAGGCCTCCCGGCTTACGCCGGAAGTTGGAAGCAGCGAAACAGAACTTAGGCGACCCACCTGCCCTATTGTGCAGGTTATAATTGAGCCAGCACGGCATTTGCGGGGGTGCTCCTCCGGGGAAACCCGGAGGAGTTTTTTCTCTTATGGCAAAGAACATCGGCAGTCTCTCGGCTGCCGATGTTCTTTTGATTTCCGAAGTGTACATTCGGATTTCCCCCTGACCGGTGCACTGCGGCGTCTGCGGGCAGACGGCGGAACGCTCACGGGTGCATTCCGGGCTGCCCGAGTATGGCGGTGCGGCACTGCCGGCTTGGCCTTGTTACTTGAGTTCGCCGTTTTTCAGGCCGTTTACAAGACCGTTCTTCAAACCGTCCGCAAGACCGTTGACAGAGCCGTTCTTCAGACCATCCTTAAGTCCGTCCACGAGACCGTTGACGGAGCCGTTCTTCAGACCGTCCTTGAGTCCGTCCACGAGACCGTTGACGGAGCCGTTCTTCAGACCGTCCTTGAGCTCATACACCAGCCCGCTCACGAGTCCGTTCTTCAGACCGTCCTTATACCGGCTCTCAGGGCCGTCGGCAAATGCCTGACCGGTGCAGCCGAGCATCAGAGCCGCGGCCATGATCGAAGATACAACGATTTTAGTCTTACGCATAATGATTCCTCCTTTAAGATTCGTATGCGTCCGCACCGTTTGAGTGCACATCCGAAAGCTTCACGGTGCGGCGTCCTCTTCCTGAGGACAGTACGGATAATAAACGAGGAATATTAAATCAAGATTGAAGGACCGGATGACGGCAAAAGTTCTATGCGGCGCGCTCCATCCAATCCCGGCGGAGCATCGCGTACAGCTTGCAGTTGAGGTATCTGCCGTTTTTATAAACGGCCTCGCGGCGCAGTCCCTCAAGCTTAAAGCCGGCTTTTTCATAGACATGCTGGGCGCAGAGGTTGTCTTCAAGGACCTGCAGTTCCACACGGCGCAGATTGAGATTTTCAAACGCATGCCTGAGCATCTCGTTTATGGCAAAGCTCCCCGCACCCTGAAGTCGATCTTCGCTCCTGCCGATCATTATGGAAAGCTCCGCACTGCGCGAAAGGCAGTCTATGCCGACAAGACTGACAAGGCCGACAAGCTTGCCGTTCTCTGCAACGATCGCACAGCGGACAGCGCTCGCGCGGTTTGCCATATAATCATCATACCAGCGCCGGTCTGTTTCGGCGCTTATGTAGCGGAACGGTGCAAGCAGGTGCCCTATAAGCTCAGGGTCGCTGCGCCATGAGTTGACTGTTTCGATATCGGAAAGTTCGATCTCTCTGAGAATGTAATTCATTGTGTATCTCCTGATTTGTTTTTTCCCCGAACAGTCCGGGATAAAGCAAGGATACACGATCAAGATTAAAACTACTTTGAAGCAGGCTCACCGGGGAGCGTGACCGTGAACCTGGTCCCGCTCTCGGGGCTGCTCTCAAGCTTTATGCTGCCGCGGTGCAGCTGCACGATGCTCTTGGCTATTGCCAGCCCAAGGCCGCTGCCGCCGCTTTCACTGCTGCGGGAACTGTCACTGCGGTAAAAGCGGTCAAATATGCGCTTCTGTTCCTCGGGCGGTATATAGCTGAGTGTGTTATGTACAGAAAATACTCTGCGATCACCTCTCGCACGGAGCGTCAGGCTTATCTGCGCGCTGCTGCCTGAGTGCTCCAGCGCGTTTGAGAGCAGGATGACCGCAAGCTGGCGGATAAGCGCTTCGTTCCCGACGCAGTATATTCCCTCGCTGGCATTCACCTCCAGCGTTTTGCCGTGTTCAAAGGCCAATCCCTCCATAGGCAGCGCGGCGGCGAGCAGAGTACGGCCGAGGTCGAAGCTCTCAAACGGCGGCTTCTGACCGCTGCTGTCCATCCGCGCAAGAGTGAGAAGATTCTGAACGAGCGTGTTCATGCTGCGCGCTTCATTGACGATATACCCTAAATATTCGTTTTCTCCAAGCTCATGCTCAAGCACCTGCGCATTTGCCGAGATCACAGCGAGGGGCGTTTTCAGCTCATGGCTCGCGTCCCACACAAATTGGCGCTGCTTGGTAAACGCTTCACCAACCGGGCGCAGCAGCCGGCGTATCTGCATTACCGCAAGTACGCAGAGGAGAAGACAGAACAGACTCCCGGTGATCAGAGTGACTTTCAGCAATGAGCGGGAATAGCTTATTTCGTTTCCGATGTCGATCACCGCGATAATGGAGCCGTATTTGCGCGGCGCTTTGAGATACGCGCTTTCGCCTACGCGCCCTTCATCCTTCCCAGACGCTTCTATCACGCTGACAAGCGCCGCGACAGAGTCGTCATCATACAGTTCGCTTTTTTCACTCTTCCATTCGTGCAGCTCGCCACTGCGATCCAATCGTATGATGCAGTAATTTCTTATCCGCGCCAGCTTGGATGCGGGGATCTCCGGGCGCGGAGCTTTGCCTGATTCCGGCTCCGGATCGAGAAGTTCGGCGGCGTTTGTATATTTGCCGGCAAGCATTTCCAGCGAGGTCGATATCTGCTGCTGCGAGGAGTAATTGCTTATAATGTTTATTGCGGCTACCATGACGGCAAAGATCAGCACCAGCGACAGAACTGTTGTCAAGATGAGCTTTCTTCGCAGTTTGCCTATCATGTGCTTTCCTCCAGCATATAGCCAAGCCCGCGCGATGCCCTTATCTCTACCGATGAGCCGATAAACGCGATCTTTCTGCGCAGAAAGGTCAGGTAAACCGAGAGATTATTGTATTCTGCCTCGTTATCAAAGCCCCATACGCGCTCGACTATGCTCTCTCTCGGCAGGAGCTGATGCGGATTTCTGATAAAAAGCTCCATCAGATGATATTCCTTGGCGCCGAGACTGACGCTTTTTCCTGTCGCGGTACATTTCAGCTGCGCCGTCTCCCTGTCCAGAGTCAGATCGCCGAAGGACAGCTCCTGAACCTGAGGCGCGCTTTTCCTGCGAGTGATGGCGTTCAGACAAGCCATAAGCTCGCTGCGTTCAAAGGGCTTGGGCAGATAGTAATCCGCGCCCATATTGAGCCCGCGCACACGGTCATCCAGCGAACCGCGCGCCGTGAGCATCAGCACCGGCACGTCGATCCCGCCGCGCCGCAGCGCGTCAAGGATCGCAAAGCCGTCCATCCCCGGCAGCATAACGTCCAGAATTATCGCGTCATAAATACCGCTGAGTGCGCTGTCCAGCCCGTCAGTGCCTGTATAGGCTGCATCGACGCTGTAATGCTCCTGCTCAAGCATACGGCATATCGCCGCCGACAGGGGCTTTTCGTCCTCAACAATGAGTATTCTCATATATCTTTCTCCGGTTTCAATCCACTATCCGGCCGTCGGAGGCTATCGTCACGACGTTCCATGGAATGAACTTGCCGCTTGCCTTCAGGGCGTTCTTGACCGCAAGCTCCAGCCCGCCGCAGCAGGGGACTTCCATGCGCACTATCAGCACCTCGCGGATATCGTTCGAGGCGATGATGTCGGTGAGCTTATCGGTATAGTTCACACCGTCGAGCTTCGGGCAGCCGATGAGCGTGACGCGCCCGCGGATGAAATCCTCATGGAAGCCTGCATAGGCGTAAGCCGTGCAGTCGGCCGCGATGAGGAGCTTTGCGCCTTTGAAGAATGCCGCGTTCACCGGGACGAGCTTTATCTGCACCGGCCACTGTGAGAGCCGGCTCTGCTGTTTCGCAGCGGGCGCGGGCTCGGCAGCGTCCGCCGTGTGTACTATCGCCTTGACCCTTGAGCCGGGGCAGCCGGTGAAGCCATGCGCCGCGGCCTGTGCGCGCAGCTTATCGCGCTGGGCGCTGAGGACGGCGGCCTCGTCAAACGCGGCGGCCTCGCGCTCTATGAAGCTGATGGCGTTCACCGGACAGTTCGGCAGGCAGTTGCCGAGCCCGTCGCAGTAATCATCGCGCATGAGCTTTGCCTTGCCGTCCACCAGCGCGAGCGCGCCCTCCTGACAGGCGCTGACGCACAGGCCGCAGCCGGTGCATTTGCCCTCGTCTATATGAATGATGCGTCTTTTCATGCTTTCCTCCACCTTTGTGTTGTAAATATAGTATAGCACAAAAACGGAGAAACGGGAATAGGCGAGGCTGTTGGAACGTCATAAATATAAATATCAAAGCAGCTTTTCCACGCTGTACATGCTTTGCAGCGCATATAGCCCCGGACGGTAGACCTTATCCGCTGTCCAGATGCTTATCCCCGCGAGGGAATATTCGCCGACGAGCTGGAGCCGCGCAACAACGCTGCGCGCGTCCTCGAACCACACGACGTGTGTACACCCCGCGGCGTCGGTATAATTGAACCACGGCGCCTGCGCGGTATAGTCGTATCTGATCTCCGCGCCGCGGGATATGGCAAGCTCCACCGCCGCCGCGTTTGAGAGTATGCGCGCCGCCTGTCCCTGCCGCCACGGGAGGAGCCAGTCATAGGCGTAGTTTGAAAAGCCCATGAGTATCTTACCCGTAGGCATGACGGTGACGGCGTAGTCCAGCACGCGCCGTATGCGGTTCACGGGAGATATCGCCTGCGGCGAGCCGTAGGTGTAGCCCCACTCATAGGTCATCAGTATGACCCGGTCGGCGTACCTGCCGTGCGCTGCGTAGTCATGCGCAGTGTAGAGAAGCCCGCCCTGCTCCGCGCTCTCCTTGGGGGCGAGCGCCGTCGAGACTGGGTAGCCGAGGGCGTGCATCCGCTCCGCCGCCCGGGCGACAAACTGACTGTAGCTGTCCCGGTCAAAGGGGTAGATGTATTCAAAATTGATATTCAGCCCGTAATAATTTTTCTCCCGCAGCACCGCCGTTATGTTCTCCAAAAGCGCGCTCTGCGCCGCTTCATCGGTCAGCAGACTGTGCGCGATGTCGCTTGAAAAGCCGCTCGACTCGCTGAGATTCGTCACGACCATGAGCGGGGCTGTCTGCCCGGAACGCGCGATGGAGATGAGCCTCCCGTCGTCGATACCGGAGAGCGAGCCGTCTGCCCGTGCGCTGTAGCAGAACGGGCAGAGATATGTAAGATACGGGTTCGTCTCTTCAAGTACCTCCGAGGACACATTCGGATAATCATAGGCGTTTACCTCGATGCTGCCGCGCGCGGCCTCCTCGCCGCCGGGGATCACAAGGCTCATCCCGATGGCCAAACGCGACGGATCACTCAGCTGGTTTATTTCCGCAAGCCGGCTCTCGTTCGTACCGAAGCGCCGGGCGACGGAATATAGACTGTCCCCGGGACGCACAATATATATCTGCATGGCTGCTCCTTTCAAATTCGATTGCTCGATTGTTCACAGTATATTAGTATATTCTTTAAATGTACGCTGTTTGCAGAGCCGGGGCGGCTGTGTTATAATTGATGTGGAAAAATTTTATTCTTGGAGGTGCCTATGGCCGCTGAAAGGATCCCCGAAAGAAACGAGATCCCCGTGGAGTTCACATGGGATCTGACAGATATATTCAAAAGCGATGAGGACTGGCTGCGCGAATACGAAGCCCTGATGCAGGTACCGGAGCAGCTTGCGGAGTACGAGGGTACGCTCGGCGAGAGCGCCGCGAGGCTGCTGGAGTATATGCAGCTGGACGACGAGGTCTCCGTGCGCCTTGAAAAGCTGATGGGCTACGCTGGGTGCAAGGCAGATCAGGACACGGCGGACTCCCGCTATCAGGACATGCGCAGCAAGGGCGTCGGCTGCTGCGTCGCGATCTCGGGTGCCGCGTCCTTTGCGACCCCGGAGCTTATCGCCATCCCAGAAGAGACGCTCGATGCCTTCTACCGCGAGTGCCCGGAGCTTGAGAC
>PPYF01305415.1_pt1 | contig 14411 bp, 12 predicted proteins | sample 1559871 | NCBI WGS metagenome assembly PPYF01 (sample SAMN08240021, study PRJNA423297) | Human gut metagenome, whole genome shotgun sequencing project. | reverse complement strand
GAGGGGAGCGACTTCCTATACCGGAGGCTATGGTGGTAGTGTTACCGATTTCAATCCACGCTCCCACGAGGGGAGCGACTGCTTGCGAAGCTCTTGCAGCAAAAACTGTTGTATTTCAATCCACGCTCCCACGAGGGGAGCGACGAATGGGGAAAATAGATACAAGCGGATTAAGCAATTTCAATCCACGCTCCCACGAGGGGAGCGACAATCGCACCACTTTTTATTATCTTCCAGTTTCTCTTATTTCAATCCACGCTCCCACGAGGGGAGCGACCTATTGCATCTGTAGACTGGTATCAGATTGGACAATTTCAATCCACGCTCCCACGAGGGGAGCGACGCCGGTGTTGCTGTCAGATATGGTATCCGATGGCTATTTCAATCCACGCTCCCACGAGGGGAGCGACTATTTCATATTTTCCAAGTACGCCGCCGCAATCATTTCAATCCACGCTCCCACGAGGGGAGCGACGCAAGTGCATCATCTCCTCTCCTGTGGTATAATATATTTCAATCCACGCTCCCACGAGGGGAGCGACGCATAAGCTACGCGCTGCACATGGCAATTATTAATTTCAATCCACGCTCCCACGAGGGGAGCGACCAAACGACGACTGCACAAAGCTCTCGAATTCATCATTTCAATCCACGCTCCCACGAGGGGAGCGACGCAAACGCAGCCAAGCTGGGACGATACCTCATGATTTCAATCCACGCTCCCACGAGGGGAGCGACCCAGTGTGTCTGTGTAGTCCCAATCATCCCCGATATTTCAATCCACGCTCCCACGAGGGGAGCGACGGTCAAAAGGTCTATACCACGGACGTGATTGTCGAGATTTCAATCCACGCTCCCACGAGGGGAGCGACAAGACATGGGATTACTTGTTGGTATTTTTAAATTATTTCAATCCACGCTCCCACGAGGGGAGCGACGCTTCTGCGGTAGTGGCTTTTCTCCATTTTCCAAATTTCAATCCACGCTCCCACGAGGGGAGCGACGGATACCCTCCTACGCTCCGTGAGATTGGGAATATTTCAATCCACGCTCCCACGAGGGGAGCGACGAAGGCTGAGCATCATCCTGAGGGATTCCCATCTATTTCAATCCACGCTCCCACGAGGGGAGCGACACACTTGCGAGAGGTATTTGTGTCTGACTGGAAAATTTCAATCCACGCTCCCACGAGGGGAGCGACAAAAGGTCAAAAGGAGGAAAACGACGTGGAGACAATTTCAATCCACGCTCCCACGAGGGGAGCGACAGTTTTGGTCAAATAGTTTGTCAAATCTGTTTTTGATTTCAATCCACGCTCCCACGAGGGGAGCGACGCAGCATAGCATCTGTTACTGATCCTGTTTTGATTATTTCAATCCACGCTCCCACGAGGGGAGCGACGCACGTTTTCAACAAAAAACTCACCATTGGCCAATTTCAATCCACGCTCCCACGAGGGGAGCGACGTATGTATGCAAGGTCGGATGCAAAGGTACCAGATTTCAATCCACGCTCCCACGAGGGGAGCGACACAGTTCCGGATTGTCAAATACATTCCCAATCACTATTTCAATCCACGCTCCCACGAGGGGAGCGACGTAGTTGTTGGATTGTTTGGGATAAAGATAATGATTTCAATCCACGCTCCCACGAGGGGAGCGACCCTACAATCACAGCAGGTGACGGACATTTTGGAATTTCAATCCACGCTCCCACGAGGGGAGCGACCGATACCCATGTCGATAAATTCCGCCACACCTTTATTTCAATCCACGCTCCCACGAGGGGAGCGATGCGAATGCCTTTGCAAGATCACTTTCGTTGGCAGATTTCAATCCACGCTCCCACGAGGGGAGCGACGTAATTGCAATTTCCATGTTACACCTCCGTATAATAATTTCAATCCACGCTCCCACGAGGGGAGCGACAGCAATTACAGATTGGAACAGGAGGGCGAACGATATTTCAATCCACGCTCCCACGAGGGGAGCGACTATTTCTGCTCCATCTCGTCCAGTTGTTCAAGCGGATTTCAATCCACGCTCCCACGAGGGGAGCGACCCACCAGTACCATTTCCCATTGCAATAAACAGCAATTTCAATCCACGCTCCCACGAGGGGAGCGACTGCCGCCGGTACTTAGATGACAAGTACGGCTCCGGATTTCAATCCACGCTCCCACGAGGGGAGCGACGAGGACTGCGGTAGATATAGCACCATCACTATCCTTTATTTCAATCCACGCTCCCACGAGGGGAGCGACCTCTTTTCTCGTCGATTCTCTGCATCCGTGCATTATTTCAATCCACGCTCCCACGAGGGGAGCGACAGCAATTTTCGCCAAAAAGTTCTCTTTTCTCTCAGCAAAAATTGTCTAAAATATTTAATCTTAACAACAAATTATTTTAATTAAAAATATCTTTGTATGTTATTTCAATAAATCGCATAATTTATAAGGTGCGAATCCCCCAGGCATTTTATGTATGCTTGGCTTTCGCATCAGTTACAAAATCAGTGTCTGATCCGGGGCGATTCCTCTGTCTACCCCGATATGTTCAATCTTGGTCTGATATTTATTACCCAGATAGTAGAATCGAAGACTGTCCTTTTCTGTATCAATAATATCCTCAAGTGTTGCCTTCAATGCAATGCTCTGAGCATTATCCAAAATACATTCAAACACAGAATTCTGAACTCTTCTGCCATAATTAACGCATTGTTTTGCCACTTTGCGTAATCTCGCTTTTCCGGTCGCATTTTCTGTGTTGACATCGTATGTGATCAATACTAACATATCGCACCTCACTTCCACAGGAATGCAGGATAACCGTCCAGATCCCCACGTAGATACCGCGCCAACAGCATTGCCTGCACATAGGGTACCATGCCCCATTCCAACTTTTCCTGCAAATAGGGATGCGTTATGGTTTCTTTTTTACGATTCTGCCACTCCGTCAGTATTACCTTTCGTCCATCATCATCCAGAAGAACCGCGCCGTTTTCTTTTTGGGTAAAATTTTTAGCTGTGATCATCCGCTTATTTACCAACGACAGCACAAAGCGATCCGCCAGCACGGATCTTAGTTCCTCCATCATATCCAGTGCCAGCGATGCTCTACCCGGACGCTCTGTGTGCAGATATCCCACGCAGGGATCTAACCCTACGCACTCCAGTGCAGATGCTTCCATATTTGTCAGTAATGTATACACAAAAGACATCATTGCATTCATTTTATCGATGGGCGGTCTTTTATTCCTGCCTTGAAATGTAAAATCTTTTTTCTGCTGCAGAATCAATTCGTCAAACACGCTAAAATAAATACTGGCTGCCTCTCCTTCATATCCCCTGAGTTCGTCCCTGGATGTGCTATTCTGAATCAACATCAGAGAATTTTTCAGCATTTCAGATGCCTTTTTTACCCGCTCTGCATCAATCTGCATACTATGATCTCTGACTGCCCGCTCCAGAACCCACCTGGCATTATGTACTTTTCCAAGGATACAATTTTGAGCAATCTCCAATCCCACCTGTTCATCTTTGCTGCTGGCATACTGTTGTTCCCGCAGAATCACGTTACCCCGCACTTTCCCGGTGACCCGTGCCAGGAATTTTCCCTGGGGAGTCATGTAACACAGAGAAATATTTCGTTCTGCACAGGCACCCATAAGTGCCGGGCTGGTTCCCCGATATCCGAATGATACAATTCCCTCAAGATTATGCAGCGGAACTCTGCCCAATTCTTTCTTGTCATCATAAATTACAATATTTTCACCATCCAGAGCAAGATAACTGTTTTCGGAAGTAACATATAACGTATTCAATAATTTTTTCATACGTTTTCCTCCATAAGTACCTGATCCATATAGTTTTTCACAGAACCGGTTTTTGCAAGTCTTGGCATGCAAATCTCCTTTAAAGAGCAGGAAGTACAGTGCTTTCCCATCTTTACTTTCGGTGTATACCGCCGTTCATAATATTGATGCATTTCTTGAAACATCTCACGCACTTTGCTGCGAAGTTCTTCCGTGATCTCCACGATTTCCCTCCGTTTTGTCTCTCCGTAAAACAGTGCACCTTCCGGAATCTGTGTGGAAAACATTTCTTCCAGGCACATTGCCTGCGCCGCTAATTGTAATTTGTCTTCCTCTGTGATCTTCGGCTTTCCCTTCTTGTATTCGATCGGATATACCGAAAAATAGCCCCTGTGCCCATGCAGGCGGATTCCATCCCCACATCTATGGAATTCCACCACATCACACTCACCCGTGACGCCCATTTCTCTGGACGCCACGGGTAATGCTCTCGCTATGATTGTGTCTCTTCTTTTTTCGGTAAGATATGGATCATGTGCTTTCTTATGCATTAATTCACCGATTACCGTATGTTCATTTTCAGCCCACTGTTGCTCTATATGGATCAGCGCCCACTGTCTTTTACAGAATCTGAAGTGTTGGATCCCGGATATCATAAGATAATCATCTTCTGCATATTCCATTAATTCATCCTTCTTACTTCCACGGAATCAGGAATCTGTTCCTCGTGAACGGTAACCGTATAGTCCTGATATTTTCTGGGATATTCCACGCCCTCGTTTCTCTTTACTTCTACGGCATCGAACAATTTATAAGCCGGGCAGTCTCCCAGTTCTTTGCTATGCTTGAATACAATCAGTTCCCGCACTGCCATATTGCCTCTCGCTGCAGAGTGGTCTACCTCGAACATATTAAGAATTGCTTCCCATAACAGTTCCAGATCGTCTTCGGAAAATCCAGTTACTTTCCGTGCCAGATTTGCGGAAATATAGCCTTCTGCACGATACAGACCGTAAGGAACAATGGTCTTTCTTCCCATCTCTGTATTCTTGTTTTCCGCATCTTTCTCTGTGGTGATAGCAACTCTGGTGATGGTTACTTCCTGGCTGATGATCGGATCGATACTTCTGGCAAATCCAATCTGCACGGGTCCTCTCACCTGACCGCAGTTCAACGATGCTTTTACAAAAGTAGTCATTACGGCACCAAACGTACGGATATCATAGAAATTCCGGCACATATAATCCTTCAGTTTAAGATCTACACCGGGATCATTTTTCTTTAACTTTTTAAGTTCCTCTGTCACCTTTTTATCATCCGTTTCGGTGATTCCCATATCCGCACAGGCTTCTCTGTCACTGCGATTTAAGGGTACATCTTCTTTGATGTAAATCTTATATCCCTGAGTATCCTCTTTTACGGTCTCGACATAATTGCGGATCTTACGTTTCAGGCAGACATCCGTTACCAAGCCCAGTCCGCTCTCTGGATCGACTCTTGGCATATTGCCCGCATCAGGATCTCCATTGGGATTACCGTTCTCCACATCAAATAATACTACGAACTCATATCTGTTTTTAATAGCTTCACTCATTTATTTGTCCTCCCCTTTTTTATATTTTTCCTGCTGTTGATGATAGTAGCCAAGTGCAAACTGCCCCTGCTGTTCCAGGGATAAGCGTTTCGGGAAATCGTCAAATTTGCCCATAATTTTCCCAACTTCTTTTTCGTAATAGACTTTCGCTCCGCCTTTATCTCGTTCCAACTTTTTCATATGGCTGTTTTTCAGTTTGAGCAACACCGGGAAAATAACTGCCGGCGTAGCACATGCGGAATTAAAGTAGCGGTCATGAATTGTCGTAGTGATTGTCGGGTTTGCTTCTTTTTGTATGCTTTCCAATACGGAAAACAATCTTCCCAATACATAGGCTATATCATTGCGGTCTTCGTTCAATCCCATGAGATTTTCTCCTTTCATACAATTATAATTTTTGATCAAAACTGCTTTGATGATAGCAACACGTTTCCAGTTCACGTTACCGCACTCTGCCCGAATGCGGATCAGTGTGTAGGTATACAGACTTGCCGGATATCGTCCGCCCGACAGAATCGCCTGCAATACAAGGGCTGCCATGTTCGGAACCGGTGTCTTATCTTTTGATTTCTGATTCACGGTTTCATTCAGCATGTCACGAATCCCCAGATAATCCTGTTCTTCCCATGCCGGTTTTACAATCTTGAGCCGCTCATAATGGTCTGCTATATTCTGTATGATTTTCCCAAACGAATTTACATAGAAAAAACGGACCGACAATCGTGCTGCATTTGGTGCCAGCGCCAGTATGTAAAAATTCTGTTTCGGATCCATCTCCGCATCTTCTAAGTAAACCCTGGTGCCTTCTTTCAGGCTGTCGAAAATGTCCTTCAGTTTTTTCTGATTATCTTTCGTGGGTTTAAACATATTCAGAAAACACTTCTGATACTGCTCTTTACCGCTTTCTGCCCAGTACACGATCATGGAATCCCCCAGGGAAAAGGTGTAATCCCGCTGGGACAGCAGATAATTCAGTGCCGTGGTATATGCAAATTCCGCATATTTTCCCACCGGCGCATTATAACTCTGTTCCTTTCCATAAGACTCAAATGACGGTGCATTGAATGATACCAGCGCCGCTCCGCTGGACTGTGCCCCGGGTACTCCTTTGATTGCTTTATGGATTCGTGATATCTCGGCTTTTTTACCGGTAACCAGGCAAATGCCGTTATCTTCTCCACCATTCTGCGCCCGATAGTTTTCCCAACAGTCTCGAATCTCCGGATCTTCCTGTGCTTCCTGCCCTTCCACAGAGAAAATAAGATTGCCGCCTTCTGTCAATTCTTCCCAGTTTTCCCGAATCACAGGATGTTCTGATGCTTTCTGCGGATCCCATTTTTCAAAATAGGCTAAAATTGCCCGGGCTGTTTTTCCCTGTGCAGATTGCAGAATCTGTCCATGCTTTTCTTTCGTCGCCTGGAAGCAATCCACTACACGTGAGTTCGTTCCATCTGCGTCAATACCCAGCATATACTTGGAATTGTCGCACAGAAAATTAGCTGCCACACCGGAAGATCTGGTCACCATCTCCGGCACGACGAGATTTGTCGGTACCCAGACTACTTTCTTACCACGCATATCCTCTATTTTTCGGGAAGTAATACCTATGATATCCCCCTCCGAAGACAAATTGATTTCATAGGACACTTTCGCATGGCACCATCCCAACCTGGATACTTTCCCCTGTTCTGCCAGATTTTCATAGTATTTTACCAGTGCCTGTAGTATCATCGCAGCACCTCGCAATCTCTCAGATCCACCACGCCGTGACGCATTATTGCCCGGAAAAACATAGGTTTGATATCTTCCGGATCACTGTAATCCATGTCAAACAGCATGATGCCAAGATCTTTTTCTTCTACTACATCATAGGCTGTGTGAATCTCTTCTTCCTCGCAAAGAGCAAAATGTGCCGGGAATTCTCTACAGCCGAAGTATGGCATGCTATAGCATTCTCCTCTTCGTAATCGTCTCATGATAATGTCCTTGAATTTTCCGGGATTATCAGAATCCTTTGCTTTTGGCGTGATTTCGAAATGTGCCTCAATAACATACGAAACATTGCATAGCAAAACAGACGCACGCTGTACAATCTCCTCCTTGGTGCATATATACAATGACTTACCGACTCCATTATACGCATCTAACATTTTATTTTTTGAAATTTTACTGATTACTTCATTTCGTCGTACACTTGTAAATTGAATAGGGTTTTTGACATAGATTTTGTCGATGATCCACCGCATTCCCGGATGCCAGTAGATGGCTTCCAAAATACCGCGTGCCGCTGAGGGCGTGATGATGTCATAGCTGTAGCGTTCTGTCTTAAGTTCGGGTCTTGTAAATAGTGCATAGTCTCCCCATACATTTACTTTTACTCCGACTCCCATTTATTCCACCTTCTTTCCACAATGAAAGTGCTGTTCCCGTTTACCGTTCCCTTGTAGTACTACTTTCTGTCCGACAATAATCCCCCCTTATAAAATACTGTCTTTTTGTAGATATGTTATGACAATATTTTAGATTATCTATATTTATCTGACAAATTTAATATACTATGATTTTCTTTATAAAGCAATAGCGGTACACTTTTCCATCGTGTACCGCTACTTCCATTTCCTGCAATATTAAAACATCATCATTCCACCCAATTCCACTTCCAGTTTCAATCCGGTGTCTTCCCGGTATTGTTCCTCCTGCGTCAGCACATAAAAATCCTGCGCACCCAGATCTACCGCTTCTACCATCCCCGCATCACGCATTTCTTCAAACAACATATTCCGTTTCTCATATTCCCCTTTTTTCCGAACACTTACACAATACTGCCCTGCTTTTCGCATACGGCTCTTCGTCAGTCCCTGCTGTAGAATCTCCTGCAAAAGTGCCTCCGCTTCCGGTTCTCTGTTGATATATACCGTAACTGTATTTTCCTCAATCAGATTAAATTCTCCGGCTACTGTTGCAAATTGATAATTTCCGTCCTTGAACTTGTCCAATATTTTCTTTATATCCAGGCTTTCGCCCTTGATGCGATATAGTCTCCGAAAATATTCTGTGATATTATCCAGTGCAGTAATATCTCTGCCCTCCGCCAGCAGATTTTTCGTCGTGTCGATCTGCTGCCGCTGTCGGGATACCCTTTCCTTGTCTTCCCACTGGAAGATGCGGACAATGCTCTCTTCCTTTCCTCTTTTATCATTTCGATTACAACGTCCTGCTGCCTGAATAATGGAATCCACACCGGCTAGTTCCCGATATACCGAAGTAAAATCCAGATCCACCCCGGCTTCCACGAGACTGGTCGAAATGACGATACATTTTTTTCCTTTTTTGTCATCCAAACGTTCTCTAATCTCCGCAAGCACCCGTTTCCTATGCACCGGATACATAGTGGTAGACAAATGATAAACGCCCTCTCCCTGCAGTTGTTCGTAAAGCCGCTGCGCCCTTTTCCTCGTATTCACGATACACAGTGCATGCCACTCCTGCTGCAATTTTTCCGCCATTTCCTCTTCTGTGACAGTATCAATATTCTGATAGGTTACCCTTTCAAAAAATCGAAATTGTTCCTCTCTCCGTGGGCATAATTCCCGGGCAACATACTTTTCAGGCAGAAACTGCTGTAATGCCGGCTGTGTCGCCGTACACAGTACGATACTCGTGCCATATTGTTGCAACAGTTCCTCTATCATTGCCATGCACGGTTTCAAATAATTCGCAGGAAGCATCTGCGCTTCATCGAATATGATGACACTGTTTACTATATTATGTAATTTCCTGCATTTGGAGGACTTATTGGCATACAGGGATTCAAAAAACTGGACATTTGTGGTAACCACCACCGGTTTATCCCAGTTTTCCGCTGCCAACTGCATGGGTTTGAACTCCTCCGAGCTCTCATAGTCTACATTGCTGTGATTTTCCAACACATTTTCACTACCCAGGATTTCCCTGAACACCTGCGCATTCTGCTCGATAATACTGGTATAGGGAATCACATAAATCACACGGTCCATATGGTTCTCCACCGCATGCTGCAACGCAAAGGCCAGAGAAGCCACAGTTTTGCCACCACCGGTGGGTACCGTAAGCTGAAACAATCCTTTGGAGGACTTTCCCATTTCCAGACAGTTCCGGAGAATTTCAGATCGTCTTCCATCAATCGTAGTATCATTCCGATTTATAAGCCATTTTGCTGTGTAATTTTGCAATTTCTCCAAAAGAACATCCATGCTCTCTCCGGAATCCCTTTGAACCGTTCCGTTGTTCATAAACTGTTCTGTATCCAGAAAATCGGCATCCACCAGGCAGGAATACAGCATGCGGATAAATACACTCAGCGCAAAGTTTGGATCCTTTTCCGGATTCATGGCAATGGGTGGTGTGGTAATTTGAGGGATTTCTATTTCCTTTTCATACGCACTGTAATCGCACAACCTTTTCTTAAGTCTCCCCAGTAAAGAGGACGGTAATCCCTCTCGTCCCAGATCCGGCAACCCTGCATGATGCCCTGCTATGCAGTAAGTCAGAAGCCAATAGCAGCCATCTAAATTTTCGCAGACCTTCGCCCCGGCAGTGGAATGATCCACCCGGATATCCAGATTTTCTTTGATCTTCTTTTGAAATTCCGCGGAATATTTTCCAATGTCATGTAACATTCCACAACAATATCCCCAGTCCGCTTTCCTGAATTTTGCAGCAAATTTTTCTGCAAGCTCTGCGGTTCCCTGTAAATGTTCTTTTACTGATTGCTCTCTGTCCCCATCAATGTGTGCAAGGTATTCCATGTTCTTCCCCTCTTTCCTACAATCTATTCCTTCCGCTCCGGCAGCATCCCCTTGATCTTCACGCCACTCAGATCCACATCCAGCACGATCTTCACCATCCAGAAGAACAGTAACAGCACCAGCATCGGGATCACGCAGGAAGTAATGATCATCACGGCAACCGCCTCGATAAAGTGATTCAGGGAATTCTCCACCTTCTGTACCAGATCTTCGGTAGAAATCGTCACATTTTCCACAACATTTGCCACTGAATCTTTAGCGCCGGAAATGGCATCTTTTGCCCAGTCGAAAATGTTTGAGACAGATCCGGAGTTATTGTTTTCCTTCTCCTGCACGTTACCTGTAACAGTTCCAGGAACTTCTGTTGTTCCGATTCCGGTTGTTTCCGTCGCATTAGTGTCATCCACCACGCCACTGTTTTCCAGTATATTCTGTGTGTTCCTGGCATCCTCAATGGTAGCTTCGATCTGGGCCTGATAGGTGTCTCCGATGAGGTCGGATATCTTCACACTGGCAGGCACCACGAGGGAGATCGCCAAGCCAAACACCGCCAACTTTGCTGCCAGTTTTCGTACCGTGGCATTTGCAAAGATCAGATTGAATATCCACAAGCCACAGGCAATCGGAATCAGGTAGGTAAATGCCACATAGCCGGTAATCGTCACGAGATATTTTTCCAGATAGATAGCGCAGAGGACCACCAGCAGATATCCGCTGACATCTGCCATTTTCTCCGCGATGGGCGTTGCCGTGTCTCCCGGAAGCAATGTGATCAGCGCCGAAGTCACCGTGGATGCCGCCGTCAGCTCCATGACCGTCTGTTTTTTCTCATCCAGAGAGGCTATGGTTTTCTGGTGATTTTCCGGGGCGGAGGCGTATTTTCCGATAACGGTTATGGATAGAATAGCGACCAACAGCAAAATCACTGCCGTAATGCATTTTTGTTTGTTAAAGTTCATGTGATTACCTTCTTTCCTTCTCGATTTCGATATTATTTCCCACAAATACCCTGCCATTACATTTTTCAGGACGTAATATGAACTATACGCTACACTTTTCAGGACGTAATCCAATGTTATCTTACACTTTTCAGGACATAACTTCTATTTTAGGATGACGTTACTTCAAAAATCTCCGTAACATCTTCTCTTTCATCTCATCATACCTCTGGTACCGTATCGGCAGATCCGTCCATGTCTTTTTATCCACAATACTTCTATAATGGCTGAAAGTCTCGAATCCGGCGCGTCCATGGTAGCCGCCCATGCCGCTCTCGCCCACGCCGCCGAAGGGCATGGCGCTGGTGGCTAGGTGGATGATGGTGTCGTTGATGCAACCGCCGCCAAAATGGCAGTGATCCAAGATCCGTCTCTGGGCTTTTTTATCTTCACTGAAGAAATACAGTGCCAGCGGATGAGGATGTTCCTCCACACAGCGGATTGCCCAATCCACAAAGTCTCCCGTGGCTGCATGCGTCCCGGAAGCATCCCTGCAAAAATCATTTTGTGCAACACCTTTCTCTGCATCATGTGCATTATACGTCAGCACCGGCAGGATCGGTCCGAAGATTTCTTCTCCCATCACGGCATCTTCCCAGGTCACATCCGTCATCACTGTGGGAGCAATCCGCAAAGTCTTTTCGTCATACTGCCCGCCGCAGACGGTCTTTTCCGCATCCATCAGCCCCAGCAGTCTGTGAAAATGCTTTTCGTTGATGATTTTTCCATAATCCGGATTTTGCAGGGGATCCGCACCAAACTGTCTCGAGATCTCCGCCCGGATAGCTTCCACCAATCGGTCGCGGATCCTAACATCACACAACACATAATCTGGTGCCACACAGGTCTGCCCGCAGTTTAGATATTTTCCGAATACGATCCTCCTCGCCGCCAACGGAAGCTTCGCCGTAGCATCCACGATGCAGGGACTTTTCCCGCCCAGCTCCAGCGTCACCGGGGTCAAATATTCCGCAGCGCTTCTAAGCACCTCCCGTCCCACGGTCTTGCCTCCGGTGAAAAATATCATATCAAACCGCTGCTGCAATAATGCCTGATTCTCCGTTCTGCCGCCGGTGATCACAGCCACGTATTCTATCGGAAAACATTCTTCCAGAATATTTTTCAGCACAGCTGCCGTCGCCGGAGCATATGCACTGGGCTTCACCACCGCCGTATTTCCGGCAGCTATGGCATCGATCAGCGGATCCAGCGTCAGTAACACCGGGTAATTCCAGGGGCTCATGATCAGCACGGTGCCATAGGGTGACGGAGAGCGAAAGCTTATCGCTGCGAACTGTGACAGCGGTGTCGGCACTCTCTTTTCCTGCATCAGCCCCCGCAGATGTTTCTGCATCCAGGTCAGCTCCGAGAGCGTCAGTCCGATCTCGCACATATAGCTCTCCATCCGGCTTTTTCCCAGATCCTGTTGCAGTGCAGCATTCAGTTCCTCTTCATGGCGCTGCAGGGAGGCCTTTAATTTTCCCAGCTGTTCTGCCCGAAATTTCCGGGAAAGTGTGGCTCCCGTAGCAAAATATTCTCTTTGTCTGTTCAATATCGTCCGGATCTCCTGCTCTGTCATAGATGTCTCCTGCTTCTATTCTTTATACTGCCATAACTATTCACAAAACCACCTCTGAATAATTACATACTACCCAATTTTGAGTCTCGGTGCAACCGCTTCCCTGCTCATCCTATACACAAAAACGGCAGAGTTCTCACCCCACCGTCGTTTGTCTCTTCCTATCTTGATCTCATTTCTCCTATTTCCACGCAAAATTCACTATTCCGTACACATAAATGAACAACACCGCCGCCGGAACAAAATACTTGAACACCGGCTTCATCCAATGCTGCACTTTCAATCCTTTTCCCTCGTTGGCTTCCTCCAGGAATTTGTCCCAGCCCCAGCCGACCTTATAACAGCAAAATACTGCCAGCAGGATCGAACCTATGGGCATGATATTGTTGGACACCAGGAAATCCCAGAAGTCCAACCAGGTCGTTCCCGCCGCAAAGGGCTGAAAATGGATCACGCTGAAGCCCAACGCCGTTGTCAATGCCAACAGAAACGTTCCCACACCGCAGACGATACATCCTACCGGTCTCGACCATCCGGTCAGTTCCCGGACCATGGCCAGAATATTTTCACACACGCCTAGCACTGTGGACATGGCTGCGAACACCATGAACAGGAAAAATAAGGTTCCCCACCATCTGCCGCCTGCCATGTTGTTAAATACTGTCGCCATAGTATCGAACAGAAGGCTGGGACCCGCCGTCACTTCCACATCATAAGTAAAGCATGCCGGAAATATAATGATACCGGCAATCACTGCCACCAGTGTATCCAGGATAATAATATGGATAGACTCACCCATGAGAGAACGGTCCTTGCCGACATAGCTTCCGAAGATCGCCATACCGCCCATTCCCACGGACAATGTGAAAAATGCCTGATTCATGGCGCCCACCACCACAGAACCGGTGATTTTGGAAAAATGAGGGATCAGATAGAAGCTCAATCCCTCTCCTGCTCCCGGAAGTGTAAAGCTGTGCACCGCCAGCACCAACATCAGCACGATCAAGGCTGACATCATATATTTGGTAATACGTTCCAGCCCACCCTGCAGATGGAAGCTTAAAATGACAAAAGCGATCAGTAAGGTGAACAACAGATATGTCACATTCACCGAGGGCGTCGTGATCATTTTTTCAAATCCGAAATCCTGATTCTGCCCTGTCAGAAATTTTACAAAATAATAGAGGATCCATCCGGACACCACCGCATAGAAAGCGATCAGCGCAATGTTTCCGATGAGACAGACGATGCCCCACAGATTCCATTTGCCCCTGCCGCCGGATAATTTCCGATACATATAAAGTGGACTCGTCTGCGCCGCACGCCCCACGGAGAATTCCATGATCATGGTGGGCAGGCCCAGCACGATCAGGCAGATCACGTAGATCAGCATGAAGCTTCCGCCACCGTTCTGCCCGCACATCCACGGGAATTTCCACACATTTCCGCAGCCGATGGCGCACCCCGCCGACAGCATGATAAATCCCAAACGACTCCCCAGTCTTTCTCTGTTTTCCATACCCATGATCCTTCCCAAAACTACTTATTCTAAACATGGGATACGACATATATTTTTGCTGTTTTCCCATATTTTCGCCATCTTTTCACATTGACAGCCCTATTTTCTCATTATATAATTT
>PPYF01188434.1_pt1 | contig 14418 bp, 14 predicted proteins | sample 1559871 | NCBI WGS metagenome assembly PPYF01 (sample SAMN08240021, study PRJNA423297) | Human gut metagenome, whole genome shotgun sequencing project. | reverse complement strand
CAATGGTGGTGATTAGCGGTGTGGCGTGATGCATTCCGTCTCCTTTCGTCGTGATGCGTGGTCCCATTTTTGGCGCAGAGTGTCGCAACAGCCTGAAAACCAAAAAACCTCGTAATAGTTTATGACAATTTCCACTATTTTGTTTGTGAATAATTCTTGAATTTAGCTAAAAAATTGAATTTTTAAGAGTAAATGGCACAAAAATGAAAGTTGAATATGAGAAGTCAGAGACGACGCGCGGTAGCGGGGAGAAAGGTGGCAGCCAAAATGAAGGTTTGGCTGCCCGGAATTTAGTGTTTTTGGCGGTTATCAGGTAAGAATATGGTCAACATACCAATAAGTGGTAGGAAAGCACATATTTTATAAACCAACTCGATACTGGTATGGTCGGCCACCAGCCCCAACACGGCGGCGCCAAGGCCACCCATGCCGAAAGCGAAACCGAAGAATAGCCCGGAAACCATACCGATACGCCCCGGTAATAGCTCCTGCGCGTACACCAGAATGGCAGAAAACGCCGAGGCGAGGATAAATCCAATAATCACCGTCAAAATTCCGGTCCACCAAAGGGTCGCGTAGGGTAAAAGGAGGGTAAACGGCGCGACGCCGAGGATAGAGCCCCAAATCACATATTTACGGCCAATTTTATCACCTACCGGCCCGCCAATGACGGTCCCTGCGGCAACCGCAAACAGGAAGGCGAATAAGTGAATCTGCGCGTTTTGTACCGATAATCCGAATTTTTGCATCAGATAAAAGGTGTAGTAGCTGCTAATGCTCGCCATATAGAAGTATTTCGAGAAAATCAGCATCAGCAGGATGCAGACGGCAAGAATCACTTTGTTTTTCGGCAGCGGATTGATAATCGCAGCTTTCGGTTTACCTTTCGCCATACGGTGCTGTGCCGCGTACCAGCGGCTGACCTGCGCCAGCACAACGATAGCCAACAGCGCCGCCAGCACGAACCAGGCTACGTTGCCTTTCCCGTACGGCGCAATGATAACCGCCGCCAGCAACGGCCCTAGCGAACTGCCGAAGTTACCGCCCACCTGGAAGATTGACTGCGCCAGGCCGTGACGGCCACCGGAGGCCATTCGCGCCACGCGGGATGATTCCGGATGGAACACCGAGGAGCCGGTACCCACCAGCGCGGCGGCCAGTAGCACCGTACCGAAGCTGCCCGCCAGCGCCAGCAGCACCAGCCCGCTCAGGGTAAAGCACATGCCCACCGGCAGCGACCACGGCATCGAACGCTTATCGGTGATGTAGCCGATGACCGGCTGGAAGAGGGATGAGGTGAGCTGGAAGGTGAGGGTAATCATCCCAATCTGCACGAAGGTCAGAGAGAATTCGGACTGCAGCAGCGGATAAATCGCCAGAATCAGCGACTGAATCATGTCGTTGAGCAGGTGGGAGAGACTGATCGCTCCCAGAATACCGAATGAGGTACGGCCCTTTTGCGAAGACGCAGATGGGCCAGGCCGCGTAGGGCTGGTTTCAGTGATTGCCATAGATTCCACTTATATTTGGTAGTGCGATGTTGGAGATAAACGCTTTAATAATAATTATCAGACTAAGATACCTGTCTAAGACGTTTGAAGGAAGTCTCATTTCTGAAAACAAATTAGACTAATATTTCATAGCGTTGTAATTTCTGCGGTTGTTATTCACTCAGGGAGAGAAACATGCAATTCGTCAAACGAGGCGTGGCGCTGGCGATGCTGACGGCACTGTCGTTAGTCAGCCTGCCTTCACAGGCTTATCAGCAAGATAAAACGTATAAAATCACCATTCTGCATACCAACGATCACCATGGGCACTTCTGGCGCAGTGAATACGGCGAGTACGGTCTGGCCGCGCAAAAAACGCTGGTCGACGGCATTCGTAAGGAAGTCGCGGCGGAGGGCGGCAGCGTGCTGCTGCTGTCGGGCGGCGATATTAATACCGGGGTACCCGAATCGGACCTGCAGGACGCTGAGCCAGACTTCCGCGGCATGAATCTGGTGGGCTACGACGCGATGGCTGTCGGCAACCATGAGTTTGATAACCCGCTGAGCGTGTTGCGTCAGCAGGAAAAATGGGCCAAATTCCCGTTCCTCTCCGCCAATATTTACCAGAAAAGTACCGGTGAACGCCTGTTTAAACCGTGGGCGATCTTTAAACGCCAGGACCTGAAAATTGCCGTTATCGGTTTAACCACCGATGACACCGCCAAAATTGGCAACCCGGAATACTTCACCGATATTGAATTCCGCAAACCGGCGGAAGAAGCGAAGCTGGTGATTCAGGAGCTCCAGCAGAAAGAGAAGCCTGACCTGATTCTGGCCGCGACCCACATGGGCCACTACGATAACGGCGAACACGGTTCAAACGCGCCGGGTGATGTCGAGATGGCGCGCAGCCTGCCGACCGGCGCGTTAGCGATGATTGTGGGTGGTCACTCACAGGATCCGGTGTGCATGGCTTCGGAGAATAAAAAGCAGGTCGACTACGTGCCGGGCACCCCGTGTGCGCCAGATAAACAGAACGGTATCTGGATTGTGCAGGCCCATGAGTGGGGCAAATATGTGGGCCGCGCCGATTTGGAGTTCCGCAACGGTGAGCTGAAAATGGTGCACTATCAGCTGATCCCGGTGAACCTGAAGAAGAAAGTCACCTACGATAACGGGCAGAGTGAGCGCGTACTTTACACGCCGCAAATTCCGGAAAACCCGCAGATGCTCTCGCTGCTGACGCCGTTCCAGAGTAAAGGCAAGGCGCAGCTGGAAGTGAAAGTGGGCAGCGTGAACGGGCATCTGGAAGGCGACCGCAGCAAAGTTCGCTTCGTGCAGACCAATATGGGTCACCTGATTCTGGCAGCGCAGATGGCGCGTACCGGCGCCGACTTTGGCGTGATGAGCGGCGGCGGCATTCGTGATTCCATTGAAGCGGGAAATATCACCTACAAGAGCGTGCTGAAGGTGCAGCCGTTCGGTAACGTGGTGGTGTATGCCGATATGAGCGGTAAAGAGGTAGTGGAGTATCTGAGCGCCGTGGCGCAGATGAAGCCCGATTCCGGCGCTTATCCGCAGTTTGCCAACGTCAGCTTTGTGGCGAAGAACGGCCAGCTTCAGGACCTGAAAATCAAAGGCGAACCTGTCGACCCGGAGAAAACCTATCGTCTGGCGACGCTGAGCTTTAACGCTACCGGCGGTGACGGCTACCCGAAAATCGACAACAAACCAGGGTATGTGAATACCGGGTTTATCGATGCCGAGGTGCTTAAGCAGTACATTGAGCAGAACTCGCCTCTGGATGTGAATGCTTACGAACCGAAAGGGGAAGTGAGCTGGCAGTAAGGTTTTGAACGGTTCCCGGCGGCGCTTCGCTTGGCCGGGCTACATGTAACAGGGTAGCCCGGCCAAGCGAAGCGCCGCCGGGGAAACCGGCTGCACGATTAATCCCGTCGCGCAATATCCGCAAACGTCGCGCCAAGAATTTTCGCTAAATCACCCGCCGCCAGCTCAATATCGAGCCCGCGTTTGCCGCCTGAAACATAAATCGACGCAAATTCCTGCGACGGCGCATCAATCACCGTGGGCAGACGCTTTTTTTGCCCCAGTGGGCTAATGCCGCCGACCAGATAGCCGGTGACGCGCTGGGCCACCATCGGATCGGCCATATCGACTTTTTTCGCCCCTAAAGCCTTCGCGACCTTTTTTAAATCCAGCTGCCCGGCGACCGGCGTGACCGCTACGGCCAGCTGTTTCATATCGCCGTTCATCGCCACCAGCAGGGTTTTGTAAACCTGGTCAGCGTTCAGTCCTAATTTACGCACCACCTCATCACCAAAGTTCGTTTCATTCGGATCGTGATCGTAGGTATGAATGCTAAACGGGATCTTGTTCTTTTCGAGTAGCTTAACTGCGGGAGTCATAACGTTCCTTCTTACTACAGACAGGGTATGCAATCAGCATACGCCTTAAAACGAACTAAAAAATAGTACAATCTTGCGCAATAGGTATTGGCAGTTGCAGCAACTTTGAGCGACAATCGGAAGATCCGGAGTGATAACTTCGGGATAATAATAATGATGAAATTCCTCTTTGACGGGCCAATAGAGATATTGGCCATTTTTTTTATTTCAGCATCTCCGGCAGATTGCCTTCGCCATACAGATGTAGCGCCCCTACGGCGACCACATAGCGCCCCGGCGGCAGCGCCAGCAGCGCGTCGCGCCAGGCTTCATTACGTTTCACCATCAGCACATCATACAGCGACCGACTAAAGGTATTGGGCAACGACGTCCTGCCGTTCGTCGGCGGCTGCTCAAGCCACCAGCCGATCATCACCTGTAACAGTCGTGCGTTGGTGTGCCAGTGCGTCAGCGTATCGTCGAGCAGCGCCATGCCGCCGTCGGGCAACTGGCACAGAAGGCTGACCTGGCTGTCTGCGCCCTCCAGTTCCTGAACCGGCAGCGACGCCGCGCGCGCAGCCTGCAGCAGCTGATAATCAATGCCGTAGTCTGGCCGTAACCCCAGCCGCTGCGCCTGGGTGGCTTGCAGCACCATCGCTATCTGCCATAACGGCTGATTATCAAAGCGGACCAGCGACATTCCCTGCGCGCTGACCCGTTTTTCCAGTTCGCTCAACTGCTCGGCACTCAGGCGCTCAGCTAGCGGCGGGTATTCCGGCAGATTGCTGAACGGTGTTTCGCTGCCGGAAATATCGGCTTCGACAATCAGCGCGTCGGCTTGACGCAGTTTCTTCATGAGTTTTGCAGGCAGGGGAGACATATCACGTGTCCCCATATGAATGCTGCCAACGAGATGCAGATGGCGGCCACCGGGCAGCGACACGTCGAGCGCTGGCCAGCCGTATGGCGAGCCGCGTAGGGTTCGCCATAGACGTTGTAGTTGATTGAACAGAGTCATCCGCGCTCCCTGGAAGGAAAATTCCATGCTAGCGCGATGTACCTGAGGGTGCAATGTAGCGAGGGGCGGATATTAATCCGACATACCGTACCCATCTCCACCCAGCTGCTCGATACGTGAAAGCGTCATCTTGTTCTGACACTCGTATATTCTAATGCGGGTCTCGGTCGGAAGGGCTTTTGATTGGGCATCGCTGAGTTTACCGCACTGAGTGACTTTTGAAGCGACCCAGGCCTGCTGTTCTTTCTTCATCCCGGAACGAATGGAGTCCGGGAGCGCCGCCCATATTCTGTTAAGCTCAATGTCATTTTGTTTATATTTACCTTCGCTATACGAAACATCTAACTGATTCTGTTTCTCTATTAAACGATCTTTCTTAACGGCCAGTGTAGCCATATTATACATTGAGTCAGATAATGCATTGGTGCTATTCCAACCACTTACAATAATATCTTTATTATTGTCGGCGAACTGAATTTTATAGCTTATTTTTTTCCAGATGATTTTATTGTTAAGCATCTGGCTATTGCCCTGATTAATATATTCAAGGTTGTTCGGCAGTGCTTTCAGTAGCTCAAGCGTATTTGTCGGGATACCGAACGAGACTTTAGCGACACAGTTAGCTGTATTATTATCGCTTTGTTGCGTTTCAGTGAGCACATTCTCTAGCTGGATGGGAATGGCTTGTAGCTGCTTTTCATAATCAGCGAGCGGAATTTTGAAGAAAATGTCGGGTGTTTTGATATACCTATCCTGTAGCTGGCTTAGGGCATCGTTATATACCCATTCCTTAAATGCGGCTATCGAATTATCATTTCCGCATTTTAATTCAGGAGCTGAATCAAAAAGCCCTGCATAAGAGGAAAAAGATGCCGAGAGAACAACAAGCGCTAGCGCTTTTCTTATCATAATAAAACATCCTTGTATTATTGGAGTGGTGAATAATTCAGGCGACCAACATCATTTAATAATACACGGGGTTTTATTTACATGGAATCTTTATTTGCAGGAAATACCGTGGTAATAGTATTCGCGCATTGAATAAAAAGGCAGGCGGTATTATACCGTCTGCCTATAAAATCGCGTGAAAACCTACCGTTTCGGTTTAAATCGCAGCAATCGGTTGGCGTTGCTTACTACCGTAATAGATGAGAGCGCCATCGCCGCCCCGGCAACGACCGGGTTGAGCAGCGTACCGGTCAGCGGCCAGAGGATCCCCGCAGCAATCGGAATGCCCAGCGAGTTATAGACAAAGGCACCGAGCAGATTCTGCTTCATGTTGCGCAACGTGGCGCGGGAGATCGCCAGCGCATCGGCAACGCCCACCAGACTGTGGCGCATCAGCGTAATCGCCGCGGTTTCAATCGCCACATCGCTGCCGCCGCCCATCGCAATACCGACGTCGGCCTGCGCCAGCGCCGGGGCGTCGTTGATACCGTCGCCGACCATCGCCACTTTTTGGCCCTGCGCCTGCAGGTCCTTAATCGCCTGCGCTTTACCATCCGGCAGTACGCCGGCAATCACTTCATCAATGCCCGCCTCTTTGGCAATGGCGTTAGCGGTTACCGGGTTATCACCGGTCAGCATCACCAGTCGATAGCCTTCTTTATGCAGTCGCTGCAAGGCGGCAACGCTGTCGCTACGCAGCGGATCGCGAATAGCGAACAGCGCGGCGGCTTGACCATCAATGGCGAGCAGTACCGGCGTGGCTCCCTGAGCTGCCTGCTGAGCCAGTTCGTTATCCAACTTGCGGGTATCCACCTGCTGTTCGTGCATCAACGCCTGGTTGCCCAGCAGCAGCGAGTGTCCTTCGGTTTCGCCGCTGACCCCCAGCCCACGTAGCGTGCGGAACGCGGTGACCTGCGGCAGCGTGTTATCGGCGGCTTTCTCCAGGATAGCGCGTGCCAGAGGGTGGTTCGAACCTTGCTCCAGCGCGGCAGCCAGGCGCAGCGCGGTCGATTCACCGATTGCGCCGAGTGTTTTCACCGCAACGACCTGCGGTTTACCTTCGGTCAAGGTACCGGTTTTATCAAACACCAGCGTGGTCAGTTCGCTGGCGCGCTGTAGCGCGTCGGCATCGCGGACCAGCACGCCGTACTCTGCGGCGCGACCGACACCGGCAATAATCGACATCGGCGTTGCCAGACCCAGCGCACACGGACAGGCGATGATCAGCACCGTGGTAGCGATCACCAGGGTGTAGACAATCTGCGGCACCGGGCCGAAGAAGTACCAGATGGCGGCGCTGAAAATGGCGATCGCCACCACCACCGGCACGAACACGGCGGAGATTCTATCCGCCAGCTGGCCGATTTCCGGCTTGCTGCTCTGCGCCTGGCGCACCATTTTGATAATACGCGACAGCGTGGTATGGCTACCCACGGCGCTGGCGCGGAACAATACCGAGCCGTCCTGCACCACCGTACCGGCATGAATGCTGTCGCCGTCGCCTTTCTGCTGCGGAATCGGCTCGCCGGTGAGCATGGCTTCATCAAACCAGGCTTCGCCCTGGCTGATTTCACCGTCGACAGGAACCCGGTCGCCGGTGGCTAAGCGCAGGATCATCCCCGGCTGTACGTCGGCGAGCGGCACGGTTTTTTCACCGTCGTCGGTAACGACCCGCGCGGTGGGCGGCGTCAGGTCGAGCAATTTTTCCAGCGCCCGGGACGAACGCTGGCGCGCTCGCGCTTCCAGCATATGGCCAAGGTTAATCAGACCAATAATCATGGCGCTGGCTTCGTAATAGAGGTGGCGGGCTTCCATCGGGAACCACTGCGGCCACAGGTTGACGCTCATCGAATACAGCCAGGCGACACCGGTACCGAGCGCCACGAGGGTATCCATCGTCGCGGTACGGTTCTTCAGGCTTTTCCATGCGCTGGTGTAAAAATGACCACCAGCAAACACCATCACCGCCAGGGTGACGAGGCCGATAACCAGCCACAACGAGCGGTTGTCGTCGGAGACCATCATATTGTCGCCGATCATGCCCCAGACCATGACTGGCACACCTACCAGCAGGGCGACGATCGCCTGCCAGCGAAAACGTTTCATGGTCGCCAGCGCGGTTTCCTGCTGACGTTCGCGGCGTTTAATATCGTCTTCAATGGCTTCCGCGCCGTAGCCGGCTTTCTCTACGGCCTGGACTAAATCGCTGGCGGACGCATGACCCATGACCAGGGCCGTGCGCTCCGCCAGGTTTACCCGTGCCTGGACCACGCCCGGTACCGCCTGCAAGGCATTCTGGACCCGGGAAACGCAGCTGGCGCAGCTCATACCGTTGATCAGCAGCTGTTGGCTGTCATCCAGTTCCTGTGCTGCCGGAAGCTCAGGGGAGGCCGCTGTCAGTGCTTCCGACGGGAGTGATGACTCTGCCAGCGGTTTAGCCTTTGGGTGGCTGAGCTCCGCGCCGTAACCGGCTTGTTTGATGGTGTCAATCAACGCCTCGGCGCTCGCGCTGCCGGTAACGTGCGCCGCATCGATGGTCACTTCCGCATGGTCAACGTCAGGACGCTGCTCCAGGCTCTCCTTCACGCGTTTGACGCAGTGGCCACAGGACAGACCGTCCAGCGCCAGATCGATAGTTTGAGACATATTCCTCTCCTCAATTGATGGGTGACCAAATTCATCTTTTGGTCTACAGTGAGAAAGGTTAAACCTTCCAGCAAGGGGAAGGTCAAGGGGGAAACGTGAATATCAGTGATGTTGCCAAAAAAACCGGTTTGACCAGCAAAGCCATCCGCTTTTATGAAGAGAAGGGGCTGGTGACGCCGCCGCTGCGCAGCGAGAACGGCTACCGCAGCTACACGCAAAAGCATCTGGATGAGTTTACGCTGCTGCGCCAGGCGCGGCAGGTTGGGTTTAATCTGGAAGAGTGCGGCGAGCTGGTGAATCTGTTTAACGACCCGAAACGCCACAGCGCCGACGTCAAAGCCTATACGCTACAGAAAGTGGCGGATATTGAGCGCCACATCAGCGATCTGCAGGCGATGCGCGAGCAGCTGCTGTCGCTGGCGGCATCCTGCCCGGGAGATGACAGCGCCGACTGCCCGATTATTGATAATCTCTCCGGCTGCTGCCATCGTAAAGCCCAGGCTTGACGACTAACGAGGAGGGGAGAGCCTGATACGCAGGACGATCCCTTCCACCGCAATCACCTCAACGTTGCTGCCCGCGGGCAGATCCTCGTCGGCGCGGACCGGCCACGAACTGTCGCCGACGCGCATATGGCCGCGTCCGTTGACCAGCGCGTTGTCTAAGGTAAACCGCTGCCCCAGCAACTGCTGTCCACGCTGGTTAAGCTGACTTTCCGCCGGGCGCTGCCTGTCGCCCCGACGGGTGAGCCACTTCCACCACAGCCAGGCCGCCAGTAGCGTCAGCACTGCAAACAGCGCGCCCTGCCATGCCCAGTCGACCGGCAGCACCCAGGTTATCAGCCCGGTTGCCGCCGCGGCCACGCCGCTCCACAGCAAATAGCCGCTACCGCCGAGCATTTCTGCCGCCAGCAGCAGGCCGCCGAGGCTCAGCCAGAAGATGTGTGGGTGCGCCAGCACCAGCGCGATCATGATGATTTCCGGTCGCGGCTGCTGTCTTTAATCAGCTCGGCAACCCCGGCGATAGACCCCATCAGGCTGCTGGCATCCAGCGGCATCATCACTACTTTGCTATTATTCGCCGAGCCAATCTGCTGGAGGGCATCGGTGTATTTTTGCGCCACAAAGTAGTTAATCGCCTGAATATCCCCTGCGGCAATCGCTTCAGAGACCATTTTGGTGGCGCGCGCTTCCGCTTCTGCGGAACGCTCGCGGGCCTCTGCCTGCAGGAACGCGGACTGACGCTCGCCCTCGGCGGTGAGAATCTGCGCCTGTTTTTCACCTTCGGCTTTGACGATCTGCGCCTGGCGGATCCCTTCTGCTTCCAGGATATAGGCACGCTTGGTACGCTCGGCCTTCATCTGCGCGTTCATCGCGTCGATAAGCTCTGCCGGTGGGCGCACGTCGCGAATCTCAATACGGGTGATTTTAATCCCCCACGGATTGGTGGCTTCGTCGACAATATGCAGCAGGCGGGTATTGATGTTATCGCGCTGGGAGAGCATTTCGTCGAGCTCCATGGAACCGAGCACGGTACGAATGTTGGTCATCGTCAGGTTGATGATCGCCAGTTCCAGGTTGCTGACCTCGTACGCCGCTTTTGGCGCGTCGATCACCTGAATAAAGCACACGGCGTCGATGGCGACGTTGGCGTTATCTTTAGAGATAACTTCCTGCGATGGGATGTCGAGAACCTGCTCCATCATGTTGATTTTGCGGCCAATACGGTCCATAAACGGCACGACAAGACTTAAGCCAGGATGCAGGGTTTTGGTGTAGCGGCCAAAACGTTCAACCGTCCACTGATAGCCCTGCGGCACGATTTTGACACCCGCGGCAACCACCACCAGGGCGACAAAGATAAGAATAGGGATAAATACCAGCATAAAACCTCCTGTTTTACTCTCCATAACGTCAACAAGTATATCGGCTATGGCGGTGAAATTCGCCCCCTGAAATTAATTGGGGTTACACTAAAGAGATAAAAGAAAAAACGGGACAAAGAAAGGCAATGACGGAAAATAGCGCGATTTTACAGCTTAAGCAGGTGAGTTTTCATATTGGCGAGAAAACGGTCCTTGATAATATCAACTTCAGCGTGGCCCCCGGAGAATTCAAGCTGATCACCGGCCCATCAGGCTGCGGCAAAAGCACCTTATTAAAAATCATCGCTTCGCTGCTTTCGCCGAGCAGCGGGCAGATTCTGTTTACCGGACAGGATATTAACAGCCTGACGCCGGAAGCCTATCGCCAGCAGGTTTCTTACTGCGCGCAAACCCCCGCGCTGTTTGGCGATACGGTTTACGACAACTTAATTTTCCCCTGGCAAATTCGCAACCAGCAGCCGGAACCGGATCGTTTCCTGGCCCAGCTGTCGCGCTTTGGGCTGACGGAAGACACGCTGTCGAAATCGATTAATGAACTGTCGGGCGGGGAGAAGCAGCGCGTTTCGCTGATTCGCAATCTGCAATTTTTGCCGAAGGTGTTGTTGCTCGACGAAATTACCAGCGCGCTGGACGAACAGAATAAAAACAACGTGAATGACATTATTCATCAGTACGTACGCGAACAGAATGTTGCCGTGCTGTGGGTTACTCACGACCAGGATGAAATTCGCCATGCGGATGAGGTGATTACGCTGCCATCCCACCCGCAGAGCGTCAGGGAGTCACATCATGAATAACGAACATATTATTACTAACGAATCGCTGGCGCTGTCGATGGTGCTGGTGCTGGTGGCCATTGTGGTGAGCTATCGGGAAAAGCTGGCGCTGGAAAAGGACATTATCTGGAGTATCTGCCGGGCGGTGGTGCAGCTGGTTATTGTCGGCTACGTGCTGAAGTATATCTTCAACGTCAACCACGCGGTGTTGACGCTGCTGATGGTGCTGTTTATCTGCTTTAACGCCGCCTACAACGCGCAAAAACGCAGTAAGTACATCGATAAAGCCTTTGTCTCCTCGTTTATCGCCATTACCAGCGGGGCTGGGCTGACGCTGGCGGTGCTGGTTTTCTCCGGCTCGATTGCTTTTGTACCGATGCAGGTGATCCCTATCTCCGGGATGATTGCCGGTAACGCCATGATTGCGGTGGGGCTGTGCTACAACAACCTCGGCCAGCGCTTTAGCGCCGAGCAGCAGCAAATTCAGGAAAAACTGAGCCTGGGGGCGACGCCGAAAATGGCCTCCGCGCGATTGATTCGCGAGAGCATTCGCGCATCGTTGATCCCAACCGTGGATTCGGCGAAAACCGTGGGGCTGGTGAGCTTACCGGGGATGATGTCGGGGCTGATATTTGCCGGTATCGATCCAGTGAAGGCGATTAAGTATCAGATTATGGTCACCTTTATGCTGCTTTCTACCGCCAGCCTGTCGACCATTATCGCCTGCTACCTGACCTACCGGAAGTTTTACAACGCGCGTCACCAACTGGTGGTGACGCAGTTGAAAAAGCGTGCGTAGCGCACATTGAAACGAAGGCCGGATAGCGGCGTGACAGCCCCATCCGGCCTACAAGATCAAGATAACGTTCGCGGTTAGTACAGTAGCGAATACAGCTGACGACGGTACTTCGACGCCAGCGCATCACCGGTGCCGAGCGCCGCCAGAATTTCCTGCAGCATTTTGCGCGCCTGACCGTCCGCCGCGCCTAAATCTTTGCGCAGATGGCTGAACAGCAGCTCCAGCGCCTCTTCGTTTCGCCCAACCTGATGCAGCTGAAGCGCCAGCTTCGAGGCCAGCGCCGCGTCGTCCGGGTTCTGCTCAACCTGCTGTTGCAACTGCTGAATTTCCGGCGTATCCGCCGCTTGCTTCAACAGCTCAATCTGCGCGACCAGCCCCTGATAGCGGGTATCCTGATCCTGCATCGGAATAGTTTTCAGCACCGCTTCCGCGTCTTCAGAGCGATTGAGCGCAATCTGCGTTTCCGCCAGCAGCAGGCCGATCTGGCTGTCCTGGCCGGAAAGCTGCCAGGCGTCTTTCAGCAGCGGCAGCGCTTCGGCGTGCTTGCCTTCCTGAATTAGCGCCAGCGCTTCCTGCGCCTTAAGCTCTTCTTCACGAGGAAGCACTTTATCGAGCAGTGCGCGAATGGCCTCTTCCGGCTGCGGGCCCTGGAAACCATCAACCGGCTGGCCGTTCTGGAACAGGTAGACGGTTGGGATGGCGCGCAGGCCAAACTGTGAGGCGACCATCTGCTCGGCATCGCAGTCGACCTTCGCCAGAATAAACTGACCGTTATACTGCGCCGCCAGATTTTCCAGCACCGGCGTCAGCTCCAGGCAGTGCTGGCTACGCTCGGACCAGAAATAGAACAGCACCGGCGTGGCAACGGATTGTTCCAGCGTCTGGTGCAGGTTAGCTTCAGTAATGTTTACGATATTCTGTACGGACATGAGTCATTCTCTGTAGTCGGTTTATATTCGAGATGGGGACAAAAGGGCACGCTTCAACGTTATCCCTGCAGAATTTTGTCCATTGCGCGCCCCGGCAGCAGGCGTTTTAGCCAGCATACGGCATGGGTGACCAGGGTGACCGGATAGCGTAATTTCGGCTTATCGCTGATAAAGGCGTGACGTACTTTTTCAACCACCGCGTCCGGGCCGAGCGTAAAACGAGCCGCAATACCCGGGTTTTCCACCGCCTGGTCGCTGGTCTGATTGACGTTGTCGGTAAAGCGGGTGCGAATCGGGCCGGGTTCGATCAGGCTGACCTTGATGCCAGAGTGGCGTAGTTCCATGCGCAGCGCGTCTGACCACGCCTCCAGCGCATATTTGCTGGCTGCGTAGGCACCGCGGCCCGGCGTGGAAATCAGCCCCATCACCGAGGATGTCATCACGATTCGCCCCTCTCCGTGGGGCACCATGGCGGGTAGCAGGCGCATGGTCAACTGATGGGCGCCAAAGAAATTGGCGGAAAACTGCTGCTCCATCTGGTCGCGGCTGATGCTGGTCAACGGGCCGTAGACGCCATAGCCGGCGTTGTTAAACAGGCCAAACAGGCGATTATTCGTGAGCGCGATAACTTCTTCGGCGGCGGCATCAATGCTCTCCGGGCTATCGAGATCGAGCTGCACGCCGATGAAACCCATGCCGTTCATCCGTTTCACATCCTCAGGTTTACGGCAGGCGGCGAGCACGCGAAACCCCTGGCGTTTCAGTTCAAGCGCGCTTTCCAGGCCAATTCCGCTGGAACATCCTGTAATTAAGACCGATTTTTGCATAACTTTACCTGAAGACACCGCTTTACTTTCCGGCGTCGTGATTAACTAATGGAGCCAGACGTGTCGCCATCCAGTCGGCAATAAACGGCTGGGCGTCACGGTTGGGATGAATGCCATCATCCTGCATCCACTGCGGTTTAAGGTAGACCTCTTCCATAAAGAAGGGCAGCAGTGGAATAGTGAATTCGCTGGCGAGCTTCGGATAAACCGCGCTAAACGCCTCATTATAGCGGCGTCCGTAGTTTGCGGGCAGACGAATTTGCATTAACAGCGGCTGGACGTTAGCGGCTTTGACCTGCTGCAAAACGGTGCGCAGGGTCTGTTCGATCTGCTGCGGTGGAAATCCACGCAGGCCGTCGTTGCCGCCAAGCTCGACCAGCACCCAGCGCGGCTGGTGCTGTTTCAGCAACGCGGGCAGGCGCGCCAGCCCCTGCTGGGCGGTGTCGCCGCTGATGCTGCCGTTGATGACCGTGATTTCAGGATGCCACTTTTCGTTGAGTAGGGCAGGCCAGGCGGCAGTGCCCGCCATGCGATAGCCCGCGCTCAGGCTATCGCCAAGAACTAACAGCGTGTCCGCCGCCGCGGCGCGAAGGCTAAACAGCATTAAAAACAGGAAAGGCAAATGCCAGCGGAAAACGTACTTGAAGTGCATCATCTTAAGAAATCCGTCGGTCAGGGGGAGCATGAGCTTTCCA
>PPYF01188433.1_pt1 | contig 14419 bp, 14 predicted proteins | sample 1559871 | NCBI WGS metagenome assembly PPYF01 (sample SAMN08240021, study PRJNA423297) | Human gut metagenome, whole genome shotgun sequencing project. | reverse complement strand
TGCCTGATATGAAGCTTTTTGCTGGTAACGCCACCCCGGAACTAGCACAACGTATTGCCAACCGCCTGTACACTTCTCTTGGCGACGCCGCTGTAGGTCGTTTTAGCGACGGCGAAGTCAGCGTACAAATCAATGAAAACGTACGCGGTGGTGATATTTTCATCATCCAGTCCACTTGTGCTCCCACCAATGACAACCTGATGGAACTGGTTGTTATGGTTGATGCTCTGCGTCGTGCTTCGGCAGGTCGTATCACCGCCGTTATCCCTTACTTCGGTTATGCTCGTCAGGACCGTCGTGTTCGTTCTGCTCGTGTGCCAATCACCGCGAAAGTGGTGGCGGATTTCCTGTCCAGCGTCGGCGTTGACCGCGTGCTGACCGTTGACCTGCACGCAGAACAGATCCAGGGCTTCTTCGATGTGCCAGTTGATAACGTGTTCGGCAGCCCAATCCTGCTGGAAGATATGCTGCAGCTGAACCTGGACAACCCGATCGTGGTTTCTCCAGACATCGGCGGCGTAGTTCGTGCTCGCGCTATCGCTAAACTGCTGAACGATACCGATATGGCCATCATCGACAAGCGTCGTCCGCGCGCCAACGTCTCCCAGGTGATGCATATCATCGGCGACGTCGCTGGTCGTGACTGCGTGATGGTCGACGATATGATCGACACCGGCGGCACCCTGTGTAAAGCGGCAGAAGCGCTGAAAGAGCGCGGCGCGAAACGCGTATTCGCTTACGCGACGCACCCAATCTTCTCCGGCAACGCAATCCAGAACATCAAAAACTCTGTGATCGATGAATTTGTCGTCTGCGATACCATTCCGCTGGCACCAGAAATTAAAGCGCTGGATAAAGTGCGTACTCTGACGCTCTCCGGTATGCTGGCTGAAGCTATTCGCCGTATCAGCAATGAAGAATCAATCTCTGCTATGTTCGAACATTAATCGAGCCGAGCACAAAAACCCGCTGCGGCGGGTTTTTTTGTCTCTGCATTTTTAATTCTTCCACAACATCATTCGGCATGCGTCAAGGCGGCAAGTGAATGAATCCCCGGGAGCGTACAGGCAGTACGTGACTGGGGTAAATGAACGCAGCCAACACAGAGGCATCCCGAAAGATGACGTGGAAATGATCAATGCCTCCTTCACCTGCCATTTAGTTGACAGATGATGCGCTCATGGATGAAACATTATTGTGAACAGATTATTTTCCTCACATGTGATGCCTTTCCGCGCCCTCATCGACGCTTGTTGGAAAGAACAGTACACCACGGCCCGCTTCACGCGTGACCTGATCGCCGGGATCACCGTCGGGATCATTGCGATTCCGCTGGCGATGGCGCTGGCGATTGGCAGCGGTGTGCCGCCGCAGTACGGCCTCTATACCTCAGCGGTGGCAGGGATTGTGATCGCCTTAACCGGCGGGTCGCGCTTTAGCGTTTCCGGCCCGACCGCCGCCTTTGTGGTGATCCTCTATCCGGTTTCCCAGCAGTTCGGCCTGGCGGGGCTGCTGGTGGCGACGCTGATGTCGGGGATCTTTTTAATTCTTTTCGGCCTGGCGCGCTTTGGCCGCCTGATCGAATATATCCCGCTGTCGGTCACCCTCGGCTTCACCTCCGGGATCGGTATCACTATCGGTACCATGCAGATTAAGGATTTTCTCGGCCTGCAGATGCCCCATGTGCCGGAGCATTATCTGCAGAAAGTGGCCGCGCTGGCGATGGCCCTGCCGACCATTAACGTCGGGGACGCCGCCATCGGCGTCGTCACCCTCGGCACCCTGATCTTCTGGCCGCGGCTGGGTATCCGTCTGCCGGGCCACCTCCCCGCGCTGCTGGCCGGCTGCGCGGTGATGCTGGTAGTCAACTTGCTCGGCGGCGATGTGGCGACGATCGGCTCGCAGTTTCACTATCAGCTGGCGGACGGCACTCAGGGCAACGGCATTCCGCAGCTGCTGCCGCAGCTGGTGCTGCCCTGGGATATGCCGGGCTCCAGCTTTACCCTGAGCTGGGCTTCGCTGCAGGCGCTGCTGCCTGCCGCCTTCTCCATGGCGATGCTCGGCGCGATTGAATCTCTGCTGTGCGCGGTGGTGCTCGACGGTATGACCGGTACCAAGCATAAAGCCAACAGCGAGCTGATTGGCCAGGGGCTAGGCAACATCGTTGCGCCGTTCTTCGGCGGAATCACCGCCACCGCGGCGATTGCCCGCTCGGCGGCGAACGTGCGCGCCGGCGCCACATCGCCGGTTGCCGCCGTGATCCACGCCCTGCTGGTGATCATGGCGCTGCTGATCCTCGCCCCGCTGCTCTCCTGGCTGCCGCTGTCGGCGATGGCCGCCCTGCTGCTGATGGTGGCATGGAACATGAGTGAGGCGCATAAAGTCATCAATCTGCTGCGCCACGCGCCGAAGGACGACATCGTGGTGATGCTGATGTGCATGTCGCTGACGGTGCTGTTTGATATGGTGATCGCCATCAGCGTCGGGATCGTGCTGGCTTCGCTGTTGTTTATGCGCCGTATCGCGCGCATGACGCATCTGGCGCCGGTCAACGTCGAAGTGCCAGACGATGTGCTGGTGCTGAGGGTGATCGGTCCGCTATTCTTTGCCGCCGCCGAAGGTTTATTCAACGATCTGGAGACCCGGATCGCCGGCAAGCGCATCGTGGTGCTGAAGTGGGACGCCGTGCCGGTTCTCGACGCCGGCGGTCTGGATGCCTTCCAGCGCTTTGTGAACAAGCTGCCGGAAGGCTGTGAATTGCGCGTATCTAACCTCGAGTTTCAGCCGCTACGCACGTTAGCGCGCGCCGGCGTCAAGCCGCTGCCAGGCCGCCTGAGCTTCTACCCCGATCGTCAGGCCGCGCTGGCTGACCTGTGATCACCCGGCGGCAGGCCCCTGCGCCTGCCGCATCAACGCCCCCGTCGCCTGTTGTAGCCAGCTCAGCACCGCCGGCGTCATCCAGGTGCCCTTCATCAAATGCGGCTCCTGCTCCATTGCCCGACGAAACTTCTGCAACGTCTGCGGCCGGGTACCGGCGTAGGACTGAAACAGCTCAAGCCACGCCCGGGCCAGCGCCTGACCCGACGCTGAATCCGGCGCTATACCCTCCCGACATGCCTGATGCAGCTTCGCCACCAGCGCTGGCCACTCCTGTAGCCGGTCGAAATAGTGCTGGCGGGTGAACGCCATCTCTTCATCGTCGAGATACCGCGCCCAGATGGCCAGTTTGCTTTCGGCAAAGGCTTCGGTGATAAAGGCGATGATGGCCGGCGTGACGCCGGTCTGTTCAACCATTTGCGGCTCGGCGGCATGCATCGCGTTCAGGCGGGTCAGAAACTCCGGGCGCCCTGCTGTATCCTGCTCCAGGCGCTCCATCCAGCGCGTCGCCAGACTCATCGCCTGCGGACTGTCCGTCGGGCAGCCGCTCGCCATCAGCGTCTGCACCTCCTCCGTTAGCTCGCGCCACGCTTGGGCGCGCTGTTCATCCTGTGCCGCAAACGGCAGCGCGGCTAACTCCTGTTGACTAAACCAACGATCGTACATTTTCATTAACTCCAGCGTCTGTAGCCAGGACTCCAGATCGGGTTCATTGCCGCTCGCCAGCGCCTCGCGCAGCGCCAACAGCCGGTCGCGCAGCCTGGCGACATCACGCAGTTGGTCATTCAGCGTCTCTATCTGCTGCGTCAGCAGCTCAGGCAGCGACAGCGTTTGCCGATCGAGATAGTCCTTGATGGTGGCGAGCGTCAGCCCGGTCTGCGCCAGCGCCTTTATCATATGCAGGCGCTGAACCGCTGACAGGTTATAGAGCCGATAGCCCGCCTCGCTTCTGGCCGAAGGCGTTAACAGCCCCGTCTGTTCATAATGATGCAGCGTACGCACCGTCAGTCCGGCGCGCTTCGCCAGCTCTCCCACCTGAATTAACATGACTGCTCCTCTCTGTGGCCAGGTCCGCTACTCTGCTGCCTGACGTAACGTCAGGGTCAAGCATAAAACGCGCTTAATATTCACTTTTGGCGGCAACCATAGCATCACGAAGCTCAGGTCGGAATGGGGGTCGTTATATGGCGGGAAAAAGAAGAAGCGATAACGAGAGTCAGAGAAAAACGCATCGGCCGCGGAAGGCCGATGCGGGAAATGCGGTTGCGGTTAGCTGTGACGATGCTGGTTACGACGGCAGCGTTTATCGTAGTGGCGCACCCACCAGTAGCGGTCGCTGACCTGCTCGTGGCCGCCAATACGGGCTCCGGCCAGCCAGAGCACAGCACCGACGAAGATGCTTAAGATAGCGCCATGCGCAAAGAATTGTGGCAGGTTAAGCTGCGGAAGCTGGTTCAGAATGGAGTAACCCACCCCCACAACCATCACCACCAACCCTAACCCCATGAGTACGTTACCGAGTAACGAAGCGTTTTTGCGTTTCATGTGTCACCTCCGGACTTTGGGTTGCCAGGGAATGTCCCCAAATCTTATAGGTGTAGTATAGACAAGGTCTCTTCTGCGGAGTGCGCCCACGATCACATTAGTGAACAGCGAATAGACAAAAATTTACAAATAAGTCTATGAACCATATCAAATTCTAATGATTTAGTGAGTAAATCATCAACGCCGGTATTGTCTTATAGCCAGAATTTTGTCAAGCGCGCCCGCAGACAGTACACTACGCGGCAGAGAATGCCCCATGCAGGATAGAAAACGTGACCATTAAACTGATTGTCGGCCTGGCCAACCCCGGTGCGGAATATGCCGCCACCCGGCACAACGCTGGCGCCTGGTATGTGGATTTACTGGCGGATCGCCATCGCGCGCCGCTGCGCGAAGAGAGCAAATTCTTCGGCTACACCTCGCGCATCAACCTGGCGGGCGAGGATGTTCGCCTGCTGGTGCCCACCACCTTTATGAACCTTAGCGGTAAAGCCGTGGCCGCGATGGCAACCTTTTATCGCATCAACCCGGACGAAATTCTGGTTGCCCATGATGAGCTGGATTTGCCGCCGGGCGTGGCGAAATTTAAGCTTGGCGGCGGCCATGGCGGCCACAACGGCCTGAAGGACATCATCAGCAAGCTCGGCAATAACCCGAACTTTCACCGCTTACGCGTCGGGATCGGCCATCCGGGCGATAAAAACAAGGTTGTCGGCTTTGTGCTCGGCAAACCGCCGGCCAGCGAGCAGAAACTGATTGATGATGCCGTCGACGAAGCGGCGCGCTGTACGGAAATCTGGTTAAAGGATGGTCTCACCAAAGCGACCAACCGTTTACACGCCTTTAAGGCGCAATAAGCCGTTGTCGTGCGGCATTTTTGCCGCGCACCGTGTATAATAGGCAAAGCTATTCAATTTTCTGCAATCTGTTCCTTGTAACAGATTGATTATCCAAAGATTAAGGTGATTTAAATCATGGGATTCAAATGCGGTATCGTCGGTTTGCCCAACGTCGGCAAATCCACCCTGTTCAATGCGCTCACCAAAGCGGGTATTGAAGCGGCCAACTTCCCCTTCTGTACCATTGAGCCGAACACCGGTGTCGTACCGATGCCCGATCCGCGTCTGGACAAGCTGGCTGAAATCGTCAAACCGCAGCGTATCCTGCCGACCACCATGGAGTTCGTTGATATCGCGGGCCTGGTTAAAGGCGCGTCCAAAGGCGAAGGTCTCGGCAACCAGTTTCTGACCAACATCCGCGAAACCGAAGCTATCGGTCACGTGGTTCGCTGCTTCGAAAACGACAATATCATTCACGTCGCGGGGAAAGTGAACCCGGCGGAAGATATCGACGTTATCAACACCGAACTGGCGCTGTCTGACCTTGATACCTGCGAACGTGCGATTCACCGCGTCTCCAAAAAAGCCAAAGGCGGCGATAAAGACGCGAAAGTTGAGCTGGCCGCGCTGGAGAAATGCCTGCCGCAGCTGGAAAACGCCGGTATGCTGCGCGCGCTGGATCTGACCAAAGAAGAGAAAGACGCCATCCGCTATCTGAGCTTCCTGACCCTGAAGCCGACCATGTACATCGCGAACGTCAATGAAGACGGTTTCGAGAACAACCCGTACCTCGATCAGGTTCGCGCCATCGCCGAGCAGGAAGGGTCTGTGGTGGTGCCGGTGTGCGCCGCGGTTGAAGCGGACATCGCCGAGCTGGACGATGAAGAACGTGACGAGTTTATGACTGAGCTGGGCCTCGAAGAGCCGGGTCTGAACCGCGTGATCCGCGCTGGTTACGCCCTGCTGAACCTGCAGACCTACTTCACCGCTGGGGTGAAAGAAGTGCGCGCATGGACCATCCCGGTAGGGGCGACTGCGCCGCAGGCAGCCGGTAAGATCCACACCGACTTCGAGAAAGGCTTTATCCGCGCGCAGACCATCGCTTATGAAGACTTTATCGCCTACAAAGGCGAACAGGGCGCGAAAGAAGCCGGTAAAATGCGCGCTGAAGGTAAAGACTACATCGTCAAAGATGGCGATGTGATGAACTTCCTGTTCAACGTCTGATCCCGCTGGCTGGCATTTCTGCCGCCATCGAGTAATAAAAAATCCACGCTCCGGCGTGGATTTTTTTTCGTGCGCCAGGCGGCGCGCTACTCCACGATATGGGTCTCTTCTGCCGCTTCGTAGCCATCAACGATCTGCACAATCTTTTTTAACTCGTCCTCAATAAAAGCCGGGGTGGCGCTTTCCCCTGAGGCCGGGTGATGAAGCTCCACCGAGATGCCGCTGGCAGCATTGGTCAGCGACAGGCTAATCTCCTGCGGATCCGCCGCAGACGAGGGTCGCCCGATATGCTGCGCGATGGTCGCCGCCGCCGCGCGCGTATCGACTTCCGCGAGACGCCCCCACCTCATTTCAACATGCCCCTGCTGCCCTGCCTTTATCACCTGCAGCGTATAACCGCTTTTTGCCATTGCCATGTCTTATCCTCCGGTTTCATTGCCCGGGCGACACATTCTCAGCCCGGTTTTATCAGCAAAGTTCGAACACTTCCACCTTGCCGTTAATGACTCTTTTCCACATAGGTTTGCATATTTTCTTTGGTCACTAACTCAAACGGGATCCAGACATGGGACTCGACTTTTTCTCCTTTAATCAGCTTCAGCGCCACCGCTAAGGCCGTTTTGCCCTGACCAACGGCATCCTGGAAGACTGTTACCTGGATCTTATCGCTGGCCAACGCTTTTAGCCCATCCGGCGTGGCGTCGATCCCGCCGATCAGCAACTTCTTCTGGCTCTTCTCCAGCGCCATCGCCGCGCCAATCGCCATCTCATCGTTGTTCGCCGCCACAATATCAATCTCTTCCCCGTTACCTGCCCAGTTCTGCATCAGATCCATTCCCTCGCTGCGGGAATAGTTGGCCGGCTGTTTCTGCACCACTTTCATCGCCGGGTATTTGGCCACCACCTGCTCTACGTCTTTGGTGCGCTGCAGCGCGCCGGCATCGGTGAGATTGCCGATCATGATGGCGACGTTGCCTTTGTAGTTTGCCAGCTTCGCCAGCGCTTCCATCTGTAATGTACCGGACTCCCGCTCGTCCGATCCGACAAACACCACGCCAGGCGGTAACGTTTTATCCCCCGGCGTCCGGTTCACATACACCAGCGGCATTCTGGCCTGCTGCGCCATCTTCGTCAGCTGCGGGGTGCTGGCGGAGTCCACGGGGTCCACGATGATGGCGTCCACGCCGGAGGCGATGAAGCTCTGCACCTGATCGGCCTGGCGTCCGGTGTCGCCGCGGGCGTCTTCGAACTGCACATCGACGTGACGGGCTTGAGCTTCTTTCTCAATGGACTGACGGATAATGGTGAGAAAGTTTTGATCGAAGTAAGCCATCGAGACGCCGATCTTCTCCGCTAATGCCGAAGCGGAACTGGCCAGAAGGCCTACTAACAGGATGATTTTACAGTGCTTCATAGCATGCCCTCAGAGTTTGAAATAAAATTTTCAATATAAACACAAACGGTATATTTAAATCATTTTCAGACTACGAAGGGCGTTCGGTTCTTGCAATCATGATGTAAAGAAAATGTTGCCATGCGCACATTTTATTTTACCGCCTCACTCATCAAGGCCTCACCGGTTTCGGGGAGCGCAGCGGGCGGCGAGGCCGGCTGATTTCGCTTCAGCAGGGCATACTCCACGATCAGCTGTTGCAGATGCAGTTCGGCGAGGCTGCCGCGGGCGGCAGGCCAGGGTTGACCCGCGGGGAGCGCGGCCAGCTCGCGCAATTGCTCCTCCAGCGGAACGGCACGGTTAAGCGACTGCATGATGGCAAACACCGCCGTTTTCAGTTCGCTCACCGTCAGGTACTTCCCCTTCTGCTCGTCGAGGGCATTGAGCTGGCCGGCGAGCCGTTGCAGCTGCCGCATGCCCTCCGCCCAGCCGGTGAGGTGTTCCGCGGGCAGTGCCGCAGCGCTTAGCTGCCGTTGCCACTGCTGCGCCAGCGGTTTTGCCTGTTCCGGCCAGCGGTTCAGTGCCAGCCGGACCAGCCGGTCGCCGTAGCTTATCGCCCAGTCCGGGTCCAGGCGGGCGAGAACGTCAAGCTGGCGCTGCGCCTGGCGCAGATCGACCGGCGCCAGGGGGGTTGCCCCCGGGAGGTCCGCTAGCGGCCCGGCCTGTTGCGTCATCGCAGTCGACGGCAAATCGGTCTGACGCAGCGCTAGCCATCCGCCGATGGCGATGCCCGACACCGCCAGCATGGTGACCATCCCGGCGATAAATGGCTTCCAGCGCGGCGCAGGTACCGGAGTCGATGCCTTCACCGGCACGGGCCGATTTGCCGGCGAAGGCGGCGCCAGCGGCTCAGCCTTTGGTCTACGTTTTAGTTCTGGCACTGGTTCAACCTTCGCCACATCCTCTTCGCTGACCAGAGGGCCGGAAAGTTGTACTGCAGACACCACCACCGGCGGCGCAGCGGGAAGCGCTGGCGCAGGGTCGAGGCTCTCGAAGCGAGTTGCCGTGCTGTGCAGCAGCGCCCGCAGGTCGCTCAGCTGGTTTTCAGGAGCGATCTCAAGGCGCTGGAGCACCGCGTCGAAGCTTTGCAGCGAACGTTCAGCCTGCTCAAGCGACTCAACATCCTCCGGGGTGAGATTCAGGGTACGGATCACCTGCCGCAGCCGCTTGCTCAGGGTGCGGAAGATCTCTGTGCGGACCGGGAGCGCCTGCGGCCACAAGTTTTTCCCCTGATGAACCAGCAGCGTTTCCATCAGCGTCAGCCCCTCGTTGATCCCTGCCAGCCCGCCCAGCCGGGCGCGGGCCAGCGTATACCAGGCGACAGTCTGCAGATCCGCGCCATGATGCTCCAGCAGCGAGCGGGCAAGCTGCTCGGCATACGGCCAGTTAATGTCCGGCCGCGCCGGGTGGCTGAGTTTGTTCATTTCCGCACGCAGGGCAATAAAATCGGCCAGCGTGCGCGGGTCGCCACCGGTTTGATAGCGGTGGTCTTTATGTGTTGTCATCATGATGTCTTTCAGCGCGAGGATTAGAGGGCGGAGCGGGGGTCAAGGTACTGCTGGCGTTTGAGGTGGCGGATTAACACCCGGCCTTCAGGCATAAACTCTGTGCCGTACCGCACCAGGCCGATATCTTTCAGCTCAGCATCAATGGCATAGCGCAGTTCGCCGGGCGCATCCTGGTCGAGCATCACCACCGCGATCCGCTGCAGGCGCGGTTCGTATTTCAGCAACACCGCCGACAGCGTGCTCATCAGCTGATGCGCCGACGCCGGCATGCCCTGGAGGATAGCGGTCATATCCGGCAGGCCGTAGTCCGGCAGATGCGCCAGCGCTCCGGCCCGACAGTTGAGGATACGCTGCATGTTATCGAGCACCGACAGGATGACCTGATCCGTTTCGCTGACGTTGTTCAGGTCCAGCCCGCCGGCGAAATTGCCGTACAGGATGTCATACAGGGAGGGACGAGGCATTTTCACTTCTCCTTAAGCGGGTGCAGCGTCAGTTGAGGTTGACTGGCTTCGATAATGCTCCGCCTCGCCGGGATAAGATCCTTCGGGGTCAGTAGCAGCCGCCAGCGGTTGTGCGTCAGATGAAAGCTTCAAGTTATTTTTTAATGGATGCTTATCATAAAGGGAAAAATTAGCGCCAGGTGCTGCCAGGGGGTAAATAATATCTGAATTCAAGGCTCGCTATCTTTCATCACCCAGGTGACGGCGACGAAAACGACAGGCATTGCATTCTCCTCTTTTAATTTGCCGTTAAAGGTTAATTAGTGAATTAATCCCTCTATCAGACTTATTTATATTCATCTTAAATATTATTAATAATAAAAATTTCACTTTAGTCGATATATCCTCGCTAGCGCCGAGGCCTGAGTCCCCCCGGTAGCAGAGAGATGCCTGGCCCCCACCCGGCCATTGCCAGGCGCTACATTACCCCGTATTTTGGGTTTCCGCTGTGGGCGGATGAAGTCACGATCGCGAGAGGAACAATGAAACCGTTATTTGTCTATGGGACGCTCTGTCCCGGTCGCAGCAATGCGCATATTCTGGAGACGATCGGGGGCGAGTGGCGTCCGGGCTACGTCACTGGCACCTTTTACGCGCGCGGCTGGGGCGCTGCCGCTGATTTTCCGGGGATCGTCCTCGACGCCAACGGCCCGCGGGTCAACGGCTATCTGTTCCTGTCCGACCGGCTGGCGGCGCACTGGCCCATGCTGGACGAGTTTGAGGAGGGGTACGATCGGGTGTCGGTTGAGGTGACCACCGACGATGGACAGCAGGTCAGCGCCTGGATTTATCAGCTCCAGCCCCGGGAGTAATCCCCCGCCAGTCTCGCGCTACTGGCCACAGCGGCCCAGCACGTCCGCGGGTCTGGCGTCGTTTCCGCCAATGCAGGTATACTGGCCAGATGTTTCCTAAGCTTCAGATACGCAAATGACAAAACTTACCTTACAAGAGCAGATGCTCAAAGCCGGCCTGGTCAGCAGCAAAAAAATGGCCAAAGTCCAGAGAACGGCGAAAAAATCCCGCGTGCAGGCCCGTGAGGCCCGGGAAGCGGTGGAAGAGAATAAAAAAGCCCAGCTGGAGCGCGATAAACTGCTCAGCGAGCAGCAAAAGCAGGCGATGCTGGCGAAAGAGTATAAAGCCCAGGTCAAGCAGCTGATTGAGATGAACCGCATTACGGTCGCCCGGGGCGATATCGGCTTTAACTTTACCGATAATAATCTGATCAAAAAAATCATGGTCGACAAGACCACCCAAACCCAGCTGATTAACGGCCGTCTGGCGATTGCCCGCCTGGCGGTGGATAACAAACCTGAAGGGGAGTATGCGATTATTCCGGCGGTCGTGGCAGAGAAAATTGCCCAGCGCGATGCCAGCAGCATCGTGTTGCACAGCGCCCTGAGTCAGGATGAACAGGATGAAGACGATCCGTACGCCGACTTTAAGGTGCCCGACGACCTGATGTGGTAATCGCGGGCTTCCGGCGGCAGGCGATCAGAACGAGCTTGCCTGCTGGATATGCATCGGCTCGCGGCTGACGGGATGGACAAAGCGCAGCTCGCTGGCGTGCAGCATCAGCCGCGGAGCCTGTTCCGTGCCCGGCAATTCCCGGCCGCCATACAGATCGCAGCCAAGGATCGGATAGCCCAGCAGCTGACAGTGGATCCGCAGCTGATGGGTGCGCCCGGTCTCCGGGGTAAGCGCCACCCTCGTCAGCGCCAGCGCCCTCTCCCCTTCCCGCGTCTGGTACAGGCGGTCAATGACCCGGTAGCGCGAACGCGCCGGTTTGCCGTGCCGGACACTGATCGACATGCGCGGGAAACGGGCCGGCTCTTTGGCGATCGCCGCCTCCACGACCCCCTCGTCTTCCGGCAGATGGCCGCACAGCAGCGCCGTATAGACCTTACCCACCGTGCGCTGGCTGAACTATTGGCACAGCGCAGCGTTAATCCCCTTGTTGCGGGCGACCACCATCAGACCGGAAGTGCCGAAGTCAAGGCGGTGTACCAGGGTACAGCCCGGAAAGCGCTGGACCAGTCGATGATGGACAGAGTCGAGGTTGCGCGGATCTTTGCCTGACAGGCTCAGCAGCCCGGCCGGTTTATTGATTAGCAGCAGGTGTTCATCCTGATACAAGAGGGTGATCTGGTCGCGGCACGGCGGCGCGACAAAGGTATCGATAATGGTGGACATCAGGCGGCCCGAAGAAGGAGTGGCCGGCGATAGTACCCCATTTTGTCCGCCGGTACGACGCTGGCGCACGATCCGCCCTCGCGGCGGTGTCATTTATCACCCACACTTATCGTAAAGGCATGGTCTGCGCAGGCAATGTGCTTTACACTGCGCGCTGCAAAATTTGAGTTAACCAACGAGTAAGAACGGTAATGGCGATGAACGGAACAATCACAACGTGGTTTAAAGATAAAGGTTTTGGATTTATCAAAGATGAAAACGGCGAAAACCGGTATTTTCATGTGATTAAGGTCGCCAATCCCGATCTCATCAAGAAAGACGCGGCGGTGACTTTCGAACCAACCACCAACAATAAAGGGCTGTCGGCCTACGCGGTCAAGGTCATTCCGGAGAGCAAATATATCTATATCGCCGGCGAGCGGCTGAAGCTGACCTCCATCAAGTCCTATGTGGTTTACCGGGAAGAAGAGCCGGTCGAGACCCGCGTGGATAAAGAAAACGCGGTGCTGTCGGTCGGGCTGCTGATGAACAGCATCCGGCCAAAATCCACGGTGCAGCCGGGAGAGATGCGCTCGGTGAAAAAGCTGGCGATCACCACCTTTCAGGGGACAACCCTGATCTTCTCGGAAGACGAAATCGATATCGATGCCACGGTAAAACTGCTCAAGGTTTGACGACCCGGCGTGCGGTCAGCCGCGCGCCCAGTCACCTGCCGAGCCGATTTTCGTCGCCATCGCCCCTCACCGGACGGGGCGAGGCGTCAGACAGCCGATAAGGATGCCGCCGCCATGCCCGTAAATTTTGACTTCAACGATCTCTATGCCTTTCGCGCCCTGATGGAGTATGGCAGCTTTCGGCTGGCCGCAGAATCCATTTGCCTGTCGCAGTCGGCCCTCAGCCGGCGCATCGAAAAGCTGGAGACCGCCTTGGGCAACCGGCTGTTCGAGCGCACCACCCGCCGCGTGACCCTTACGCTGTATGGACAGAATTTTGCCGAACGTTCAGAGCAGCTGCTGGCCCACGTCGAGACGGTGCTGGCGGATATCAGCCAGGTCAGCAAGGCGCGCACCGGGCTGGTGACGGTGGCGACGGTACCCTCTGCCGCCTACTACTTTATGCCGGACATCATCCGCAGCTTTCAGGCGCGTTATCCCCAGGTGCGTATCCGGCTGATTGACAGCAGCGTCGGGAATGTGATCGAGGCGGTCAGCAGCGGACAGGCTGACTTTGGGCTCTGCTTTGCCAAAAACCTGCCGGCCAGCATCGAATTCACCCCGCTGGCCGACGACCGCTATGTCGCCGCCTGTCGGCATGACCATCCGCTGGCAGGCAGGACGCACCTCAGCTGGCAGGCATATTTTGAACAGGATTATATTGGCCTCGATCGGGTCTCCGGCAACCGGACGCTGCTCGACCGGGAGCTGGCGCATCTGACGCCGGCGCGGCCAAGCATTTGCGAAACCCGCCACGTCACCACGGTGACGCTGAAAATTTAAAAATCGACAAATATCGTCCAGGAGCGCCATTTTTAATGGCTGGAGATAGCAACCAATATGCGCTGTTTGTAATATTTGGCGAATTTTACCGATTTCTCATGCCCCACCCATGCCCCAAGACGCCTGCCACACGAAATCTTCTATCAATTGACAGCAACTAAACAACCGCATTGTCCCGGCGAACATCGGAGATAGTAAACGTCACGACGCCGATGACAGTTACATCGTCCAGGGCTTCGCCCTCGATCGCTTCACCATCTTCGGTAATCAGCGACATTCCTCTCAGCGTGGCAAGCTTCGTCCCGCCGCCGTGCTGGATCACAACCTGACTGCCCTGCTTTGGCTTCAGGGAGATATCCAGCACAACATAACCGCCATCCCTTTCGAAAACGCGAGTGTTAGGCCCGACATTGCAGATCGAGTTTACGGACAGTCGCTGCTCGACGTAGTCCGTCGCGGGTGATGGAAATCCCATTACAGAACCCTCCCCATGTTGGCCATCATCCACAGCCTGTTTTCGCTATGCTCTGCCGTTTTGTCGACGAAATAACTCTGCTCTCTCGATATCCATGCATTAGCCTCAGAGTCGGTAAAGTGCAGCCCGCGCCGGCGCAGCGCTGACACAAAATCCTTTGTGTGCAGGTACTGGTATCCTTTGGGGTTGCGCAATACCGACTCGCGGAAAGCCGCTGATTCGCAACAGCACGGTTACGGTCTGCATATTCACCGGGCCAGTAACCCGCACCTTTTCGGGGTGGGATAAGCGCGCTGATTTTCTTAC
>PPYF01370758.1_pt1 | contig 14423 bp, 12 predicted proteins | sample 1559871 | NCBI WGS metagenome assembly PPYF01 (sample SAMN08240021, study PRJNA423297) | Human gut metagenome, whole genome shotgun sequencing project. | reverse complement strand
AGCAGCATAAACCACGGCACGATAAACAGCCCCAGCAGCGTGACGCTCAGTGCATACATACGCTGGCGACCAATTTTATCGGATAACAGCCCCATTAATGGGATCATTACGGTAGCAACCAACGCCCCAAGGGTGACAGCTTCCAGCACCTGGGATTTTTGATAAGTTAACGTGGTGGTGGCGTAGCTGACCACAAAGGTCGAAAAAATATAAAACGGTGCGGTTTCCACCACTTTTAAACCGGCGGCAATAATCACTTCACGCCAGTGGTGCTTGAGCGTTTCACGCAGCGGTGCTTTGGCCACCTGACCGGACTCTTTCACTTTCTTGAAGTCTGGCGTTTCATCAATATCTTTACGGATCCACAGGCCAACCAGCACCAGTGCGGCGCTCATCAGGAACGGAATGCGCCAGCCCCAGGAAAGGAACTGCTCTTCGCTAAACAACGTCATCAGCGACACAATAAAGGTCGCCATCAGCATACCGATAGTGACGCCCGCCTGCGGAATACTGCCAAAGAAACCTTTGCGTTTTTCCGGTGCATATTCATAGGCCAACAGCAGCGCGCCGCCCCATTCACCACCAATACCAATTCCCTGAATAATACGCATTAAAATCAGCAGGATTGGCGCCCAAATACCAATTTGATCATAGGTTGGCAGCAGGCCAATCATCACGGTAGCCGTCCCCATCAGCGAGAGGGTCAGGACTAAGGTTTTTTTGCGGCCAATGCGGTCACCAATGTGGGCGAAAATTACGCCGCCAATGGGACGAATAAAGAAAGTCAGCGAGAAAGAGAGATAGGAGAGAATCAGGCCGATAACCGGGTCAACCATTGGGAAAAAGATTTTGTTGAACACCAATGCGGCAGCCGTGCCGTAGAGAAAATAGTCAAACCATTCAATGGAACTGCCCGTCAGGCTCGCAATCAGGACCCTTTTGTTCTTTTTCAGGATCGTGGTGCTGCTTTCTTGTATTGTCATGAAGAATAACTCCCGCCACATTGGGTTAAAATCAGGTGGCACCTTTGGGGTGAAAAGGTACAACCTGAATTGTGAAAAAGGTTGCTTGAATGTTAAGCAACTTAGATATGCGCGTTATCTTTGGCAAGCGTGGCGTTGAAATTTGTGAGCCAAAATGAGTCTCATTTTTGTTTCAAGAAACTAAAATCATGCTTTATGTTGGCACTTAATTCTGATTATCAATCATTTTATAGGGTAATATTCAGGTGCAACCGCCTTGTTTTTAGACGTTTCTGGTTATTTCAAGATTGTTACAAATTGATCGGGCTTGGGGGATAATCATCCCATGTTGGTTTTGTTAAAGGAGCACAGAGCACCATGAGCTTGTTATGTTTACCCGAAGCGACGCTGGCGGCAGCCAACCGGCTGGGGCGCTGGTTGGCGCAGGATGATATGGCCGGGGAGCCAGCCGTTGCCAACGCACCGCTGGTCGTTCTGGCGGGTAATGCCGTCATGCCAACCGTGGATGCCGCCTGTCGGCTGGCTAAGTTAAGCGGTGGGACGCTATTGATCTGCGGCGGCGTAGGGCACTCAACTTCGTTCCTTTATCAGACGATAGCGCAACACCCGCGCTATCGAGAGATTGCGGTTCTTGACCAGCCGGAAGCCACGCTGCTGGCGGAGATTGCGCATCGTTTCTGGCAGATCCCCAGGGAACGTATCGTGATAGAAGATCAATCCACCAACTGCGGTGAGAACGCATGGTTTACGCGTCGGGTGATGGAACGGCTCGGCATTGAGGTGCCGGTTGCCACGTTGGTTCAGGATCCCACCATGCAGCGGCGTACCATGGCGACATTTGCCCGGGCCTGGCAAGATGTGACGGTGTCACCGAAATGGGTGAGCTATCCCGGCTATATCCCGCTCCTGCAAAATACGCCTGATGGCGTGGCCTGGCAGCAGCCCGCTGAGGGGCTGTGGTCGGTTGGCCGTTATCTGTCGCTTATTCTCGGCGAGCTGCCGCGTTTACGCGACGACGCGCAGGGCTACGGCCCGCGGGGCAAAGATTTTATCGTTCACGTAGAGATCCCCGATGAGATTGAAGCGGCCTGGCAACAGCTTGCCGCAGAACGTCAACTGCGACAGGAACGGGCGGATCGTCATCTCGCTTAACAACGCGCAGCGGGTCAGCTCCGGCGGCTCGCTGCTAGCGAAAGCTCCACTGCATGCTGACGACAAATATTGACGGCAAAATGATGCCGCTCTCAATGCCAAAATAGTCGGTAAAGTTGTATTGCAGGCCGTGATAAATGTAGGGCGAGAAACCGATGCCGGTGATTTTCTTCGCTGTCCGGTAGGCACCGTCATCGCCACAGTGACTGAAGGCGTCAAAGAAAAACTCGCCGGTGTAGGCGTAAATTCCCTTAAAGGTCCATCCCGTTTGGCTGTTTAGCCAATCCCGCCGCACGCCCAGCGTCAGGCAGCGGTCAGCAAAACTGTTCTTCATCGTGCCGACGAGCAGACTGTACTTTGAATCGGCCGACAGCTTGCGCTCGGCTGAGAAAAAATCGTTATTGAATTTTTCATTATATTGACCGTGATTACCGGTCATATGATAGACAAACGAACCCGTATTGATGGAATACAGATTAATTTCCCCCGCTTTGCAGGGCGCAGCCAGCGCGGCGGCGGACGCAAATACTGATGAAACGAGGGTTCTGCGCATGATTACACTCAGTCAGGCCAAAAATTAAAAATAATGGGCTGCATCATACGGTTTTGGCGGTAAACAAAGGCTCAACCGGAATCGGGCATGGTGAGAGAACCCGGGGTTTTGTATATGAGTTGCCTCACAGAAACGGACTGATTCGGTAGGAAAAGTTGCCGAAATGTATATGTATTTAACAATATTTTCACTTGTTAAAACAGCATACAGACAGGAGCAGGTCATGACGGCAACCGTGCAACATCCGATGTATATTGATGGTCAATTCGTAAGCTGGCAGGGGAATAACTGGATTGATGTGGTTAATCCGGCGACGGAGGAGCGTCTTTCCCGTATTCCTGATGGTGACGCTGAACACGCCAGGTTAGCCATTGATGCCGCCGAGCGCGCCCAGCCGGCGTGGGAGGCACTGCCGGCTATTGAACGTGCCGGATGGCTGCGTAAGATTGCTGCCGGGATCCGCGCGCGCGCGCCGGAAATTGCGCAGATGATAGTGTCCGAAGGCGGCAAAATACAGCAGTTAGCGGAAGTAGAGGTGGGCTTCACCGCAGACTATATCGAGTATATGGCTGAATGGGCTCGTCGCTATGAAGGTGAAATTCTGCAAAGCGACCGCCCGGGCGAGAATATCTTTGTCTTCAAACGCGCGCTGGGGGTCACGACCGGCATTCTGCCGTGGAACTTCCCGTTCTTTCTTATCGCTCGCAAGCTTGCGCCCGCGCTGATTACGGGCAACACCATCGTCATTAAACCCAGCGAATTCACCCCTAATAACGCCGTCGCTTTTGCCGAAATTGTTCACGACATTGGTCTGCCCAAAGGGGTCTTCAACCTGGTCTTGGGCCGTGGTGAAACCGTGGGTCAGGAGCTGGCCGGCAACCCGAAAGTCGCGATGGTGAGCATGACCGGAAGCGTAGCGGCCGGTGAGAAAATTATGGCGGCGGCGGCGAAAAACATCACCAAAGTGTGCCTGGAACTGGGCGGCAAAGCCCCAGCCATTGTGCTCGACGACGCCGATTTGGAACTGGCGGTGAAGGCGGTGGTCGATTCACGCGTTATCAATACCGGGCAGGTTTGTAACTGCGCAGAACGACTGTATGTGCAAAAAGGTATCTACGATCGCTTCGTTAATAAGCTGGGTGAAGCGATGAAGGCGGTGGCGTTTGGCGATCCTTCACAGCGGAATGATATTGCAATGGGGCCACTGATTAACGCTGCCGCGCTTGAGCGCGTTGAGCAAAAGGTCGCTAAGGCTGTCTCTCAGGGAGCGCGCGTGGCGCTGGGGGGAAAAGCGGTGGACGGTGCCGGCTATTTCTATCCACCAACGCTGCTGCTGGATGTGCGTCAGGATATGAGCATTATGCATGAAGAGACCTTTGGCCCGGTGCTGCCGGTGGTGGTGTTTGATACGCTCGATGACGCGCTGAAAATGGCCAACGACAGCGAATACGGCCTGACGTCTTCCATTTATACCCGTGACCTTAACCTGGCCATGAAGGCCGTACGTGGACTGAAGTTTGGCGAAACGTATATTAATCGCGAACACTTTGAAGCGATGCAGGGCTTCCATGCGGGCTGGCGTAAATCCGGGATTGGCGGGGCTGACGGCAAGCACGGACTGAACGAATACCTGCAAACTCAGATGGTCTATTTACAGACTCAAGGCTAAGCCGCGGGATGGCCGGAACATCCGGCCATCCTCTCTAGTTACGCTCGGCTGCCGGGCTTTCGCTGAGCGCTTTTTCATGATCCAGCAGCCAGGCTTTACGCGCCACGCCGCCGCCGTAGCCGGTCATGCTGCCATCTTTGCCGATCACCCGATGACAGGGGATCACGATCGCAATCCGATTGGCTCCGTTTGCCGCCGCCACGGCGCGGGAGGCGGTTGGCTTATTAAGGCTTTCCGCCAGCGCCTGATAATGGGTGGTGTGGCCGCAGGGAAGCAGCCCCAACGCCTGCCAGACGCGACGCTGAAAATCGCTGCCGGGCGTATCCAACGACAGCGTAAACTCACGACGCTGACCGGCAAAATATTCACCGATTTCTCGTTCCGCCTGATGGGTGTGATTATTGCTGCCGGCAATAATCCGTGCGCGTAATAAGCGCTGTAGATCGCGAAATTCGGTCTCCAGCATGCGCCTATCGACAAATTCCAGCAGGCACACGCCGCGCTCGGTGGCGCAAACGAACATCGGGCCCAGCGGCGTGGTAAAACGGTGCATTAAGATGGTCTGCTGATGCGCGACCGGCGACTGGCCCGTCAGCTTTTTACAGGTATAGCCAAAACCGCTTAACGATTCATAGCCGTTATCAAAGGCAACGTCGGTGGCACTGCGTCCGGCCTTGAGCTCCTGTAGCGCCACGTTGACTCGCTGCATGCGCTGAAAGGCTTGAAAGGTCATGCCGTGATGCTGCAAAAACCAGCGCCGCACGCGCTCCGGACTGATGCCGTTTTCGCGCAGTTGACTGTCTCCGACGCGCGCTTTCGGCGTGAGTCGCACCAGAGCCAGCGCCTGTTCAATGTAATCCGGTGCGGAACAGGCATTCTCGGTGGGCCGGCAGACTTTGCACGGGCGAAAGCCCGCATCCAGCGCAGATTTAAAACGATCAAAAAATTCGACGTTCTCACGCTTGGGTTTGCGCGCCCGACAAATTGACAGGCAAAACACGCCGGTGGTTTTAACGCCGACATAGAAAACCCCGGTGTATTCTGCGGCGCGTTCAAGCAGCGCCTGGTACCAGATATCACACTGCGCGCTATCGCTGATTTTCATCGGCAAAAACTCCTGCGAAAGATTGCTGTTGGCGTACGGTTAACAGTCGCGAATTTAAGCCGTTTTGTAGCACGGAATGTAGCGCATTACCCATGGAAATGCGTCGAACACCGAGTTGACCCAAAATGGTGAAATCGGGCAGACCTGCCATCGCCATCACGTTTAGCGGCAACGCGGTGTGGTTGACGATCGCCGCAATGTCCTCAGGCGATATGACGCAGGGAACAAAAAGACCGTCCGCGCCTTGCGTGGCATAGCGTTGCGCACGGAGTAGGGTTTCCTCACGAGCGTTAGGCACATTCATTAAGAACGGATCGGTGCGCACATTCAGAAACAGCGCACAGGGAAAGGCGGCTAGCGTCTCGCGAATGGTTTGCAGCCGCTGAGCAAACCGTTGGCTATCTTCGAGCACGCGAACGCCATTGATGATTCGGCTGTCCTCAAGGTTAACGCCGGCAATACCCATGGACGCCAGCCGCCGCATATTTTCGGCGATCCCCGCGGGCGTATCGGCATAGCCAGACTCCATATCCACGCTAAGCGGTAAGGATGTTACCGCGCGGATGCGGCTCACCACGTAGTACAGCTCATCAAAAGAGAGGCTCTCACCATCCTCGTACCCCAACATACTGGCGATGGCTGCGCTTGATGTTCCAAGCGCCTGATAGCCAGCTTGCTCAGCGGCGCGAGCGCTGCTGGCGTCCCAGACGTTGGCTAACAGTAGAGGGAAGGGTTGGAAATGCAGTGCGGTAAAGTCCATAACGATCTCCGGTTGTGTGTGCCAGCGGAGTGTGCCGTGGCGGCAAGCAGGCTCACAACCGAAAATTGGACGACCATTTTTTGCGAAAAACGGGGGAGCAAACTCCCCCGCGCCGCTGCTACATTTTGGCGTATTTCTCAAGGACACGAATCAGTTGGGTCACAAAGCCGTATTCGTTATCGTACCAGGAGACGGTTTTCACCAACTGTAATCCGCCAGCTTCGCTGACTTCCGTTTGGGTGGCGTCAAACAGTGAACCGAAGTGGCTGCCGATAATATCGGAGGAGACAATCTCATCGTCGGTGTAGCCAAAGGATTCGTTATTGTGGGCGGCATTTTTCATCACCTGGTTGACTTCATCGGCGGTGACTTTTTTGCTCAGAATGGAAACCAGTTCAGTGACCGAGCCGGTTTTGGTAGGGACGCGCTGGGCGTGACCTTTCAGCTTCCCGCTGAGCGCCGGGATCACCAGACCAATGGCTTTCGCCGCACCGGTGGTGTGTGGAATGATATTCTCTGCTGCGGCGCGTGAGGCGCGCAGATCTTTGCCACGCGGGCCATCTACCAGCGATTGCGTGCCGGTATAAGCGTGGATGGTGGTCATCGTTCCCAGTTGGATCCCGAAGGCGTCGTTGAGGGCTTTCGCCATCGGAGCCAGGCAGTTGGTGGTGCAGGAAGCGACGGAGATAATCTTATCGCTGGCGTTGAGCGTATCGTCGTTGACGTTAAACACCAGCGTTTTCATGTCGCCGGCCGGGGCCGAAATCAGCACTTTTTTCGCTCCGGCGTCGAGGTGAGCCTGCGATTTCTCGGTCGAGGTGTAAAAACCGGTGCACTCAACGATGATTTCGGCACCTTGCGCCGTCCACGGAATGTTCTTCGCCTCTTTTTCGGCATACACGTTAATGGTTTTGCCGTTCACAATCAGCGCATCATCGGTAAAGTCCACGCTCCAGGGGAACGGGCCGTAGTTAGAGTCATACTTCAATAAATAGGCCAAAACTTTTGGCGAGGTCAGATCGTTAATCGCGACCACTTCGTGACTGCTGGACACTTCCAGTAAACGGCGCAGAACCAGACGGCCGATACGTCCAAACCCGTTAATGCCAATCTTACTCATGGTGTACTCCTGTCAGTGATGGGGCCAGCCCCATACGCGTACTTAAAAAACGGCTGATTAATAAATATGGATTATGTATTTCACCTGTCCAGGCTTAGTTCAGCTCGCCGGGAAGGGCAATGCTATTTTGCAAAGTTAATTTGTATCGATATGAAAAAGTTAATGAATTTTTAATGAAAGGCGGTTACTTTGCTCTTTTATGTTACTTTCCGGGGCGTTTCCGCGATGAACGATAAATATTCCCGCTTACAGATAGCGATTCACTGGTTGGTATTCCTGCTGGTGGTGGTGGCCTACGCGGCAATGGAGTTGCGCGGCTTTTTCCCGCGTAGCGACCGGCCGATGATCAATATGGTGCACGTATCCTGCGGGATGAGCATTCTGGTGCTGATGGTGGCGCGCCTGCTGGTACGCTTAAAGCGCCCGGCACCGCCGATTATCCCGAAACCTAAGCCGATGATGACCGGGATGGCTCACCTGGGACATCTGTGTATCTACCTGCTGTTTATCGCCTTACCGCTGATTGGCCTGGTGATGATGTATAACCGGGGTAATCCGTGGATGGCATTTGGCCTGGTGATGCCGCACGCCGCAGAAGGGAATTTCGACCTTGTTGATACGCTCAAGCAATACCACATTTTGCTGGCTAATATCGGCTATTGGTTGATTGGCCTGCACGCGCTGGCCGCGCTGGCGCACCACTATTGGTGGAAGGACAATACGCTGCTGCGGATGATGCCGCGCAAGCGCTAACAAGGCTTTTAACTCCCTGGTCTCTGCGTTACCATACGTCATCTATTTTTGTTATGTATGTGTGAAGGAGAACAGGGTGTTCGCAGATTTTGGCGTGCTGAATTATTGGACCTATTTACTCGGTGCCATTTTTATCATTCTGGTGCCTGGGCCAAATACCTTCTTCGTCCTGAAAACCGGCGTTTCGCACGGTATTCGCAAAGGCTACACGGCGGCGCTCGCGGTATTTATCGGTGATGCGGTCCTGATGTCTCTCTCTTTTGCCGGCGTGGCGACGCTCATTAAAACCACGCCGCTGCTGTTTAACATCGTGCGCTATCTAGGGGCTATCTATCTGCTCTATCTCGGCGGCAAGATGCTCTACAGCACGTTAAAACGTAAAGCCGCGGGCCAGGAAGAGGAACCTGAACCTGGGCATGCCATTTTTAAACGTGCGCTGACGCTGAGCCTGACCAATCCGAAAGCGATTCTGTTTTATGTCTCATTCTTCGTGCAGTTTATTGACGTGCACGCGAAAACGCCGGGGCTGGCGTTCTTTATTCTGGCGCTGACGCTGGAACTGGTGAGCTTTATCTATCTGAGCTTCCTGATTGTTTCCGGCTCACTGGTGACGCGCTACGTGAAAACGCGTAAAAAACTGGCCAAGATTGGCAACAGCCTGATTGGGCTGGTGTTTGTTGGTTTTGCTGCTCGCCTGGCAACCCTGCAGTCGTAATGTCTAAGGCCGGTTAAGCGCTCTACTTAACCGGCTTATTTCCCTTTCTCTGCTGAACCCGCTACGTCCACGCTATCCTCACTCCAATTCATAATCTATAAATTTCGCTAACCATATAAATATTAAGAATATTTATAAACTCCTAAAAAACTCGTCAGGCCACGCGATGCCATGCCTGAGAGGGCTCTGTGGTGCTATGGTCCGTGTTTTCTCATACAGGGATTAGGCAATGAAAAAAATCGCAGTGGTTGTAATAGGAGCACTGGTACTTTCCGGCTGTGCGCAACGAGTGGCAGATCTCACGGTCGCCAGTACCAAAAACTACAACCTGAATGGCGATAAATTCGTCAAAGGAGCGAGAGTCAAAGGGGAAGACAGTAAACCGGTGATTCTTGTCCCGCTGGGGATGCCGAATGTGAAAGAGGCGGCAGACTTAGCGATTGAACAAAATAAGTGCGCTGTCGCTTTAGCCGATGTGGTCGTTACCCAGTATAACCACTCATTTTTCGTCGGAAAGGTGGGGGTGATTGTTGAAGGCGACCTTATCCTCGACCAAACCCTGTCAGGCTGCGCAAGCGCCAAGTAATGCGTTATCTGGGCTAAAACCTCGCCGGCGCGGGGTTTTTTTATACCCAAAATGACCGTAACCCCCCGACGCAGCGAAGTGACTCTATCGCTGATTGTGCGGTATTGATAACAGTCATTTTACAATGAATAGAAATCTATATAGTATACCCCCCTATATTATCTGGAGGGCGTATGCCACATTCACCTGAAGACAAAAAACGCGCATTAACCCGCGTTCGTCGCATCAAAGGGCAGGTAGAAGCGCTGGAACGCGCGCTCGAGTCAGGTGAATCCTGCCTGACTATCCTGCAACAAATCGCCTCTATTCGCGGAGCATCCAACGGCCTGATGGGCGAAATGGTTGAGATGCATCTCAAAGACGAGTTGGTGAGCGGAGAAACAACGCCGGATCAGCGCGCTTTGCGCATGACGGAAGTCGGTCATCTGCTACGATCCTATTTAAAATAATTATCACAACGGAAGAGACAGCTATGAAATCACGTGCTGCAGTTGCGTTTGGCCCAGGTCAGCCGCTGAAAATTGTTGAAATTGACGTCGCGCCGCCGAAGAAAGGCGAAGTGCTGGTCAAAATCACCCATACCGGCGTTTGCCATACCGACGCGTTCACCCTGTCTGGTGATGATCCGGAAGGTGTGTTCCCGGCGGTGCTCGGCCATGAAGGCGGCGGCGTGGTAGTGGAAGTCGGCGAGGGCGTGACCAGCCTGAAACCCGGTGACCACGTTATTCCACTGTATACCGCCGAATGCGGCGAGTGTAAGTTCTGTAAATCTGGCAAAACCAACCTTTGCCAGGCGGTACGCGCTACCCAGGGTAAAGGATTGATGCCGGATGGCACCACCCGTTTTTCTTACAACGGTGAGCCGATTTACCACTACATGGGCACCAGTACCTTCAGTGAATATACCGTGGTAGCTGAAATTTCACTGGCGAAAGTGAACCCGCAGGCACCGCTGGATAAAGTCTGCTTGCTGGGCTGTGGCGTGACCACCGGTATCGGTGCGGTTCATAACACGGCAAAAGTGAAAGAAGGCGATACCGTTGCGGTATTCGGTCTTGGCGGCATCGGTCTGGCGGTAATCCAGGGTGCGGTGCAAGCTAAAGCCGGGCGTATTCTGGCCGTCGATACCAATCCAGAGAAGTTCAAGCTGGCCGGTGAGATGGGCGCGACCGACTTTATTAATCCGAAAGATTACGATAAGCCGGTTCAGGATGTGATTGTCGAACTGACCGACGGTGGCGTTGATTTCAGCTTTGAATGCATCGGTAACGTTAACGTGATGCGTTCGGCGCTGGAGTGCTGCCATAAAGGCTGGGGCGAAAGCATCATCATCGGCGTTGCGGGCGCGGGTCAGGAAATCAAAACCCGTCCATTCCAGCTGGTGACCGGTCGCGTATGGCGTGGCTCCGCCTTTGGTGGCGTTAAAGGCCGTACCCAGTTGCCAGGCATGGTGGAAGAGGCGATGTCGGGCAAAATTCAGCTCGATCCGTTTATTACCCACCGCCTGCCGCTGGACAAGATTAACGAAGCGTTCGATCTGATGCACGAAGGCAAATCTATCCGTACCGTCATTCATTTCGGCGATAAGTAATGCCAACAACCAGCGGGAAATTTCCCGCTGGTTTTCTTATTTGTGACCCGCCCTGCGTTTTACACCTTTCCCGATAAGAAATTAGCGGCTATGGCCGATGACTCTATTACTTACCTCAAGTACAAGAGAGTCAACTCATGGATAAAAAGTCTGCGCAGAGTCGTGCGCAAAAGATCGGTTTCCTCCATCACATTCGTCTGGTTCCGTTCTTTGGTTCTGTACTGGGCGGTATCCTGCTGCTGTTTGCCTTAAGTTCGGGGCTGGCAGGCTACTTTATGTGGCAGGCCGATGCCGATCAGCGGGACGTGACTCAGGAACTTCAGGTTCGCGTTGGCCTTTCAGACAGCGCAAACTTTTTGCGCGAAGCGCGCCTGATGATGATTCATGCCGGGGCCGATAGCCGTATCGCCGAAATGGACAGCATGAAGAAAAATCTGGCGGCGGCGCAGGCGGGAATTACGCGTTCGCAGGAAGGCTTCAAGCTTTACACCGACAGGCGCGTCAAAACCGAGGCGGATGTTGCACTCGAAGCGGAGATGAACCAGCGCTATAACGCTTATCTGGAAGGCATGAAGCCGATGCTCAAGTACGCGCAAAACGGCATGTTTGAGGCGATCATCAACTATGAAAGCGAGCAGGCCCGTGCGCTGGATGACGGCTATAACGCTGTTCGCCTGAAGGTTATTGATATCCGCACCGCACGCGCTAACCAGCTCAATGAACTGGCTCACAGTCGTACCACGCTGGGCGTGATGTTTATGATAGGCGCCTTTGTGCTGGCAGTGCTGATGACCATTATCACCTTCACGACGCTGCATCGCGTGGTTATCGTACCGCTGCAAAGGGCCGGTACACGCATTGCGCAGATCGCCAGCGGCGATCTGACCCTGGCCGACGAGCCGGTGGGTCGTAGCGAGATTGGTCAACTCAATGGAAACCTGCAAAAAATGCAGCATTCGCTGGTAAAAACCGTGGGTTCCGTACGTCAGGGGGCGGAGGAAATCTATCGGGGTACCAGCGAAATCTCCATGGGTAACACCGATCTCTCTTCCCGAACCGAACAGCAGGCGGCAGCCATTGAACAGACCGCCGCGAGTATGGAAGAACTTGCCGCCACGGTGAAACAGAATGCGGAGAATGCGCACCACGCTAGCAAACTGGCGGAAGATGCGTCTGGTAAAGCCTCACGCGGTGGACAACTGGTCTCCGGCGTGGTGTCGACGATGGGCAGTATCTCCACCAGTTCGAAGAAAATCTCTGAAATCACTTCAGTTATCAATAGCATTGCTTTCCAGACGAATATTCTGGCGTTGAACGCCGCAGTCGAAGCGGCGCGCGCCGGTGAGCAGGGGCGTGGGTTTGCGGTGGTGGCCAGCGAAGTGCGTACATTGGCAAGCCGTAGTGCCCAGGCGGCAAAAGAGATTGAGGGGCTGATTAGCGAATCGGTGACGCTGATTGAACGCGGCTCCGATGAAGTCGTTCGCGCCGGTTCGACGATGACCGATATCGTGGATGCGGTGAAACGGGTGACCGATATTATGCTGGAAATTGCCGCAGCGTCCGACGAGCAAAATCGCGGCATTCAACAGGTCAGCCAGGCGGTGACCGAAATGGATAATGTCACCCAGCAAAACGCCTCGTTGGTGGAAGAAGCTTCTGCGGCGGCAGCCTCGCTGGAAGAGCAGGCGGCGCGGTTGACTCAGGCCGTCGGGGCGTTTCGCATTCAGGGAGGAGAGCGGGCTGTGGCCGAACAGGTGACTGCGAAGCCGGCCTTTACGCCAAATCGCCCGGCGGTTGCGGGTGCGGATAACTGGGAAACGTTCTAAGGCAGGAAATACCCCGTAACCACGACGGTTACGGGGTAAAGGATTACTGAGAATCCGGTAATGCGTAGGCAATGATATAGTCACCGCGATCCGGTGACTGACGAGCACCACCGGCGTTAATCACGATGTACTGTTTACCGGTTTTCGGTGAAACGTATGTCATTGGACCGGACTGGCTGCCCACCGGCAGACGGTCTTTCCAGATCTCTTTCCCGGTTGCGGTATCAAACGCGCGCAGATAGAAATCCTGAGTCCCCGCGAAGAACAGCAGCCCTGATTGCGTCGACAGCGACGCGCCCAGCGTTGGCATTCCGATTGGAATCGGCATATGCATGCGGATCCCCAGCGGCCCGGTGTCTTCAACGGTACCGACCGGCACCTGCCAGACAATTTTCCCGGACTTCAGGTCTACCGCCGACATCGTACCAAACGGCGGTTTCTGGCACGGAATGCCCAGCGGCGACAGGAAACGCTCGCGCATGGCGCCAAACGGCGTCCCATCCATCGGCACAATACCCATCTCAATACCGCTGGCGTTTTTAGCCACGTTGGCGCGCGGCACCATGTAGTTAGCCAGTCCCAGACGCATATCGTTGACGAACATCAGGCTGTTGTTCGGATCAACGGACACGCTGCCCCAGTTCATACCACCCAGCGAGCCAGGATACTGGAGAGAGCGGTCAACGCCCGGCGGGGTGAAGATCCCCTGATGACGCATCTCTTTAAACTGAATACGGCACAGCAGCAGATCTACCGGCGTAGCACCCCACATGTCCGACTCTTTGAGGGTTTCGTTGCCAATCATTGGCATCCCTACCGAATACGGCTGGGTGGGTGAGTAGCGTTCACCCTCAACGTTACCCGCTGGAACCGGACGCTCTTCCACTTTGGCGACCGGCTCACCGGTTTCACGGTTGAGCATAAAGATCATGCCCTGCTTACTGGTTTGTACCAGTACCGGCGTGGTGCCGCCTTTACCATTCGGCAAATCGTACAGCAACGGTTGGGAAGGAAGGTCGAAATCCCACAGGTCGTGGTGAGTGGTCTGATAATGCCAACGGACTTTACCGGTGGTGGCGTCAACCGCCACGATTGAGGAGCTGTATTTATCATCCAGCGCCGTACGTTCACCGGCCCAGAAGTCAGGGGTGGCGTTACCGGTTGGCAGATAAACGAGGTTCAGCTTGGCATCATAAGACATAGCGGACCACACGTTCGGCGTACCGCGCGTGTAGGTCTGGCCTTCCGGCGGCAGACCGGTCAGATTCGGGTTGCCAGGATCCCATGCCCAAGCCAGTTTGCCACTGCGGACATCATAGGCGCGAACGACGCCCGGAGGCTCGCCGGTAGAGAAGTTATCCGCTACGCGGCCACCGACTACGACAACATTGCCGGCAACCAGAGGGGTAGACGTTTGCTGGTAGTATCCCGGTTTGATTTCCCCCATGCCCACGCTCAAGTCAACTACACCGTGGTTGCCAAAGTCTTCGCATAGCTGGCCGTTGTCGGCGTTGATTGCGATCAGTCGGGCATCGGTGGTTGGCAGGAACAGACGGCGTGGACAGGCGACCGGTTGAGTGGATGCCGTCGGCGCGCTCAGCGCCTGGGTA
>PPYF01621504.1_pt1 | contig 14427 bp, 15 predicted proteins | sample 1559871 | NCBI WGS metagenome assembly PPYF01 (sample SAMN08240021, study PRJNA423297) | Human gut metagenome, whole genome shotgun sequencing project. | reverse complement strand
TTCTTTGGTTGACATTTTTCATTACCCCTTTCCATTATACAGATTGTTTTTCTGTCTGGCAAATCGGGTATGGGGGCACGACGGCCTGCGGCTGGATGCGCTGCCGGAAAAAATCCAGACAGCATGGAACGATGTTCTGGCCGCGCAGGTATGCTGGATCAGACAGGGCGCATATGGGCCGGAGATCGTCCTGGCCGGTGTGGACCCGCAGCGTGTCTATGACTTTTCCTTTATGCTGATAGAAGAAATCGATGAATGTCCCGGGCAGGCTCCGGAGCCGGGGCCGAGTATGGAGTAATGCAGATATGCTGAAAAAGCCCGGCCTGGAAGAACTGGTGCGTGAGCTGGAAAAGGATTACGCCCGGTGGGAACAGGTATATATGGCGGGATCAAAAGATCCGTTCTGGCCGGATGGCGTGAATGCAAACCTGTGCAGGAACCATATCCTCTGCGGCAAAAGACGAATACGGGAACTGTATCCGGATGCGGAAATGCCGGAAATATATTACCGGCCGCTGCCTCAGGAACTTCCCGCGGAATATATGGCGCGAAAAGAAGAACTCCGGTCGGCTGCTTTGCGGTCGTATACCCGGTACATATCGGATGAAAATTTCTGTTTTATCCGGAACCATGTGGAGCGGATTCCTGAAACGGATGCTTTGCGCGGTATACTGGACGCACTGCTGGCACGGGCCGATGTTCTGAAGAATGCGGTTTTGAGCGGGGACTATGTGGCGATGCGCAGATATGCGGACGCAGGAAGCCTGTTGGCTTCATTGAAGTCAGGAGCGGAACGGCTCAGGGAATGGGAGCCGCCGGAGCAGGAGCAGCTTGATCTGTTTACAGATTACAGCCTGGACGGGATACAGGACGAAGAAAGTATGTCCATGAGCATGTAGGGGGGAATATATTTTGAGCAAAGTAACATTTGAAACGGAACTGAATGATGAGGCGCTGGGCGCGCTCAAGAGCTATCTGGCGAAGAGAAACGAACAGCTGGACATGCGGCTCAGCGAACAGCTCGAAAAGCTGTACGCAGCCACAGTGCCCGCGGCAGTGCGGGAATATCTGGGTGAAAAGAACGGGACGCCGGTGCGGCGCAGCGCAGCGCGGCCAAGGCGGGCTGCACCCGCGGCCAGTCATGCTGTGGGAAATCAGCCGGCTGAATGAGAGACCTCCGGTACGGCATCGAGATTGAAATGACCGGGCTGAGCCGCGGAAAAGCGGCGGAGACCCTGGCGGTTTTTTTTGGAACGCGGGCGGAACACACCGGCGGCGGCTATGACGCATACGCAGTGCGGGACGCACAGGGACGTGTGTGGAAGCTTGTATCGGACGGGAGCATCCAGACGCAGAAAAAGGTGCGTGGACAAACTGTTGCAGCAGACAGTACATACAGCGTGGAGTTGGTAAGCCCGGTTTGTGTCTATGAAGATATTGAAACCATTCAGGAGATCGTGCGGGCGCTGCGAAGGAACAACGCGCTGGTCAATGACAGCTGCGGGATCCATGTCCATGTTGGGGCGGAAAAATTTGATGCGCAGCATCTGCGGAACATCACGAATATTATGGCAAGCAAGGAGGAACTCATCTACAAAGCCCTGCAGGTGGACCTGAACCGTTCTCAAGATTACTGCCGGAGGGTCGAACAGCGGTTTCTGCGGCAGGTAAACGAGCAGAAGCCGCAGAGCCTGGATCGTTTCAAAAGCATCTGGTACAACGGGCGGGACGGAAGCAATGTGCATTATCACGCAAGCCGGTACCACGCGTTGAACCTTCATTCCGTGTTCCAGAAAGGCACGGTGGAGTTCCGAATGTTCAATTCCACGCTGCATGCGGGAAAAGTGAAGACGTACATACAGTTCAGCCTTGCCATCGCCAATCAGGCGCTGACGCAGCGCAATGCCCGTGCGGCGCCGACGCGCACGACCAATGACCGGTATACGTTCCGGACATGGCTGCTGCGGCTGGGAATGATCGGCCCGGAGTTTGAGACGGCGCGGTTTCATCTGCTCAGCCATCTGGAGGGGAACATCGCGTGGCGCGATCCGTCTCAGCTCATTCGGGAACAGGAAGAACAGACACAGCACGCCCCGGCGCAGGAACCGGTTCCTGCACCGGGGCTTTCATTGTAACGGAGGGATGTTTGTATGAAAGAGAAATTGTACATCGCATATGGGAGCAATCTGGATCAGAGGCAAATGGCACGGCGCTGTCCGACGGCGGAAGTGGTATGCAGCGGGATGCTGTACGGCCATGAGCTGCTGTTCCGCGGTTCACAGTTCGGCGCGGTGGCGACGGTGGTGCCAAAGCCTGGGGCCTGCGTGCCTGTGCTTGTATGGAAGATCAAACCGTCTGACGAACGGGCGCTCGATCTCTATGAGGGATTTCCGCACCTGTACCGCAAGGAAAATCTTTCCGTCACGATGGACGGCGGGGAACGGGACATTATGGCATACGTGATGACCGGAGAGCGGGAGTACGGCGTCCCCGCGCGTTCCTATTATGAGACGATCGCCAGAGGATACGCGGACGCCGGGTTCGATATCGGTGTGCTCAATGAGGCGGTGCAGGAAAGTGTGCGCAGGATGCTGGACGAAATGGCCCCCGAAGAAGAACTGAACGAGACATGGCAGATGATGCTGTGAAGCTTTGACGAAAAGACTGAATGCACTTGCAGTTTATGAAAGAAAAAGTTTGGGAACACCCATATTAACCTATATTCCATACTCACGAAACTTCATGCAGACAATCCGAACGATACAACCCTCTTTGTGATGGACGTCATCGAGCCGGAAGAACTGTCCTGTCTGAAAGACCAGTTCGTGAATCTGGATGAACTGAAGGAGGACGTTAAGATGAAGATGAATGTATGCTGGCGGCGCAAGGATACGCAAATAGAAACAGACCCCTGCGTCATACAGGATGTGATTGAATTGCCCGAAAGCGAGTATGCGAGGTTTTATCAGAACCTTTTGGATGATTACGATTTTATCGCGGAGCATCAGGACGCCATGTTTTACAAAGACGGTCAGGAACACGCGCTGCTTGTGCTTGGTGAAGGTCAAAAAGATGGTATTCTCGTAAGTTCGGAAGGCACGAACTATGCCAGATACTCCTCTTTTATTCCCCATGCCCGTGAGATCGTGCAGGACGATATCCGGCGGCTTGCGGATTACTGTATCCGTGAAGGCACAGCAAATTCCGAGGACGGCAGTTGGGCTGTCACTTATGAAGAGTTGTCTTGTCATTTTGATGAGGCGGCGGTCAGCAGTCAAAACGGATTCGGAAAACTTCTTAAAGAGGAATTGCGGCAGAGAGAAGAAATCAAAGAGTTGATTATGACCGAGGACTGTATCGAGATGACCTATCACATGGAATACTGCGAAAACTGTCAGCAAGGCGCTCTGGAAGGGGCAATGAACCTGTTCTCCCTTATGGGATGCAATCTCTACGATGTGCATCTCTGCGACGGAGATGAGGATCATGAACTGACAACGGTAGTGGAACTGAATCAGGATACGCTGACCGAGGACGGCAGGCGCGAATGGTCGGATGTGCTGAACGCCAAAGTGACTTCTATTTACGAGGGACACTACGGTGTGCAAATCGGACTAACCGGATGCCCGGCAGAACGCCTGCGTGATTTTTCTTTCATGCTGGCAGGTCACTGCCCGGCTGAAGATTATGACCGTTGGGTAAATTCCGGTGAGCACGAACAGGCACAAACCGAACCAAAACAATTTATGTGAGGAAGAAGCATATGGGAACAAGAAGTTATATCGGCAAAGATATTGGCAACGGAAAATACTCAGTAATATTCTGTCAGTTGGAGAGCTATCTTGAAACGACCGGCAGACTGTTGACAGAGCATTACAACACACCGGAAAAAGTGGATGCGCTTTTAGCGCTCGGCGACATTTGTTTTCTCGGCGAAAAAATAGAACCCGATCCGTCGCTGCCGCACGACTGGTACGGCAAGGATTATCAGCAGGATGTTACGCTTGCGTTCGGCAGGGACTGCGGCGAATACAAGTGGCCTGCAAAAGAAATGACGCTGGAGGATATGGAGGAAAGCGATGAGGGGATAGAATTTATATATATCTTCACTCCCGAACAGGAATGGAAATACTGCTGCCCGGTTTCTCCCGATATGAGATGGCGGAATGTTCGCAATGAACTTGCGGCAGAATCAGAGATATTCAATCAAAATTCAGAGGAACAGGACTGCGGGGAAAACTGCGATCCTGTTCTTTCTATGTGAAAGTGAGTGGAACGAAATGAAGAAAACAAGCATCACAATTTCCTATGACGAAGAAAAGCTGTCCGCCTTAAAACTTTATCTTGGGCAGAAAAACAGCAGCGCCGAAAACGAGCTGACCAAAGCTCTTGATATGCTCTATGCCAAAACGGTTCCTGCCGGAGTCAGAGAGTTTATTGACCTTCGCTCCGGTAAGGCCCCAATATCAAATACACCCGGAAAGAACCCAAAACTTTCTCCTTCTTCTGCTGTGGGCACGACTCCGTCTCCAGAGGTGAAACAGGATGAAGGACGTTGACGTCACATTGTATCTGAACGAGCACCGGGTCAAAGCGCTGGCAGACGCTCTTACGCACCGAACAGTGAATATCGACATGACACTATAGCAGAAAGGAAAATAAGCTTATGAAGCGACCAAGCGTTTTTTATGTTACAGAAAATGGGACTACACGATACGGAATGACAAGGAGCTATGGAGGGCTTGCCGGAATTATCCTTCGTCTTTTAACACATGCAACAGATGGGTATGGAATCTCCATTCCATATTTTGAGCGCCTTAAACCTATGAAAGAAATTAGTGAAGATGAATTTCAGACTTATGCGGATCATCCGGAAACTGCAGATGATCTCTACAGCTTTGCCGAAATTGATGTGGATAAAAATGTTCTGCGAATTGATGAGGACTGGAAGGAAGAACGTTCTTATCGTGAATATCCACTGCAGCTTCTTTTGGCGCAGGCAGCTCCGCTGATTTCGTCAAATCCGTATAGCGGATATGACTCTCTGCAAAAACAGAGACTCTACGCTGTTATGGATGACGCCATGCATTCGTATCAGGAATCGGAGGATGAAAATGCGCTTTCAGAAAAAGAAATGGATGAAGAAATGTCCGAAGCTCCCAGTATGCAGATGTAACCACCGTGTCCGCCCCTGTGTGCCGATTTGTACGGCAGGATGGAATAAACAGCCGTCAGCCCTGTTTCGAACCGTTTCGGGCGAATTTCCGAGGGCTCGGAACGGACGGCTTTCAGGCAGAACCGCAGGGTCGAAAAGTATAGCAGGAGAAAGGCGGACATCAAAATTTGATGTCCGCCAGATACATCAGCCCGCAGTGCGGGCTGAACGGCGTTCCGAGGTGGCGTCAAAACAGCGAATTCCCGGTTTGTCTGACATCAAAATATTAGAAAATTGCCTGTGCACAGGGAAATAAGCCGGTTTTGGCTGACATCAAAACAAATATAGCGGATATGGAGTATAAGGAATTGACCGCGCAACAAAATAGTAATACAATATATATACAAAGGGAGGCGGTAAACATGCCGGTGATCAGGCCAATCCGTGAACTGCAAAATACAACGGAGATCTCGCATTTTGCAAAAACGCTCAATGAACCGATCTTCATTACGAAGAACGGACGCAATGATCTTGTGCTGATGAATGATGCGGTATATGAACGAATCATGGCGCAGAATGAAATGTACCGCAAGCTGGCTGCTGCTGAGGCAGAAGTTGCTGATGGAGCAGAGCTGCTGGACGGTATGGAAGTACTGAAGGAGCTGCGCGGCAAGTATGGAAAGTGAATGGAAATTAAAGCTCACACCGCTTGCCCGTACGGATCTGGAGGAAATCTATCAGTACATTTCGATTTGTCTGGACGCGCCGCAAGCAGCTGACAGGTTGATGACAGCGTTTGAAAAAAGCTTTGAACAGCTTCAAAACCATCCGTTCAGTTTCCCGCGTGCAGATGATGAAAGCCTGCGGAAAAAAGGATACCGCAAATTGATCGTTGAAAACTATGTTGGAGCATATCTTTTGAATGAGCAGACAAAAGAAGTGGTCGTCATGCGCTTTTTCTATGGCGCGCGGGATTACAAGCGACTGCTGTGAGAAGAAAAAATGAGGATGCAGGTGCTGAGAGGCATCTGCATCTTTTGTTTTGCGAAAAAGGGGGCGGAAAGATAGATACACGGAAAAGGATCACGATCCGTTTGCCGCAGGATGTATACGGGGACATATTGGATAACCTGGGAAATGCAGCGAGCAGTACATTCAATTCCTTTATGACAAATGCTGCACGCTTTTACCTGGGATATATCAAAGCAAGAGAAACAGAGGACTATCTCTCAAAAACACTGCTGTCCATCATCAGCGCGCGGCAGGAGCGGTCTGACAAGGCGACCGTGTCGGTATTGTACGCGCTGGCGGTGGAACTCAACATTTTGCAGCGCATCCTTGTCTCGCACTTTGACATACCGGATGAGGTATATGCGGAGCTGCGCAGGAAAGCGCGCGCGGAAGTTGCGGTCAGCCGCAAAGGCGCGCAGATCGAATCCGTGCAGGCGCAGATGTTCGGCGGTGATACCGGATGGCAAAGCTCGTCACAAAATGGCGCTATCTGAAGCCGGACGCCGCGCGGCACGCACAGGCATACATACGGTACATTGCCACGCGGGAGGGCGTGGAGAAATATGTGGAAGAGAACGGAGCGCGGCCGGCGGTGCAGGCGCAGCGCGTCCTTGTGGAAAAACTGCTGCGGGATTTTCCGGATGCGCGCCGGAGCTTTGAGTATGAGGACTATGCGCGCCGGCCGACTGTCCGCAACGCGTCGGAATTCATCACGCGGACCTTGGAGGAACATCTGGAACTGTTTGACGCGCGCTTCAACTATGTTTCGTACATCGCGCAGCGTCCGCGCGTCCAGCGCAGCGGCGCACACGGCCTGTTCACACAGGAGGAAGATGCGCCGGATCTGAACGCTGCCGCGCGTGCGGTTTCAGAGCATGACGGGAACATTTGGACATGTATCCTTTCCCTGCGGCGTGAAGACGCCGCCCGCCTGTCATACGATAAAGCGGACGCATGGCGCGCGCTGCTCCGTGCCAATGCGGCGGAGATCGCCGCGCGGTTCAATGTGCCGGTCGGGTCGTTCCATTGGTGCGGAGCCTTCCACAACGAAGCGCACCATCCTCATGTGCATCTGGTCTGTTATGCGGACCGTGTGCAAAAGCCGGCGCTCACAAAGGAGGGGGTGGTGCAGCTCCGCTCCCTCCTCGCACGGCAGATATTCCGGGATGAACTGGACGCAATATATATCCGCCAGTCACAGAGCCGGGACGAACTGCGGGACCTGTTCAGCGCACGCCTGAAAGAGGCGGTGGCCGGGATGCGGGATGCACCTGCAGAGATGCCGGTTTTGGAATCCCTGCTGGAACGGCTGTCGGAAGAAGTGCGGGACAGAAAGGGGAAGCTCCAGTATGGGTATCTCCCCTGGCCGGTAAAATCCATTGTGGACAGTATTATCAGCGAATTGGAAAAGCAGCCGCAGGTGAAGGCTGCATACAGCACGTGGTGGGAGCTTCGCAAAACAGTGCTGTCCACATACCGGGACAGCCTGCCGGAACAGGCCCCGCCGCTGCACACACAAAAGGAATTCCGGCATCTGAAAAATATCGTGCTGCGCATTGCAAAAGAAGGCTGTCCCGCGCCGGAGCTGGAACAGGAGTTTGACGCGGTACAGGATCCACAGGACCGCGGCGCACAGTATGCGGTGTACGGTGCAAAGCGGCTGCTGGACGCCGCCCGTGAAGAAGAATATCCGGATGAAGACGTGCAGACGGCGCTCCGGATGCTGCTCGCCGCGGCAGAGCGCGGGGATGCATATGCGCAATACCAGGCCGGTAAGCTGTACCGGGAGGGATACTTTTTGCCGCGGGATGACGCCGGCGCAAAAATGTTTTTTGAAAGGGCCGCAAAGCAGGAAAATCATTTTGCGGAATACGCGCTCGGAAAGCTGCACGCGGATGAGACGTCGCCGTTCTTCGACGAAACGAAAGCCGCGGACTGGTTTGAACGGGCTGCGGAGCATGGGAACGGATTTGCCAAATACAGGCTTGCGAAATATTTTCTGAACGGGAAAGGCCGTGCTGTGGACGCAGGATCCGCGGCACGGCTTTTTGCCGAATCGGCGCAGGCGTCTGACGTGTATGTGCGCAGGTCCGCGGCGCCCTGGGCAAAATACCAGTTGGGAAAGCTGTACATCCGGGGGAATGGCGTTCCCAGGGATTGGGCGAAAGCGGAGGAGCTGCTGCGAAGCGCGGCACAGGACGGAAATGAATTCGCACAGCGTTTGCTGCAGCGGCGTGCACAGTGGCACAGGCTCGGCCCAATGGACGCTGCGCTGGGTGTAATCGGAAGTTTGTGCCGTATGTTTGAAACGTCTGTGCCGCGCATCCGTCCGCGCTGTATGTATCTGGACAGAAAGCGCAGGCGGGAGCTGGAACAGAAACAGCGCGCGCTTGGCCATGCGGAAAATGATTTTGAACCGCAGATGTGACGCAGGCAAAAAAGAAAAACATCTCGCCAGGGGCCAGGTGGGATATTTGGCTGGAATATGGCATGTGTCACTGTGACACATGCGGTATGAAGATACCAACAGAAGAAATACGGATACAGCAGGGAGGAGAGAGCTATCACAGAAAACAAAGAGATTTTTTCAAAAGAAGAAGTGGCGGCGGCGCGGAACATGGAGATCGCGCCGCTGCTTGCAATGCGTGGTTTTCCGCTTTCCCGCAGCGGGGGAGAAATGCATTGGCGTATACCGGGGGAGGAATCGGTGAGCATCCGCGGCAATATGTGGTACAGCCATTACAGGGGAGAGGGCGGGGACGCCATCTCATTTGTACGCCGTTTTTTTCATATGGATTTCAAGGAGGCGGTGCGGTTCCTGCTGGAACAGTCCGCTGTTCCTGCGGCAGGGCCTGTGCAATGTGAGCGGCAGGAACAAAAGCAGCTGCGGCTTCCGCCGAAGGACAGTTCGGAAGAACAGGTGCGGCGGTATTTGACAGATATACGGAAGGTGTCCGCGGACGTGGCCGGATACTTTATCGAGACCGGTCAGGTGTACCAGAGCAGGGCGGAAGGTGTACGTCAGGGACAGGAACAATGCAACCTGGTGTTGGTAGGGATGGACCGAGACGGCGCGCCGCGGCAGGCGCACATCAAGGGGATGCGGCAGCGCGCGTTCCGGTATGATGCGCCGGGCAGCGACAAAGCGTATGGATTCCGCCATATGGGCGGCAGCGGACCGCTGTATGTGTTTGAGGCGGCGATCGACCTCATGTCGTACGTCTCCCTTTGTTCAGAAGATTGGCGGCAAGGCAACTATCTGGCGTTGAACGGTACGGCGGAAGCTGCCCTGTTCCGCACGCTGGAAGAGTATCCGGAGGTGCGCGGCGTCGTGCTCGCGCTGGACAATGACGCCGGTGGGATCGAGGGCGTGATGCGTTTGACTGGTCTGCTGCGGGAAAAAGGATACACGGATGTTTCTGTACAGCTTCCGGCATGGAAGGATTGGAACGAGGAATTGAAAGCGCGCGGGGGGATGGATGCGGTGTGTGCGCAGCCGCACCCGAAACTGCAGATGCTGGAACAGGTAAAGGATGCGGTCTTGGCGCGGGCGGTGCATGCGCCGCGGTTCGTGGATGGACGGTATCTGGAGAGGACATTTCAAGCGGCCTGTTCGGCACAGGCGGATGAGATTCAAAACAGCTGTCTGCAGAAGCTGGCGGCGGGTGCACTGCTGCGTGCCCGGCACTTGCTTTGTACAGGCGGAGAGACGGCCGGGCTTGACCGGCTTGCGGACAGGGCCGCGGAACTGTACCGGCCGCATAAGGACCATATCACGCAGGATGCACGCCTGCGGTCGCTGGGCGGACAGATACAGAAAATGCGGGCGGCGGAGGAGAGCATGCCGGCCCGGACAGCGGGACAGCAGGCGGAACTGGCGGACGGCTGGCTGCACACCGCTGCTGCGGCGATGGCGGCGGACGTTTCCTGTATGCTTGAAATGTCCGGACGGGAAAGTACACAGGCGGAAGAGGAAGAGGTGAGGATGGGATTTTGTTAGGGCAGGAAACGGCGGTGCTTTTGCTGCTGTGCGTCGGCCTTCTGCTGCTGATGGCGGCCGTTACGAACGGCGCGGGTTTCAGCTTGGACGGCATCAAGGGAAGGACGGTGGGAGACGGGCAGCACGGGACGGCACGGTTTGCCGGTAAGGGGGAAATACGGCGCACGTTCCACCGGGTGCGGTTCCGGCCGCGGGCGTGGAGACGGGGAAAGCATCTTCCAAAGGTACAGGGGCTGGTGGTGGGCTGTGAAATGCGCGGCAAACGTGTGACGGCGCTTGTGGACGGCGACGATATCCATGCAATGATGGTGGCGGGGAGCGGCGCGGGAAAAACCGCGTACTTCCTGTATCCGAATCTGGAATATTGCTGTGCGGCGGGGATGAGTTTCCTCACATCGGATACAAAGGGCGACCTCGCGCGAAATTACGCGGGCATCGCCAAAGACATATATGGGTATGATGTTTCGGTTTTAGACTTGCGCAATCCGGCGTGCAGTGACGGCAACAACCTGTTGGATCTTGTCAACAAGTACATGGACGCATATATGGCGCACCCGGACGATCTGGCAAGCAGGGCGCGGGCGGAGAAGTATGCGAAGATCATTGCGAAAACGGTCGTCACATCCAGCAGCGGGACAGAGCATGGACAGAACTCCTATTTCTATGACGCGGCCGAAGGCCTCATCACCTCCGTGATCCTGCTGGTCGCGGAATTCTGTCCGCCGGAGACAAGGCACATCGTTTCAGTGTTCAAGCTGATACAGGATCTCCTGTCTCCGTCCGGCCAGAAAGGAAAGAATCAGCTGCAGATGCTTTTGAGCCTCCTGCCGCCCGAACACAAGGCGAGGTGGTTTGCGGGGGCGGCGCTCACCGCGGGAGAGCAGGCGATGGCGTCCGTTCTTTCCACGGCAATGGCGAGTTTGAACGCGTTTCTGGATTCAGAGCTTGAGCAGATGCTGTGCTTTTCAACCAAGATTGACGCGGAGAAATTCTGCCGTGAAAAGTCCGCTGTGTTCGTGGTGCTGCCGGAGGAAGACAGCAGCAAATATTTCATGGTGAGCCTGCTGGTGCAGCAGATGTACAGGGAGATCCTTGTGGTGGCGGACGGACAGGGCGGCGCGTTGAAAAACAGGGTGATGTTTTTTCTGGATGAGCTGGGATCGCTTCCGAAGATAGAGTCGCTGGAGCTGATGTTCAGCGCGGCGCGTTCGAGGCGGCTGAGCATCGTGGGGATCATCCAGTCCTACGGACAGCTGGAACGGAACTACGGGAAAGAGGGCTGTTCCATTATTCTGGACAATGCGCAGGATCTGCGACACGAGGTCGCATAACGAATTGCTGTCATAGCTGCCCTATCCATTTGGGGTAATCCTACCGTGACCTGCGTAAGTGGTAACGCTTGGGTTGGAAACTCACGGGACAACGTGGGAAAGCTGAAAGCCTGATTCAGCCGCACTGCCAGGATAAGTGTGTCATGGAGAATGTAAGTGAATCATCGTAAGGGTCGTTACGTTGAATAGGCGAAATAAGGCTGTTACGCCTACACCAAAAGGTACGGAGGCGGCTGAGGGAATTGTCTTGTACCCTCGGCAAATGGACAAAGTCCTCCCGGCTCATAGATGGCTCCTAAAGCACACAGAATTATTTGTTATGTGGAACGTGGTAAGCCCTATGCGTTCCTCCGCCGGAGGTATCGACCCCGCAAGGGGAAGAAATGGCGCAGAGGGTAGAGGAACGGGATAAAAAGCGAATGCTGCCCTGTAATGGGGTGGATAGGGGTTCAAACTTTGCCCCAGCCTGAAAGGGCGCTGACTTATCCCATGGTATTTCATGGCAAGAAAAGGAGGTAAACCTATGAACGGTAATTGTTCAACGACGGGGCGCAACAGCCCTGAGAGATTGCCGGACACGGTACAGCTGGAACACCAGTGGAAATCCATCGATTGGAAAAAGGCCGAGGCCGAGGTTAGTAGGCTACAAGCTAGGATTGCCAAGGCGACTCAGGAAAAGAAATGGAACACAGTGAAGCGACTCCAATATCTTTTATCGCATTCGTACTACGCAAAGGCGTTGGCGGTAAGAAAAGTAACCACCAACAAAGGGAAACACACTCCAGGCATTGACAAGGAGCTATGGAATACTCCTGCTGTCAAAATGCGCAATGTTCTGATCTTGACAGATAAAGGTTATAAGGCAAAACCGCTCCGCAGGGTATTTATCGAAAAGCCAGGCAAGAAAAAGAAACGTCCCCTCGGCATTCCGTGTATGTATGACAGAGCGATGCAGGCACTTTACGCATTGGCCCTCGACCCAGTATCTGAAACAACAGCGGATGAAAAATCATTTGGATTCCGCAGAGGCAGGTCGGCGCAAGACGCCTGTGAGTACATTTTTACGGCACTCAGCAGGAGGAGCTCTCCGGAGTGGGTGTTGGAGGGCGACATCAAGGGCTGTTTCGACCATATCAGCCATGACTGGCTAATCGAGCATATCCCTATGGATAAATCTGTCCTTAAGCAATTCCTGAAGGCGGGATTTGTATTCCAAAACGAGCTGTTTCCTACTGACGAAGGGACGCCCCAAGGCGGTGTCATTTCCCCGATACTCGCAAATATGGCGCTGGACGGTATGCAAAAGGTTCTCTCCGACCGTTTCCACACCAATCGGCTGGGTAAAATCGACCTACGGTTCAAGAACGCCCACAAGGTCAATCTGGTGCGCTATGCTGATGATTTTATTGTAACGGCTGCAACAAAAGAAATTGCGGAAGAAGCAAAAGAAATCATCCGTGGTTTTCTGTGTACCAGGGGGCTGGAGCTATCAGAAGAAAAGACGCTTATCACTCATGTCGATGATGGTTTCGATATGCTGGGCTGGACATTCCGCAGATTCAAGGAAAAACTCATTGTCAAGCCGTCCAAGAAATCGGTCAAAGCCCTTAACGCCAGTCTGCACAACACAGTCCTCGAAAGAGGAAAGGCATGGAGACAGGAAGACCTCATCCGAGTGCTAAACCGTCAACTGCGTGGCTGGGCGAATTACCATCAATCTGTCTGCGCAAAAGATGCCTTTTCACGTACCGACCACATTCTTTATGAAATGCTGTGGCGCTGGGCAAAACGCCGACATCCCAAAAAGAACCGCAAATGGATAACGGCCAATTATTGGTACAGCAAGGGGCTCCGCAACTGGGTGTTTTCAACAAAAAATGCAGAATTGATTCGGCTGGGTGAAGTGCCTATCATCCGCCACACAAAAGTACGAATGAGTGCAAATCCCTATCTGGACAGCGAATATTTTATCCAACGCAAATTTCAAAATGGGATGAAGCGGTTGTCTGGACGCTTCAAAAAGATTTGGAGGAATCAAAATGGATGCTGCTATCACTGTGGCCAGCCCATGGAAATCAGTGATGAACGGGAGATTTTCTATAAAATCCCGAAATCCATGGGAGGCAAGGACGATGTGCCAAACATGGCCTATGTCCACAAATATTGCCAGGGTGTTTTCCTGGAGCGCCGCGCGAGAGCGTGATGAAATGCTTGAGCTGTATGACAGGAAACTGTCACGTACAGTTCTTAGGCGAGAAAGCGGGAGTAATCCCGCCGACTTAGCCGGCACCATCGCGGGAGGCTTCAGCCCCGCGGGCGATACGGCGGAACAGGTGTCGCGCCAGCTGGGAGAGCAGACTGTGATGACGGGGAGTGTGAGCAGGGGGAAAAGCGACCCGTCCCGCAGCCTGCAGATGATGGGGCGGCGGCTGATGACGCCGGATGAACTGAAATCAATGCCGAAAGGGCAGTTTATCGTGATGAAGACAGGGCGGCGTCCAATGCTGTCCAAACTGCGGCTGTTCCTGGATTGGGGCATCACATTTACAGAGCCGTATGCATTGGAGCAGCATGCGCAGCGGGAAGTGAAATATGCGGGGAGCAAAGAGTTGAGAAGGAAGATACTGAAAGAGTACGGTATCCCGCCGGGGCAGCAGATTGTACCGGGGCAGGAGCGGTTCCCGGAGCGGCAGAAGCTGGGGATGATGCAGGAGAACGTGTGAGCGGCTGGTTTGATACCATTTGGGCGGATGACCTGCCCAGCCGGGCTGTGACGGTATACATGTATCTGCGCAGCCGTGCGGACAGGGAGGGGAAATGCTTCCCCTCCGTCCGCACGATCAGCAGGGATACAAAGCTGTCCATGAGCACGGTACGCCGGGCGCTGGATGATCTGGTCAATACCGGTTACATACAAAAGCAGCCCCGTT
>PPYF01242520.1_pt1 | contig 14428 bp, 9 predicted proteins | sample 1559871 | NCBI WGS metagenome assembly PPYF01 (sample SAMN08240021, study PRJNA423297) | Human gut metagenome, whole genome shotgun sequencing project. | reverse complement strand
AGCAATGAAAACTTTATTGAAGTCATTAAAAATAACACTTGCTTTTTGTGTCTTTTTCTCCGTGTTCTATATCCTTATCTTGTGGTTGTTTGCGCAGGTTGCAGGTCCTAATAAGGGAAATGCCGAGGTAGCTACGCTGGATGGGAAAGTAGTGGGAGCAGCTAATGTGGGCCAGATGTTTACAAAAGATATTTATTTCTGGGGACGCCCGTCTTCTGCCGGTGACGGATATGATGCTACGAGTTCTGCAGGTAGTAATAAAGGTCCTACGAATCAGGAATATCTGGATGAAGTGAAAGCGCGTATTGATACTTTCCTTGTACATCATCCTTATTTAGACCGTGCGGATGTGCCTGCCGAAATGGTTACAGCCAGTGCTTCGGGGCTAGATCCTGATATTACTCCCCAATGTGCATACGTACAAGTGAAGAGAGTGGCACAAGCACGCGGATTAACAGAAGAACAAGTAAGAGCGATTGTTGATAAAAGCATCGAAAAACCGTTCCTGGGATTGTTGGGAACAGAAAAGGTGAATGTGCTGAAATTGAATATAGCTCTTGAAGAAAGTAATAAGTAGATGAAGATCAGGAGCAGCGTTCCTGTCCGAATCGTTTGGGTGATACCAGCGGTTCAAATAAACAGGGGGGGATGGGGCGCTGCTTTTTTACAGGAACATAAAATAGAATTAGATAAGAAGTATGAAAAGTTTTTTTAGTAAAAAGAGTATTTTAGGAACAATGGCTGTAGCGGCCGTATGTATGTTGGGAACTGGCAATGCACAAGCACAAGAGTTTACTATACAAGGTGATTTGGTAAGTTCGTATGTATGGCGTGGTATTTATCAGGGGGGGGCCGCTTCTTTTCAACCGACTTTGGGAGTTAGCGTAGGTAATTTCTCACTTACTGCATGGGGATCAACCAGTTTGAGTGAGAGTAATAAAGAAATTGACCTCACTGCAGCTTATAAGTTTGGTGAAGCAGGACCGACACTTTCAGTAGCCAGTCTTTGGTGGAACGGACAAGCTGATGTAGCTAATGGAGAACTAACAAATGATTATTTCCATTTTAAGAGTGGCGACACCGGACATCATTTTGAAGCAGGATTAGCTTATACGCTTCCTGTTGAAAAATTTCCGTTGTCTATTGCATGGTATACCATGTTTGCCGGTGCTGACAGAAAGATGACTGACAAGGGGGAAGAAAAACAGGCATATTCTTCTTACGTAGAACTGAATTATCCGTTCAGCGTAAAAGGGGTAGACTTGAATGCTACCTGTGGAGTGGTTCCTTATGAAACTCCGCAGTATAATGTGAATGGTTTTGCAGTGACGAACCTTGCTTTGAAAGCAACGAAAGCTATCAATTTTAATGATAAGTTTTCATTGCCTATATTTGTGCAAGCTATATGGAATCCGCGTTTGGAGGATGCCCATCTAGTATTTGGCGTAACTTTAAGGCCATAAAATAAACTCATGAATTTTTGTGAACCCGTGGTGATCGTGATGATTGCTACGGGTTAGGATGTTTAAAATAACAGAGCAACATAATGGATGATAGAGAACAAAGTGTACAGCATTTTCTGGATCTGATAAAGAGATCTCAGCGAGGTAAGTTTAAGGTCTATATCGGTATGATAGCCGGTGTGGGAAAGTCATATCGTATGCTTCAGGAGGCACATGAACTGTTGGAAAATGGTGTGGACGTGAAAATCGGCTATATCGAGACTCATGGACGTGTCGGGACGGAAGGGATGCTAGAAGGACTTCCTGTCATTCCGCGACGTAAAATCTTCTATAAGGGAAAGGAATTGGAAGAAATGGATTTAGATTCTATTATTCGCCTTCATCCCGAAATTGTGATAGTGGATGAATTGGCACATACCAATGTGGAAGGAAGTCTGAATGAGAAACGTTGGCAAGATGTAATGACATTGTTGGATGAAGGAATCAATGTGATTTCGGCAATCAATATTCAGCACATCGAAAGCGTGAATGAAGAAGTGCAGGAGATTACGGGGATTGAAGTGAAAGAACGAGTGCCCGACAGTGTGCTTCAGGAAGCGGATGAGGTGGTGAATATTGACTTGACGGCAGAAGAACTGATTGCCCGTTTGAAAGCGGGAAAGATCTATCGTCCGGAAAAGATTCAGACAGCATTGGATAATTTCTTTAGAACCGAGAATATTCTTCAATTGCGTGAGTTGGCTCTAAAAGAAGTGGCGTTGCGGGTAGAAAAAAAGGTGGAGAATGAAGTGATGATGGGAGTAGCCGTCGGACTTCGGCATGAGAAGTTTATGGCTTGTATCAGTAGTCACGAGAAAACACCCCGGCGAATTATCAGAAAGGCGGCAAAGTTGGCAACCCGGTATAATACTACTTTTATAGCTTTGTATGTTCAGACTCCGAAAGAGAGTATGGATCGAATTGATTTGGCCAGTCAACGGTATTTGTTGAATCATTTTAAACTGGTGGCGGAACTTGGGGGAGAAGTTGTCCAGGTGCAGTCGAAAGACATTTTGGGGAGCATCGTCAAGGTTTGTAAAGAGAAACAGATATCGACAGTGTGTATGGGAACTCCTAATTTGAGGTTGCCGTACGCAATTTGTTCTATACTGGGATATAGAAAGTTTTTAAATAATTTGTCGCAAGCTAATGTAGATTTGATTATACTTGCATAATATTAATCGTATGAACGTTATGAATATTAAAACGAAACTGATTCTTGGCATTGGGATGTTGGCAGGAATGATTATTTTGTTGGTAACACTTTCAGTAGTGAATCTTCAAACTCTGACTGCGACAGAGCCTGATAGTCCTGCTGCTATGCCTGCCTTGGAACGTGCATTGCTATGGATCTCCATAACAGGGGGAATCTGTATCTTGACCGGACTGATATTGCTTTATTGGTTGCCTCGTTCTATCAGCAAGCCGATTAAGGAACTGAAAGAAGGAATTCTTGAAATAGCCAATCATAACTATGAGAAGCGTCTCGATATGAGTGACAATGAAGAGTTCCGTGAAGTGGCTGACAGTTTCAACCGGATGGCGGAGCGTTTGACTGAATATCGTGCCAGTACTTTGTCGGATATTCTTTCTGCTAAAAAGTTTATAGAAGCTATTGTTAACAGTATTAACGACCCGATTATCGGTCTGAATACAGAACGTGAGGTTTTGTTTATCAATGATGAAGCCTTAAGTATTCTGAATATGAAACGGGAGAATGTGATTCGTAAATCGGCAGAGGAACTTTCTTTGAAGAATGACCTGCTCCGCCGACTAATTCGTGAGTTGGTGACGCCAAGCAATCAGAAAGAGGCTTTAAAAATTTATGCGGATAATAAGGAAAGTTATTTTAAGGTCTCTTATGTCCCGATCATTAATACGGAGGCTGAAAAAGGGGAACCTCGCAAACTGGGTGATGTCATTTTACTTAAGAATATCACGGAATTCAAAGAACTGGATTCTGCCAAGACTACATTTATTTCAACGATCTCGCATGAATTGAAAACTCCGATTGCTGCTATTATGATGAGTCTACAACTGCTTGAGGATAAGCGTGTCGGTGCACTGAATGATGAGCAGGAACAGCTTTCAAAGAGTATCAAGGAGAATAGCGAACGTTTGTTAAGTATCACCGGAGAATTGCTTAACATGACGCAGGTGGAAGCTGGTAAATTACAGTTGATGCCGAAGATCACCAAACCGATTGAACTGATCGAGTACGCGATCAAAGCTAATCAGGTGCAAGCGGATAAGTTTAATATTCAGATAGAAGTGGAGTATCCGGAGGAGAAAATCGGTAAACTGTTTGTCGACAGCGAGAAGATTGCTTGGGTATTGACGAATCTGTTAAGTAACGCTATTCGTTATTCAAAAGAAAACGGGCATGTGGTTATTGGTGCCAAACAGGATGAAAACTGGATTGAATTGTATGTCCAAGACTTTGGCAAAGGCATTGACCCGCGTTATCACAAAAGTATCTTCGACCGTTATTTCCGTGTACCCGGAACGAAAGTGCAAGGTAGTGGCTTGGGATTATCTATTTCGAAGGATTTTGTGGAAGCTCATGGTGGTACGCTGACGGTAGAGAGTGAATTGGGGAAGGGAAGTCGGTTTGTGATGCGGTTGAAGGCATAGTTTTGAAGGAGTTTATGAAAGAATTAGACTTCCGACAGGCACAAAATCTGCTTGCCGGAAGTTTCTCTATTCTTTCTTTTTATCGTTTTCTTCTTCTCCAGCATATCCAAATGCCACACAGACCAATAATAAATGGAATGCCATAGCAATAGATAATTTTGATAGTGGATAGATCCATAGGAGTCAGGCTGATATCTTTGTCGAGATAAGGGGCTCTGGAAGAAGATACCGGAAATTCATTATAGCATAGCCAACAGAATGAACCGGGAATCATATTGAAGTTGAATGAATAGATACCCGGTCTTGAGCTTTTTTGTAGTTCGGCATTGCTGAAACAGTCTGCATCACCCAACACAATGATCCGTTGTTTTTTATCTTTGCCTTTTATCTTGCGGGTTAACGCTATTGCCGTGGGATAGGCTCCTAGCTTTTCACCTTGAAGAGAGTCCAAAGAAAGGGAATCATTCACAAAATCTTTTGTTTGATACTCAATCCATGTTTGTTGAGCGTTGCTTTGTAATAAAACTATTGGATGGAATTTTGTTGTATCGACAACTTCCAGAGCAACAGCCGATGGCATGGTGACTGCGCTATGCGTCTGCCTGTCAACCATACGTTTGTAGAAGCCTCCTATACTGTCGGCGGCTATCTGGGTAGCTTTCGCGAGAACGAGGTCTCCGGGATTAATATCAGAAGGTTGTGCAATGATTCCCGGCAACAGTTTTAAACCAACTTTCCGGAGTAAAGGATTCATTACTTCCTGACGTCCGACGTCCCCCATAATCATCATATTACCTCCGCGTTCAAGAAAACGATCTATGATTTCTTGTTCTTTGGAACTCATGGAAGAACGCATTTCAGCAATAAGTAATATATTGATATTACTTGGTATATCATTCATATCCTTTAGATTCAGTTCCACCAAATCAAAACCTTGATTAATCATGGAATAACGAAAGCGTCCATGTGTGGCGAAAAGTGAGTAATCCTGATCTCCCTTTTTAGTGGTGGAACGTTCCTGATGTCCTGTGATGGCGCCTACCTTCACAGGAGTAACAAGCATTTTCTTCAATGCTGCGGAGATTTCTGTTTCAGAAGGGTGATATTCCATATCGTCGAACAAACGAAGGCGGGCTTGTTCACCGGAGCCACGTTCAACAACCCGCACAAATCGATAATTTTCTTTAGCCAAGTCTATTTTTTCTTTCAGTTCTTCGGCGCTTTTAAGCTTTTTAGGATTGAAGTTCTTCTTCTTGGCAACTTCATAAGCTATCTCACGAATGTTTTTATTCGGATATTGGCGATAAAGGGTGCTGTCTTTCGGTGTAGAGTAATAGTAAACATACTCCATTTTTATCTCTGGTTTGAAACGTGTGTACATTTTGAAGCGTGCCATATCCTCTTTTTGCTCTCTTGGAGAAGCGACATCAAATTCTTTATCGAAAATATTGACGTAAGTTGTGATCGTCATAGGTCCGGACAATTGCTCCATTACTTTCTGGCTTTCTTCTGAAAGTGTACGTTGTTTGCTGCGGGTAGCATCATAAAAGCCCATCATTGCCGGACGGGAACTGACAAAGCCGATAACTATAATGGTACATACAGCTAAGGCATAGCGCATTGTTTTTGAAAGGAGTGAGCGACGTGTTTTTTCATTATTCAGTTTAATGACCGATAGCCAGAGGAATAATAAAATTACGGCAAGGAAATAGATAACGTCATCGCTACATATCAATCCTCCAACCATCTCACTGGCACGTCCTTTAATGGATAGCCAATAAGTAATTTCTCTAAAGAATATGGACTCCTGTCCAATTCCTCCCACATAATTGAGAAATGCTAATGCGGAAAGGGTGGCAACAGCTGCCACAACCTGGTAAGATGTGAGTGTGGTCATAAAGAGACCGATAGAACAATAGGTCAGTATCAACAGAAACATGGATAACAATCCCGCCAAGATAAGTGTAATATCGACATGCGGCACGGAGATAAACATTACGATTGTCGGTAGGGCAAGGATGATGACAAAGATTAGGGCAAATACCACCATTGAAACAAACTTGCCGGTAATGATTTGAACACTGCTTACCGGTGATGAATAAAGTAGTTTGATAGAACCTGATGAATATTCACGACTCATTAAATTCATGGTTAATAAAGGAATATACAGATAAATGGTTTCTTGTATTACTTCATATATTCCTTTGAGACCAAGGACAAAACCGGCTGTGACGCTAAAAGTGATCGTGTTGCCCAATGCTTTTATTTTTACTATTTCCGTCAGGATATTCATAAAGTCGAATCCTACCTGGCATGTAAATGCGACCAGCAGCAACCATGCGACCGGTGAGTAAAAGAGTACCGCTAGTTCGGTACGGGCTATTCTAAGTATAAGTCTTAAGTTCATCTTTTTCTCTTATTAATTTCTTCTGCGGAAAAACCAGATGCCAACTCCTATAAGTAAGAGGATAGCTGGTATAATGATTATGAAAATAGTTTTCATTGTACCAATATCTTTCACTCCGATCGAAAGTTTATTGTCGGTACAATGGGGACGGCGTATGTCGATTGGAAATTCTCCTCCGGAAAGCCAGCGGAAGCTTTCGATAATCAGATTAAAGTTTCCTGATCTATATCCTTCGCGTGAAAGAGTCAGTTCGGTGTTGCTTATGCAATCCGCATCACCAGAGATGATAATACGCTGCTCTTTATCTTTCAGTTGGCGTGAAAGGGCATAGGCTGTGATATAGGTTTGTTCTTTCTCTCCTGCCGAAGCATTACATTCTACTGGTGATTCCTGTAAATCTGTTTGTTCTTTTTCAATCCATACACCTTTGGCATTTGTTTCAAGAATCGGAGTATATTGGAAGCCGTAATCGTTGTCGGAGCATGTAAGGGCTACACATCCGGGCATAGAGACACGTAAATCATATTTGGGAAAATCATCTTTGAATCCGAATGTAAGTTTTCCCGATTCACGGGTTGCCTTGGCTAGAATCAGATTAGGAGAGAAATCAGCGGAAGATTGTGCCAGTTGGTATTCTTCCATTTTGATACCGAGTTTGCTTAAAAAAGGATTCATAACTTCTTGCCTGCCTGTATCGGTGAGAATAAATAAATTACCTCCACGAGCCAGGTAAGCCTCCAGTTGATTTTCTCCTTTTTCAGTAAGCGGAGTTCTCATTTCTGCAAGAACCATAATATTGATTAGGGAAGGAATGGTGTCTCCGTGAGAAATGTCGATCTCGCAGACATCAAAGCCTTGATTAATTAAGGCGGCTCTAGAATATTTCTCAATGGAGAAGTTGCTATAATCGCGGTCACCGGATTTGGACACCTCACGTTCACCGTCTCCTTTGATAAAGGCAACAGTGGGAGGAGTTGAAATCATCTTTTTGATGGCTGCTGTAATTTCCGCTTCGGATGGCGTTGCATCCATATCTTCAAAATCACGGATGAAGGTACGTTTTCCATCTTGCGTTTCCATAATGCGAACAAATGTATTTTGTTCTTCACGCAGGTCGATGATTTGGCGGATTTCTGCCGGGGATTTGAATAAATGAGGATTCAAGTTATAAATCATGGTCATATAATCACGCATCTCATCTACTGTTTTGCCTTGAAACTTAGGATTATTTGCAACGCCGTTGGGGGCGAAATCATAATAATAGACATATTTCACTTGCAGGTCCGGTTTAGCGAGACAATAAGGTTCGAAGATTGTTTCATTCGCTTTCTTCATGATAGGGAGGTAGCGATATGATTTGTTATCAAGTAGGTTAACATAATTGGTAATAGTTACCGGTCCTGTCAATTTTGCTAATACGTGTTGGCTATTTTCGGTAAGTGAGTTTAGTCTAGTGCGTGTTGTATCCCATACCTTAATCATTCCCGGACGTGAAGTGAAATAGCCAATTGCCATTGCTGCGACAAAAAATCCCAGATAGCTGATTGCTTGCCGGAAACGACTGATAGTGCACCGGTCGGATGTAAGTTTGAAAGTGGTAAATGTCAGGAAAAGGGTTACTACGACCACGAAATAAATCACATCTTCACTCCGGATTACTCCATTCAGCATATCGATTGTTCTTCCGTTTATTGACAGCCAATAAGTCAGTTCGCGTATAAGATCGTATTCCTGGCCGATACTTCCTACGAAATTCAGTATAGCTAATATAATAAGAGTCCCAACTGCTGCTACTACTTGATAAGTCGTGAGTGAGGACATAAAGAGCCCGATAGCGCAATAGGCGCATATTAATAAATAGAGTCCTAGAAGGGCGACTAGTACAGGAGCCCAATCAAAAGAAGGGATTACCAAACTGCCATAAATAGCACTGGCTATCGGGACAAGCATCAGACAGCAACCAAATCCGATGGCTGCAAGATATTTACCTAATACGATCTGACCACTGGTGACTGGGGATGAATATGCCAGTTTGATTGAACCCGATGCCGTTTCGCGACTGATGAGTCCCATTGTCAACAATGGAATATAGATGTATATGTTTGATACGACGGAGGACAAAAAGCCGTAACTACCTAAGAAGCAGATACCGCTCAAAGATACTTCCTTGCCGCCTGACAGATCATAGTCGGTCACTATATTCTCCATCAATGACGTAAAACTTGCTGTTGTCAGGAATGAGAAAACAATCAATATGAACCATGCAATCGGCGAATAGAATAAAATAGCCAGATCGGTTCGGGCAATACGCATTATAATCTTTAAATCCGTCATGTTAGATATTATTTTTAAGTTTTCCCGATAGTTGTGCAAAGATTATGTCAAGAGAGCAGCGTTCCATCGTGATTTCTTTCAGCCGCCATCCGTTTTGTATGCTTAAGGCTACTACTCGTTCAGTTATGTTCTCATCGTCATCAAAGCGTATCCGGAATGTACCGGGATAGAGTTCTTCTATATTCAACACATGTTCTATCTTTGCTAGTTCTTCTATAGAAGGGGGAAGGGCAAATGTAACGGTGAAACTACTTGGAACCACATAGTTATCAAAGTCTTTCATGCTACCTGAAAATACGACTTTACCATGTTCAATCATGCGAATATCATTGCAGGTAGCTTGCACTTCCGACAGGATATGAGTGGAGAGTAGGACAGAATGATCTTCAGCAATTTCTTTAATCAGATTGCGTATTTCGACAATTTGGTTAGGATCAAGCCCGTTTGTAGGTTCATCAAGTACTACGAATGGAGGATTATGTACAATAGCCTGTGCAATTCCTACTCTTTGTTGATATCCGCCTGAAAGATTCTTTATCAGGCGTTTGCTAAAATGGGCAATAGCGCAACGTTCTTTAGCTATTTCTACAGCTTCACGAATTTTTGATTTCTCCATTCTCCGCAGTGTGGCACAGTGTATGAGATATTCGTCGACAGTCAAGTCCGGATGGAGAGGTGGTTTTTGAGGTAAGAAACCAATATGTTTTTTTGCTTCAACCGGATTTTTTCGTAGATCGATGCCATTGATAAATACATCCCCTTCCGTTTGATTTAAAACTCCACAGATGATATTCATAGTGGTGGACTTACCTGCTCCATTAGACCCTAACAGACCTAATATTCCTGTTTTCTCAATAGAAAAATTGATATCGCGAATGGCCCAATCTACACTATAACGATGAGATAAGTGTTTAACTTCGACAATAGGATTACTCATACTTTTTATTTTAAATGATTAATAGATTTCTTATTCATATTACCATGCAACTCCTCTTGAAATATCCATCCGGTTCGATTTGATCTTTCTGAATTTCCAGGAGAAATTTATGGTAAAATACCGCCCGAAGTTTTCTCGGTCAATATAACTGGTATAGTTATCTTTCATTTGGATAGCTATGAAATTCACATTTTATCTGACATCGGCCTATATTCGCGTATGCTTCCATCGTTTGTAGTACCTTCGTAGTTCGATTTCACTTTACCAAACCGATAAGCAAAATTTATGGTGAAAAACCGTCCATAATAATTTGTCCACGTGTTTTGAATGTAGTTGGAATACATTTGGCTGTTGAAAGTCCGATGACTATTTAGTAGATCATATGCGGCAATACTAATGTCTCCTTTGCGATTTAACACTTTACAGCCTATGTTCAAGTTTAGGGTGTGATTGCGGTTAATCTCTTTATTGATTCCATAATCACGGCTGAAAATGAAATTATAATGACTACTTAGATAGAAGTATTTACATATTTGGCTTATATCAAATGTTGCTCCTGCCGTTTGATAGAATGTTTTACTTGTATAATTTTCAGTATTGATGCTATGTACATAATGAGTATTGGCACTGATTGTTATTTTTAATCTTTTAGTTAGATTACAGAGTAGAAAATGTTCGAGCGATGGATCATAGGTACGTGTTGTAGTCTTATTTTCTCCTATATAATATGGGTTATGTTCGTAGTTGAATCCGGTAGATAAGGCATATTTGGATTTTATACTACGTATAGGAGCCTGCCATATCAGTTTGCCTTTTATGTCCCAATATCCTTCTACGTTTTCAAAACTAATTAGAGAACTGTGTGCAGGTGCTGTGTATTGCAATCCCGATAGATAAGTTTCGGCATTGTAATAGGTTGTCTTTGCAACAGGAGAGTGTTGGCGGATAGAGGCATTGATAATAACACCTATGGTGTGGTTATGTTTTCCTAACATACGATTGCAATTGAAGAGGAACGAATGTAGATATGATTGTTTTAAGTTGGGATTTCCACTGCGCAGCATGTAAGGATTGCTGTTATCTATTTGTGGGCGTAACTGCACTATGTTTGGTGCAAAATTATGCAGTCTGTAAGCGGCACTCCATGACTTTGTTATATCTGTATGCACAAAAGATATTGCTACTGTTGGAGAGATGAATGTTTTACGGTAGTTGTCCATTTCTTTTTCTTTCCGCTTAAGTGTAGTTTCCTTCAGTCCGGCTGAAATGTCACAACTTGTTTTTTGAAAGGGAAAAAAGTGAAATGAAACTTCCTGTTTTTGTGTCAGGTTATTTATTTTATAACTATATGTATTGGCTTCGTCTGTTTGTGGATTTGTGGGGCTCAACATATTCCAGGCGAATTGGTGTTTCCATCCGTTTTCGTATTTAACGGAATAGTCAAAAGATATTTGGGTGTCATTTTCTGGATTCAGTATATATATTAATTGCGCATTGCCGTTCCACTCCGTATTGCGGAGTTTTGATGGAATAGTCAGATAAGTTTGTGTTGTCGAACTTTCTAATGTGTCTATCCGTAATGAATGATTTTTGCCTTTATTTATATCTACTGAACTTTCTAATGTATATCCGATTCTGTCGGTAATACTGTTGACATAACTGACATCTTCCTTCACATGAAAATTCTTGTTTAGATTATCGTAATGCATCAGGCTTTTCGATGTTTGAAGATTGTTTTCTTCATTATAGATGTAAAGCGATTGCCAATCTTTGTTGTTGTTATATGTTATAAGCTGGTTCCAACGGAATTCTCCCCATTTGTCATTTGAATTGGAGAAAGAAAATTCGGAATAGTGATTTTGTTTTCTGTCACTGTTGCTATTTTGTTCTTCATAAAGGCGCTGCTGATAATTGTTGCCAGGAAAATAATGTTGTTCGGATCGTGTATTTGTATTATCGCGATTATATCCGAAAGTGTAAAATGCTCTAAATGTACCGTATGTTCCATTTTCTGTGTCCCATGAGCGTTCCGTAGCCAGATCTGCATAAGTCGTTTCGTTGTAAGTACTACCAGGATCGGAAATGGAAAGAACATTTTTGATATTATTTGATTTTCGGTTGATATTATTGTGAAATACATTACTTGTGAGTAAAAATTTCTCGGAGAAAAAGTTAGTGGTGAGTCCGAGCCCTTTACGGAACTTTCCTCTGTCGTTCTTTGAGTCCATGTTGCTGCCTGTACTAGCCAATAGGTGTGCTTTCCATGAGCTGATGAGTTTGCTTTTGGTTTCTATGTTGAGCACTCTGGTGAGATCCCCTCTGTACATTAGTTTTTTTGTTTTCGTATTTTCATATTCATCATAAGCCTTGATTTTTAATACATCTGTTGCAGAAAGATTCTTTAGTGCTGCCATTGGGTCACTTCCGAATATTAGTCTGCCGTCTATATAAGTTTTGGTTACTTGTTTTCCCATGATTTTGACGGAATGGTCGTCAGTCTCTGTTCCGGGAAGTTGCTCGACTATATTCATAGCGACATCCCCTTCTTGTATGTTGACTGCCTTCGGGTTGAATATTAGCGTGTCGCCATTTTGGGTCACAATGGGGATTCTGCCCTTGATGGTGACTTCCTCCAGTTGGATGGATTCATCCAAAATTTCTATGTAAAGATTAGAATTCTTTCCAGCTATTATATTTAATTCTTTTTCAACTTTCCGACACCCTATTGCAGTGATAATGAGTTTTGCTTTTCCTGTTTTTATGGGTTTGAAACGGAATACTCCATTTATGCTTGTTGTTTTCAGTGTGTCTTTTGCATAGATCAAAAAGATATTGGCACCGTCTAATGAACCATTAGACCCATTTTCTTGTTTGTGTATAATAAATCCCGATAGCTCATTTGTTTTATCTTGAGCATTTATCGGTAAAGTAATGTATAACAATAAAAAAATAGAAATAAATTTTTTCATATTGCTGTTTTATAAAAAGTTTAGTGATAGTGTGTGGTTTTATTTGTCTAAGGCTTGTGAACTTTCTTTTAGGAAGAAGTTCACCACCCTACGGCCTCCAATTCTTTCTTGTTTTGTTTCATAACCCAGATAACTTGCTTGGAGAATTTTTTTGTCGGCCTTAGAAATGCCTATACTATATTCTCCATCAATATCAGTTATAGTACCATTAGTACTACCCACTTCGATAACGCTCGCGCCTATTAGTACCTCTTTTCCTCCTTCAGTATAAACAACCCCTGTGATTTTCTGACTGAAAAGGACCATTGGGGAGATCGGAGATTGAAGTTTTTTGTTTTTGAAAAACTCAGTACTTTTATTGTCTCTTGCCTTGATTATTGGAGAGGAGGGGGCTTCTTGTGCAAAAGAACACATCATTATAGTAAATATGAATACAATGAATAAAATAATCTGCTTCATAATATAATTTTTTTTAATTGTTATACATTTTACTATCACTAAACTTTTTATAAACATACACGTTGAATGGTAGAGGAAAGGCTAAATTACCCTGTCAATCATCGCTATCAAATAATCGCATTTTCCACGTTCAATATCATTACTAGCCAAAGAACGAGCTTGTATCAAATAGCGACGTGTACTTTTCAACTTATCATAGCAAATGGCTTCGATATCCGTACCGACATAGAAATTGACAGCAGTCATAGGTTCCATACCCGATTGCTCTTCTGTTGCAGATATAGAGGCAAAAGTTGTCAGCAACCCTAATGATTGTAACTTATGATTAGTTTGCTCGTTGAGAGCAATGGAAGTTTGTCAATAGCCTTTAATGTCGGACACATTCCTTTTAAAGAACTGATATATACAGACAGTTGTGCAATCATTGGAGCACTTAAAGGTTTCCCATTTAAAGTTTCTTTGAATAATTGTTTCTCTATATCATTCAAATATGCTTCTTGGGTATAAGGTCTAGTTGATTTCTCTACACTCAATCCCATACGCATCAAACGAAACATCAAAGACATCATTGGATACCCGTTATTGTAAATCCATGTTGACATATCAGGATTGACACCACCTAAACGCAAGAAATCCTTATTAGAGTCCAGCCAACTTAAATCATAGAAGGTACTGAATATCTTTTGTAAGACTTTCTTTTGCATATCTGCCGATACCGGTTGATATGAAGGAACATTGCTTTTTTCGTTGGCTTCATTGATATAAATACCTCCGATATAAGAAGATACAGGTGACAATGTTTTATTGATTAATTCAATAATCACAAAATCAGGAAATAGCTCCCGGTAATCATTGGGGATATTATCGTCGTGAAACCAGGCAGGACTATTTTTAACTACATATTTCACATGAGCGATTTGTGCATCTAAAGAGGCTATCGGATCATTACCTAAATCATAGTTTTGGCAACGCGGGTCTGTAGCATAAGCTGGTGAACGCTTTCCATAGAAATAGCGTGGATCTCCATCGTGTTCCATAGCCCATTTCTTCAACATGTCTGATTCATTTTCACTGGTGGCGGCATACAGATATTTGAGCGTAAATGCATCACATACACCCGGTTTGTCGACAATCAATACCACTCCTTTTTCTTTATCACCGGGCTGTGCCAGATAATTGTATAATA
>PPYF01602995.1_pt1 | contig 14429 bp, 10 predicted proteins | sample 1559871 | NCBI WGS metagenome assembly PPYF01 (sample SAMN08240021, study PRJNA423297) | Human gut metagenome, whole genome shotgun sequencing project. | reverse complement strand
AATTAAAGAGATCGCATCCATATTAGAGATAAAGAAAAAAGTGTCAGCCAAAACAGGTAGGCATACTTTCGCTACCATATTTCTAAAAAAAACAAAGGATGTAGCGACATTGCAAAAGTTATTAGGACATAGTAATTTGAAAGAAACAATGATCTATGCGCATGTACTTGATGAAAGCAAACAGGAAGGAATGCAATGCTTCAACTGCTTCGCTATTTAATTGTACTTTTGTGCGGTTAAGAGTTATCCTTCTGATAAATAAAAAGATGCGGGCGCACAATATTTGTACAACTTAGTACAACGCCCGCACTATTTTTACTTCATTAACAAATTCCACCCGGCTTCAATATCTGTCATGACTGCGGGAACTCCGTTTTCTACTTGGCTGATGGCCGCGGCAAAGGCACACATTGTGGCTTTGTCATCGATGTCTGGAATATAAGTAGACGGTACCTGCATTTCACTGCATACACGGGTAATGTATCCTGATGTATTGTTTTCACAAGGTGGTGCATATCTGTTTATAAACTCAGCAATAGTTTGTCGGTTATGTAGTTTCCGGTAGTTTTGCAGTAACTTGATCAAAGCACGATAGCCGTATGCCATCGAAATAAATTGCTTAAAACTTTTGTCTTGGCTGGGTACAATCTCACCTTGCCATTTATCCCGGTCATGTCTAATATTACCGGGATTGTTGTTTCGTAATCCTCTACTCATTTTCTTGTTATAATTACTATACTTATATTTTGATATAATTTGTCCAAAAATAAAATTGTGATTTCTTTGCCTCACCAGAAAAGACAAGGCAAACTTTTTTATTATTTGGATTTAGAAACTGATTGTGCCTCTAAAGCGGTCTTTACCTCTTGGATGATCTGATCGAATACTTCAAAGTGCGCTGCAACATTCTCCGACTCCGGAAGGGACATTTGTTTACTGCCTGATTCCAACAGCAAATACCCGATATACCGCCCGGAGGTTATGGGCTGCTTACCTGTAGGGGTGTCAATCTCTTCCGTGACCGTTTTAATGATTTCACAATGAAGGCGGCTGAGATTATCGTTATTGACACTGTAGTTTACATTGTACTGATAATCTCCTGAAACGGCTTTACCGTTTACTTGAACTGTTCTTGATTCTTCTTGAAACATAATTTATTGATTTTGAGAGTTAATAATTACTTTGTCTAATTCATTATAAATAGCGGTTTTCACCACTGCGAGTATCGGAGCCGGATCAACGTAATTTCGAATGATATTTGCACCTTGTTCGTCAACTTCAACTTCACCTTCTTTATATATCCGTTGGGCAAACTCCAATTCACCCAAATCGGGTGTATTACAGTAAATAGCGTTTCCTACTGTTTTAGCTACGTCGAACTCTTTAATTTCTCCGTCAATAGCTGTTTTTACTTTAATTCTTCTAAAATTGATTTTCATATTCTATTTCTTTTGAATTTATTATTGTAATCTGCGCTCACAATGGGCATTTACCAAACATTGCGACCTACAACGAACACACGGAATGGACAATCACGGGGACCCTTGTTTGCGTCAAGCATTAAAACCTCAAAATAAGAGTTGTTTTGTGTCTCTACCTGACCGAATACCCAGCCATACCCCCCTAAGCCTTGTACTAAAACAGCGTACTGCAGATGCTTCAAACTGTGGTATATCCTGTATTTTCCAGTAGCTATTTTCTGTGCACTGGTTAAGGTGCACCCGTTGCCCCATTCATTAGTGACTGTACCCGCTTGATATACATATCCGGTACACAGCATTCCGGGAGCGTTCCACTTTTCACCGCCCCTTTGGGCGAAAATATGACTTCCATACGATTCTATCGAATTTGCAGTGCCTGCGTTAGCCAAACATCTTAGAGCAAAACCGGAACTTCCGTATGATTCAATACTTAGACCACTGTAATTGTCGTTTCGTATGGACATCAATGCAGTGCGTGAAGTTGTAGGGCTGTCCCCCTCTTCGTTAATACGAAGGAATTTATTACCGGACATGTTTAACAGGATCTTAGCCTGCGAATTGCTTGCCGAAACAAGAGAGCCTCCCGATATATTCCAGGCACCGATCTTTGCACCATCAGTTACCGTAAGGTTTCCGGTTGTGATCCTCTGTGCTGAAAATGCCTGTGCCACCACTTCCGCAGCTTCAATCACATTGGCAGACAGTTTGCCGTTTGCGTTGATGGCGGCTGTCTGTTGACCTGTGTTATTTTGGAATAGCAGGTTATCGGCTTTCAGAATGATTTTTCGGGACGTGATGTTGATTCCGGTTTCGACTAAGCCGTTTTGAGTGGCGGTGACACGACCGTCTACTATGTCGGCTTTGTTATTGGCTGTGCCTGCTAATGAATTGGCGGAATTTGCCGTTTGTTCTACTACGCTTAATTTTGCGTGGTCTGAACTTAGAGTTAACTCAGCCGCACTTAATCGCCTACCTTGATCGTCCACTTTGTTTGCAGTTAAAGCTATGCTTTCCTGCGTCTGCTTTATTTCGGTATAGTATCCGTATGTGCGGACGGGTTCAGTTCCATCGGTGCGAACGGGGAACGATGTATTATACGAACCGTGATAATCGGTTTGATAAACGTTGATTACGTTTGGGTCAATAGTATCATCTACGGTTACGTCATACATAGAACCGCCCCTAATACCCATTCTACACGTAGACGTTTCAGTTATTTGTCCCAAATCAACAACTATCTTTGCACCCGCAGAAGTCCATGCTTTAGTATAGTCAAAGATATTGGTTACTGCTGGCAACGAACCCCAACCCGAACCGGACATCTCAAACGTTAAGTTCATAGAAAAACCGCCATCATGTGTACCGTATGAAGGTTTTCCGTATCCCGCATCAAGAGGTCTACTTATTTCAACCCTTGTTTTGTGGTAAACCGGAATACTTATAACCAACGGGAAAAACTTATTATTGTCCCATCCTCTTAAATCTATTCGCTTTGATATATGCCTATTGGTGGTACTATTAATAACACTAATATCACCAACAACAGACGTGATACTTTTTTCGGTCTGTTCGATGCGTGAAGCAAGTCCGGTAACACGTCCATCAACGGTATTTATCTTTTCAACGGTGGATGTTATCTTACCTTCGACTACACTAATTTGACTATTGGTATATTCAGCACCTTTATAAACTGCATCCTGAAAATTAGGACTCCATGCGGTTGCAATTTCACCCGCTTCTACTTTGAAGTCTTTCACCCATATATAAGCCCAATCAATTCTTTCTATATCAACAAAATTATATACATCCTTTTGTTCCTCTGTGTTTTTCGTTACGTTAAATGTATGCTTGAAATAACTCCATTGGTTATCTGCTGTTGATTTAACAATTACGTTTTCAGAATCACACACATCAATAGTAAAACCAACTGGGGTATTTTGACTACCTTTAATCCATCCGGAAACGGTATACTTACCGGGGATAGGCGGGATAATATTAGGTATCCGCATAGCTCCTCCATTGTCTTGTGAACCAACCAAATAGAAGCCATGCAGAGACATTTGCCTTTCAATAGTAGGAGATGGATATAAAGTATTAAGCGTTGAACTTGTGTAACTATACAAATTGTTAGCACCTATACCCAAATTTTCTACCTTAGTTTTAACGGATAGTTCAATTTTCCCGTCAACGGCAAGTATTTGTGTGTCGGTGTACTTTTTTGACTCAGTGAAAGAATCTTTAGGGGCAGGCTTCCATCCGGTCGCCGTGTCTCCTATTTCTATTTGAAAGTTATTGATCCGGCAAACTGATCCAGCGCCTAACTGTATATATGCAATAATATCAGTATCCAAAGAGTCCTCTATATCTTCGGGGACTTTGATAGTGTGAACGTACCTACCTTTGTCAGCCGTGGGGCTGGTAGAATCTACATACTTAAATGCGCCGATATAGTAATATTGGGATGTGCCCGATTTATAAATAGCTTTTTCAAGCCCGAACCTTTGTGATGATCCCATCTTTAAATTGCTATACGCATAGTCGAACGAGATTGTTAAGGTTTTGCCTTTTAAATCCGTCCACGCTTTTGATAACTGAAACGCATATTGTGCGCCTGATCCATCCAACGCCTGTTGGGATTGTAACATCAGGTTTTCGCCTCCGATATTCAATTTTCTTTCAGTTGCAGACGGTATCCAATTAGCTACACCCACACTACCCTCGGTGATTACAGCCCATTTAATGTATGTCTCCGTTGATTCCTGTTGGGGAAACTTATAGAAGTAGAAATATGCCCCATCCGGATTAATAGGCGTTATAGGCTGCGAAAGTACCGTTTCTTCTGCGCTTTTCGGCAAAGTGCCTATCCATCCGTACGAAGGATTGTTATACGCCCTGATAACATCAGAGTCCGCACACTTATAGCACACTGTAAGGGTATAGGTTTTGCCTGCTTCTAAATGAACGTCATACTTATACGCTCCCATTTGATAGGGGTTAGCATTTAGTTTGTGGTTAGAGTCGTAAAGCAGATTAACGTCCGCTACTTTCATACTGCGTATGGCAAGCTCGATCTTTCCCGGTATAGCCGCTAACTCGGTAGCAATATTACTAAACTCCTGTTCAATGCTCTTTCCATTTCTCAGAATGAAAATACCTTTCAGGAAACAGTTCATCGCATACAGGCCGTATCCGGAGGGTTGGAAGTCAGCCGGAAAGTCTGTATCCGTCATGCCATCGAGACAACCCAAAATCACTTTGTTCTTTCCGGCCAAAGACGTGGAGTTTACCCCGTCCAGTACAGAAATGCGCGGCTTGCCATCTTCCGAAGCGGTGAGATACAAAATACCCTGTCTGTTCGGATTCGTGAGGTTACCCATCTGAACCAGATCATCACCAACGGCCGGAGTTGTACCATTTGGAAAAACGGATTTAAGTATGAGAATCGAATCATCATTAACCGAGGCAACCGGAACCCAGTAGTATTTAACGTGTCCGGATGTGTAGACCTGACAACGTACCAAGTCATCAGTGACAAACATCATGTCGCCCTCTATACCTAAAACATAGTAAGCCGGATCACCGGATGTTTCCGAAACGGACTTAACACGCCCGTTGGCGGATGAAATCACCAGACCGCCGTTAACCGCACGAACTTTCGAAATGATAAGTTCAAAAATGGTCATGGCCTTACGGACTACGGCATTATCTATTTCAAGGTTCCAATCCCCATTGATAGCCTTGTATAGCTTCATCCCTTCACCCATCAGTCCGGGGATGAATCTTTCTGAACTGATATAGTCCTTGACTATGGTTTGAAACAGGGTTGCGACGTGCTCAACATTCAGATCGTATGTTTTTGCAAGTGCCTGAACGAGTAAATTTAAAGTGTGCGTATCGCCTTTTGCCCAAATATCCGCGCCTGTTGAAATATTCCCTTCCGAATGGAGTGTGCCAACATTGGCCGAACCGGTTACTTCCAATGTAGCGGTCTTAGCTTTTATATGAGCAATAATATTTTGTACCTCTGCATCACCTTGTTCATTGATAGATGCCAGATTATCACTAACGAGTAGTCCTTTTAAGAAGGTTATAGTTTCCTTTGCTTCATCTCTTTGATTCTTGCTTAAAAACATTTTTTTTAGAGCTTCCGTATTTATTTTTTTGAGCTCTTCATTCAGCCAAGATAGCACTTCTGCCACATGCCGGTTAGAGACACTGTGCTTGAGTACTGCTTTGTCAATGTAGTCAATGAGTTCATCTATAATTTGTTGCTGATCGGACATATCAATTAAATTGAGGTGTGAACTGTTCGGTATGTATACGGGGATTTCCTATTTCGTCCTCTGAAAGTGATCCGGTGTAGCGAACATCGGAGTCAACGAAATGAAGAGTCATTTTAATGCTTTCTGGTACAGTGGAGCGTATGGCATGGGTGAGGTTGTCGGCTACGGCATTTACCCTGATGTTTCGTCCGGAAAGTCCGAGTATCTTTATGTCATCGGAAGCAAGCATATCCATTAAATGCACAAGCTCTTCGGTATTGCGATATCCGGATTCGACCTGAAGCTTGTCACGGGCAGACTGTCGCTCGCGGGCCTCGATATAGTCATCAATGCTTTCATCGTAAATCTGATAAGTGGAGTCGGACTCAATTTCAGACTCGATGTTACCGATACCGGTGACTTCAATGCGTTCATAGGCTCCATAGGAGTTGAGAAATTCAAGTAAATAACGCTCACGGGATACTGTTCCGGGAGTGATGACAATAGTACAACTTTTGGTTGATCCGGAATAGATATCGAAAACAGAAGCTAACTTTTGATTAGTTTGAAACAGTTTTTGCCGGAGCCGATATAGGTTAAGGGCTACCGGCTGTCCGGCTGTTCCGGACAAAGAGGTTTCAATGCCGGCTGCAACTATTTTTAATGCACCATCCGGATAAAGGAAAGGAATAGGTAGGAGTTCGGTTTCTCGGATGGTGATGATCCGCCCGTTGGTACGGGTGGTTTTGAAGAAATTGACCGATGAATTGAGCAGCTTCCAAGTGAATATATTGCTATTTTCATCTAACAGACGGCGTAATAGCCGCTTGCTGATGCCTCCGATAACTGCTTTCAGAGAAAGAGTTTTAGTTTCTCCCTGGGTGTTTTGGACACTAATGGCAATATCTGTAGCTGAAGTAGAATCGGGCAGTAATATATCAGTGGATTCGTTAAGCAGATGTTTGGGACTGAGAATACCTGAAAGGATATCCTGAAGAAAAACAGAGAACTCACCTTCACCACTTCCGGAAAAGATGGTGCGGTCGGCCTGACGAATAGTGTAGCTGACTACTGAACTGGAGTTTATAGTCAGCTTGATGGGATTTCCGGCTAAAGCGATTGTAGACGGATATATGTTTGCTGTTAAACTCATAGTGCATTGTAATTAGTTTGTATAATGGTACCGGACACAGAAGAGGTCGAAGAGCAGTACAATGCCAGGAACTCTTCCCGTTCCGGAGTGGGGGTGGTGATGAAACGGAAAAATTCATCGGTTGTAGCCCCGGAGGAACTTGTAAATTTCCGGTAAGCGGCAAGCAATGCAGTTACATTGCTTGTCTCAATTGCTGCTGTGATGGTCTTATCGTCATTCATGTTGCAAATATGATGTTTTGATCATGTGCGGCAAAGGACAACTAAAGCAGTTCTGCTTTAACGGAAAGCCCGTAAGTAATGGCATAGTGTACGCCTCCGTATTCTTTATCTTTCCAGATGATATCACCTTGAGATGTCTGCCCATTGGGAACCCGGACCTTATAGTAAAGGTCGAAACTGTAATTGATTTCTTTGATGAAGAACTCTTTGTTGGCTTCATAATCTTCTTGAGTCGGTACAGTAAACGGTATCTCAATATCCGAAACCTGATCACTTACCTCGTTTTTACGTAGCACTCCGAGCCATTGCGCCGGTGGGGTAATAGCCTTCTTCCACTCCTCGACTTGTGCCCGTATCTTGAGTTCTACTATGTTTTCACGATTATTGTGAAACGCCCATTTGTAGAGTTGCTCAATCGTTTGTATTCCTTGCTCTGCATCCAAGTCCAAATCAGTTTCCCCTACAGGGATTAGGAGACGAAGGGTACGAAAACGGACTGTAGCCGGACGTGAAAGAAGTTTGGGTAATGTATAGCGCACTGTATCAAGGAGTAATCGTTGACCATCTATATTGATCGTTTGACTGAAATCAATATTGAGTAATTGAATTGGATTCAAGTGTACGGGAACTTCAACCGTATGATTGGAATGTCGGAGAATAGCGTCAAATCCCTTCCAAAAACGGGAGAACAGGCCATTATCACCAGTAAAGGTCATGGAGATATCAAATGTGTGTCCGTTGATGGCAATAGCTTCACCACCGGGTGTGTAACATCTTGGCGATCCATAGGGGTAGGGAGTGGATGCACGGGGCATGGAAAAGCAAAAGCATAGAGGAGTTTGGGTGTTTTGCTCCTCTGATAGTTCTACGCTGGCGCTGGAAATATTGGTATATTTGTGTACTTTTCCCAGGAGATAGGCAGGACAAACCGGTTGGTCATCGGGGTAAGAACCTTTCATCGGCAGGCATTCATCAATAGATGATATCTCCATATAACTGATGTTTGCCCCTTTATCCCAGGGGAAGAAGTCAGAGCTGCGGGCTTCACGAACTCCGGTCAGATTGTTCCGGACATAATAAAATCCATCCCATAAAGAATAGGTGAGATATCCTTTTGCTGTGTTACTTGACAAGACATGGCCAAAGGTTTTAAGAAATTTGTCGAGTGAGTCGGCAGTAGGAGTAGCTACTAAATTGGTATAAGGACCGGAGATATTGGTCGATGCGGAAAGTTTGAGTTGCTGTGCAGCGGCATAGTTGATAGCAGGCCGGGCCGACTTGAGCAGGGACCAGTTCAGTGAGGCCGGAGTTGAGATGATATCTTTGATAAATTTGAGATTAACGGTTTTATTTTTACCATCAACAAAATACACCATACCAAAGCGGCAGTAGAGGGCTTGTAGGAACTCGTTAATCGTGCAATCGGGTAGAAGGTCAGAGTAATCAATGAAGCCCTTGACTATGCTGTCGGCCATGTTGTTCAAAACTACCAGACGGGAGAGTTGACGGTGGGTTGAGAATGGATTTTCAAGGACCGTATAACCGTACCGGACGAATATAAGATTGAGTATCCAAGATACTTTTAAAAATGGGCTGATGGCATAACCTTCGGGAACGGAAGTAAGGACGGGTTCGTTATTGATAAGGAATGTTTCCTGTCTGGCAGCTCCCTGAAGGGAGTAGGTACCATTCTCTAATTTAGTTATCTTGTTGATGTATTCGGGGTAGTAGGTGGTAGTTTCCGTATCGTCCACGGTCGTTGTATGTGATGGAATGGATACACAAATGGGAAAAACGGAAAGAGCATCGTCTACGATTGTTTCATTCATAATAGAATTGAGCAGGCTGATGACTCCGGTTGTTCCTCCTTCGGGACGAATAACCGGAGCAGAGAGGGAACGGAGTGAAACAGCATTCCATTCCGAGTAGAGTTCAGACTCGTCAAAACCTATATTGGATACGATTCCTCCGGATTTGGAGGCTTGTGTGATGTTCATCTTACCTATTCGGTTGTAGACACCATCGGAGACGGTGACACGGGCGTCCGGGGCAGGGGAGTAGGTACTATCCGGACGATGGACATGGGTGATCAGTGAAAGGTTGTTTCGGGAGGCAGGAAGCGTGGCCGGTACGGATTGTGAGCCACGTTCGTTGTAAATAGGGGAGGTGTCTTCGATCTCGATGCTGAAATCGTTTTGAAGATCGAATATTCCTAATTGATTTTTTATCTTGAGTGACATGTGTTATTGTTTTTTACGGGTGAATGGTTCCTTTGATTTATCTGCTAATTCTTGTGCTTCGTTGAGCTCGCGAAGCACGATGTATGCTTTGAGGTATTTAAGTTTCTCAATCAGTGCATGTAACTCTTTGATCAGTTGAGCCAAGTTTGCTTCCTTATCAGTCGGTGAAGAAGTTGTCTGAGAGATACGGGAAGTACTGTTACGGATCGGATCGTAATTGCCTTCAGCACGCTGGGGAAGTCGGCCACTGCGGGCATCCTGAATGGCCTGTACGACAATGGGGTAATTAATGTGGTGCTGAAGACGGGAAAGATCTTCGGCATTGATGATCAGCTCTGCTCCGGATTCGGATATCAATGAGGTACGGCGGACGATTCCGGTCGGTGAATCACCTATGTAGGGAACATCCCGATAGGTCCGGCCATCATCTTCACCAATGACATCGTATCTGCCGGATGCCCATTGCTTGACTTGTACCTGAGCAGTTTTGGTACTGTCGGTATTGTTATCGGTTGCGGAAGTGGAAGAACTCCCCCTTTTAATCAGTCCTTTGAGCGTTGATTTTGCAGCGGCCAATGCTCCCATGATCAGTCCGGAGAGAACTGCGGCACGGGCTGCGCCAGTTGCTCCAAAGGTTGCAACAGAGTCGGGCATGGCATAGGCTTCGGCAGCGGAACGGGCTACAGCTCCGACAGCTACACCCGTGGCCTTGGCTATTTCAATATCAATCATCTGGCTTAGTACATCGAATAGTATATCGAGCATAGTATCAGCAAAGTTCTGCAGGGCATTTTCTTGACCTGATATCATTTGTCCGAGGGTATCGCCGATCTGTTCACCGTATTGTCGGTACTGTTGTGCCTGTTCAGTGAGCCTTTGTTTCTCCTTCCTGGCCAGTTCATCTTTTTTCTTTTGAGCGGCATCTTCAAGTTTCTTCCGCTCTTTTTCTTCATCTTGAAGACATTTTACTTTAAAGTCGAGTAGTTGTTGTTCAATGGTGCGCCGTTGATCAGCGTCGAGATTAGCAATTTTGAGAACACGTTCCAGGTGCATGATAGTGAGGTGCTCCATTGCTTCATTGTACTCTTTCTCTGTTTTCAGATTTTCATTCTTACCGGAAACATAGAGAAGTTTTAGGTCCTTTTGTTGGTTTTCATAAAGTGTCTTTTCTTCAGCGAGCTGTCGGTTCATCTGCTCTTTTTGCTGTTTAATTTTGATATCGTTGATTCGATTTTGAGCATCAATACCTTCTTTACTTTTTGCACCGGCTATATTAATGATACGTTGCTGATGTTCTAATTCGAGGGTTTCCATCCGGTCATTAAACTGCTGTTCGGTTTGCAAGGTTTCGTCCTGGCGTTTGAGATAGGCTTCTTTAAGTTCCGACTGGTGTTGAGAGTAGAGCTTGGCTTCTTCTTCAAGCTTCTTTTTAAGAAGGGCTTTGGCTTTCTCTTCATCAATTATGGGAGTTGTTATTTTGTTATTTGTAGTTTCTTCATTCGCTTTGTTGACCTCCTCTATGGCTAAAGCTGATTCACCTATCTCTTTGGTTATTTCATCTATTTTCTCAGAAATTGAGGATAAATTTTTTCGCGTTTCATTAAGAGTTTCTAATGCTTTTCCTTCTTTTTCTGTACCAAAAAGTCTGGAAATTTTAGCTGTAAGGCTATTCCGATTATATCCTTGTAAGGTATTGGTTTGGCGAATCTTCCAATATTGATCACTTTGGGTTTCTTCATCTTTTTCCAGTGTACGTTTCTGGGCATAAAGATTTTCAAGTTCTTGCTGTGCTGCCTTTAACTTGATTTGCTTTTCAAGTTGTACCAGATAATCTTTGATTGCGTCTGTATTGTTTTTCGTTAATGTTCCTTCATCGGTTAGTTGGGCATTGTAGTCTGGAATGATTTCTTTTAGATCATTTAAAGCCTTTCGACGAACATCAAGCGCAATTCCATTATCATTGATGACAGCAGTCAAAGCACGTATCTTCGATTCTTGTTGAATAAATGATTTATTGGTCTCTTCATTTACTTTTTTTATTCCTGATACAGAATCTTTCAATTCATCGTTTTTCTTTTTTAAGTTTATGAGGTAGGCTATAGCTGTGGCCGCGACTACGGCTATTATACCATAGGGGTTTGTCATCAGCTCTTTCTTAATGGCTTTTAAAGACTTTGCAATATTATTATTCCAAAATGTAACGACTTTACTGATTATTACATCAGAGTTCTTAGCAGCTGTGTAAGCTATAAGGGCAATGGTCAATAACGTAATTGCCCTTTTGTTTTCATTGATGAAGTTTAATAGTTTAATGAGTTTTCCAGTCCAACTGACAGCACCATTTGCTGCTGATATGAGGGCAGGATTGAGCTTTTCTAATAATTCAATACCAAGTTCCTGCATGCGGTTTTTGGCTTGCGATAGTTTAGCTGCCGCTGTTTCTGATTTTGTGGCGGCCTGTTCCATGGCTACGGACGTACCGGTGACTGCCTCAGTGTAGTATTTTACCTTATCGGCTTCATTGATAAGTACGGAGGCCACATTATATCCTTCTTCTCCAAATTGCTTCTTAATCTGGGCTGCTGAGAGTTGCTTTTTCTGAAGGTTATCCAAAGCTTTCTCTAAACCGACGATTTTGGGATTTGTATCATCTGCTCCGGTTTGTAGGGTAAGGAAGAATTTTTTTAAACCGGTACCGGCTATTTCGTCTTTGATACCTTTTTCGCCCAGTGTTTCAATAGTACCTACAAGCTGTTCGATAGGAATTTCGGCAGAGGCAGCAGCTACCCCGGATTTGGTGACGGCTGTGGTGACGGACTCCACGGCTGCTGCTCCATATTTAGAGCCGGCGGCCATGGCGTTTGCATAGCATGAAGCTTGGTCGGCACCATCACCGTATTGATTGAGAGAAAGGGTTACGGCATCGACTGCATCCTTCAGGGTCATACCTGATGCAGAAGCTAATATAAGGGTCTGTTTAGTCACCTCGGCCAAAGCTTCTTTGTTATCAAGAAGTTCGGGCTTGGCAGAGCCTACCAATTTGTAGGCATCAAGAATTTCCGTTGCGGACTGTCTAATGCGAATGCCGGATTCGGTCATTGTCGTTGACAACTGGACAGCTTGCTGTTCCAACCAGTTTATATCGTCCTTGGAAAGTCCGGTAAGAGCTTCAACATCGGCCTTGGCTTCCTCGCGTTTGTTTCGCTGTTCTCGGAGTTGGTTGAGCTTCATAGAAACTCCGGTGATAGCTGCTATGACAGTACCGATCAGACCAATATATTTGTTAATGAATCCGGAGGCACGTGACCAGACATTACCTTGTGCACCTACCTCGACACGCATGGCGGCTTGTGCTCTGGAAAGGGCCTCTGTGACACGCCGATTCTGCTCAAGAGCAGCAGTATATTGTTTCGTTCCGGGCACTGCATTACGAAGCTCTTTCCGGACGCGGGACTGGACAGCAAGGAGTTCGTTGTAAGTTGCTCCGGAGAGGCTTTTGAGAACCCGTTCTGTTTCGGCTAACTGTTTCTCGTAATTCTGAAGAGTTCGGTTTTTTGCATCCAGTTCTTTTTTGAGATCCTGGGAGCGTTTTGCATAATCTACTTCTTTTCCGGTAAGTGACCTGAGTTTATCTTCAAGACGAGAAATACTTTCTTTTACCAGGTCTATTTTATTAGTGGCTTCTGAGCCATCAATATAAAGTTTGATACTGCGGTTTAGGTCGTTTGCCATATTAGAGACTGTTTCGTTTATCTATGTATATTCGGGTAGCATCAATCAGCATGGTGTCGAAATAACCGGTGACGATATCGGCTAATTCATTGATCCGGTTACGAATTACAGGGTCAAACCATTCGTAGGCCCGGCGGTTGCCTTCATTCTGTCGTCCGAGTGATTTGAGATTTGTATGGCGTACAATACCGGTATCTATTGCAACTCCATTAATTTTTTTGAGGTAATTCCATTTGGAACCGATGAAGCCACCCTGACCTTCGCCGGCGCCCTTGTGGATGTAGATTCCATGTCGAGGGAAGGAGAAACCAAGACGGTTGATAATACCGTATTTGTCGGTGTAGGCCCGTGGCTCAAGTTCACGGGCTATTCGCATACTGCGGCCGGCTATTCCGGCTCGTAATTGTCGGGCCACACTATCTTGCCACTTTTCAACGGCCTTGTTATATGCAGTCAGTCTATCAGCATCCTGAGCCATTGAAAAGCGTTCGGTTTCTGAGACGGTTTCAAGGCGGATCAGTCCGGATGCCGGGGTATTAGTCAACTGTGTGGCTTTTCGGCGGGAGGCGTTATAGCGTTTGACTTCAGCACGATAGGTACTTAATCTTTTATAATATCCCATCGTTAATCCTCCCAGTATGTTTGATCAATGAAATAGGTTTCAGGTTGAGCCAAAGAGAATGTCAGTACTACACCATAGAAATTATCACCAATCGGACCAATACCATTAAATTGAATAGTATCGTCAATGAATTCTGAAATGTCGGGGTCTTGCAGGATACAGTTCCGAATTTGTTTTGCGACAGCTTTGCATTCTTTTGCTGCCTGGTTGACTGTTTCCGGACGATCAGAAACAGTGTTCTGTACAACAATGAAAGAGAATATATCATTGTTATTAAGCGCATCGGCTTCGTTTCGTTTTGATTCAGACTCACAGCCATCAACTGCAATCAGGATCATGCCGGATACAGATGATAGTTTATCATTAAAATTATATAAGTCCTCAAGTCCGAAAGCGGTGAAGAATCTGGGCTTTTCGGGTGTGTGGGCAATAGGCTTTAAGCGAATGGCAAGTGTTTTGCCATATTCAAAGTGGTTGTATATCTCCATAAAAGTCAGGGGTTAGGTTATGGAGACAAAAATAGCCCGCGGAAAGCGGGCTATAAAGGACAGGTCAGGAGAACCAGAGCGTTAAGAGGATGATACCGGCGATAATGGATATACTTTTACCAGTTGCATTCCTACTTCTTCTTACAATAGCGGTCTCGACAGTGACAAAACCTATAATAATACAAAAGTCTATCATAGTTCTTCTCTTATTCGGGTAATAAAATCCGAAT
>PPYF01390312.1_pt1 | contig 14434 bp, 10 predicted proteins | sample 1559871 | NCBI WGS metagenome assembly PPYF01 (sample SAMN08240021, study PRJNA423297) | Human gut metagenome, whole genome shotgun sequencing project. | reverse complement strand
GTTCACCGTCTTTACTTAACATAAAACGATTCTTCGGACATTCCCCATGACAGGCAAACTCATAAGAACAGTTCAGGCACTGCTGTGGCAGACTATTGTGCTTCATCACACCAAAAGTTTCCTGTTCTTTACCATACATCATCTCCACCAAAGTCTTCTGATAAATATTTCCCAATTTATACTCAGGAAAGACAAAATGATCGCAAGCATACACATCACCGTTGAATTCCATCACGGCTGCATGTCCACAATATTTAGCTAATGAACAAACGCCTGGCTGCTGTCCCACCCAATTGGCCAGCGTAGAATCAAACAACTGAATATAGTAATTGCCCACGTCATTCAGTACCCATTCGTCGAAAATAGTACAAAGGAAATTCCCCCACTGCTCGGGAGTAATGGAGAAAGGAGCCAGTTCACCGTCTTTTTGCTTTAATGAAGAAAGCCGAAGACCGTCCGCACGGCTAGACAGTCGCTCGACAATGGGAGTAAACTGTATATAATGACAATCAAGTTCGTCACGAAAGAAACGATAGAAGTCCAACGGATAATCTGCATTATAGTCATTGACCACTGCCATGGCATTCCATTCCACTCCATGCTTTTTCAACAGGTTAATCCCTTTCATTACCTTATAGAAAGAAGGTTGTCCCATCTTGTTCTTCCGGTATTCATCGTGAAATTCCTGAGGACCGTCTATAGAAATGCCTACCAAAAAATTATTCTCACGAAAGAATTCACACCATTCATCTGTCAGCAATGTGCCATTTGTCTGAATGCAATTATCAATGGTTCTACCACCTGCATATTTTTTCTGAAGTTCCAAGGCTTTCTTATAAAAAACTAAAGGACGCATCAAAGTTTCTCCCCCATGCCAGGTAAACAAAACTTGCGGCATGGTTTGCGACTGAATATATTCTTTAATAAATTTCTCCAGTAATTCATCGCTCATCACATGACGCGGCTGTTCCTCATATAACTTGGATTTTTCCAAATAGTAACAATAATCACAGGCCAGATTACAAACCGCACCTACAGGTTTGGTCATTATATATAGCGGCTTTGCAAAAGGAGTTATGGTTGCTTCTTTCATTTGTTTTTCATTTAATTCCTAGTATAAAGAATACAAAGATAAAGCTATTTTTCAATATTCGTTCTTACAGTAACAGGTTTATGCTACCCTCTACCCCCAAAAGGACATTCTTCTTGCCACCCAATCTGTTTCAAATATAAGAGTTCCACCTTGCTTCAAACTCTTGAAACAAAATGAAACTCTGACCCTCTATTCAAAATATCACTTGAAAACGTGTCTGAAACGCACTTAATGACTGATTTTCAAATCCCACTCTATCCGTTATCTTAGTATAAGAGTACCGGAATCTCCATATTCACTTGAAGATAATAATATTGTGCTTCCAATGCCACAGGACCATATCCTGCTATCATCTCCGGTGTAAATTTTATCAGGTTCTTTGCATCCGGAATCAAGGCATTCACAGCTCTGACTTTTGCAATACGCGTCGGGAAATTAGCCCCCAAGTCAAAGCTAGTATGGTTAAGTGTAGGTTCGCTATTGTATCTAGGTGTTTCGTAAGCACCGGAAATACCCAACTGAAACAATCTCCCTGTATCATGTAAAGGACGATAGACCAAGCGGCTCATAGCACCATAACCCATTTTACCCAATTCATTGGATTTCTTCTTAAGAGCCTCGCTCTCCACATGAACACTAGCTGTACCGAAAAAATCATTTTTGTCATACACAAACATAGCCCCCATCAGCCGGCTGTTGAAAAAAGCCTCATTACTTGCCGGCTCCTCCATGGTTACTTTCATAGACGAACTAGTAGAACTTTGAAGCCCGAACTGATGTACAAAATTCCCTACACGTAATAACGCATGTGAGGAAAATTGTCTTTCTACAAATATGTCTTTTAAACTGACCTTTCCATACGCATAGCCTATATCCACTTTCGCTTTATATTTTCCATAGGTTGCTTTTACACCTATCCGGGCATCAGGAATCGCTACACCATCTACAAAGTTTTTATTATCTGAATGAAACAAGCCTCCATCCATCAAGATTCGTCCTGTAGGACGTATTTTCAAAACTGATTGTTCCTGTGCATTTACCTGTACGGAGAGCAATATCAGGAGAAAAACTCCTAATGATATAAGATTTTTCATAATATACAGTTTTAATGGTAACCATCCAAGTATCCTGTCAGTCTGTCTCTGATTTTTATCATACTGAGGGCAGTGAAGAATCTGTAAGACCACACAATGAAAGCAATCAGTCAGACTCCTCCTCCCATCAGCATCCGATCAATAGTCATGCTTTTAGGCTCAGCAAATACTCTTGTCCGGTTCATCTAAGAAAAACATTACATTAAATAGTTACGGTTTATGGTTAAGTTATAGGGAATTATTTTTTGGAAACAGACTGAATGAGTCCTGCTTTTTGCAGCTTGGAGAACTCATCTTTCGCCTTATTAAGCTGTTTCACAAAAGCATCGTTGGCATGGAGACGGGCAACAACAGCACTAGCCACAATTCGGGCAGCATCTACATCACTTTGGAAATGATACCCACAAATAACACGACTCTGTCCCATTTCAAATCCTCTTTTCAGAATCTCATTCTGCCTGTCAGGATTGATTTCTGCCAAAACAAGGGCAGTAGCCCATCCTATGGCTGTATGTCCCGAAGGATAGGAACCGTTCGTTGAAAGTTCTTCCTGCTGTTCGGGATTACAAGTCATTTCATTGAAAAAACTAAAAGGACGTACACGCATATAATACTCTTTAGCATGACGGGTAGCCAAATCTCCGGCATCCTCTCTCATATTAATAATGAGCCTATACAGTTCCGGCGTTTTATCCCTCGTTATTTCAATACCAAAAGCCTCCGAAAAGGCAAAGGGAACGCCATCACCATTTACACGGGCATCACTGACAGCTTGTTCACCCCTAGGAGTATCCCTTTGCAATTTCCCCCAGTCGTAACGGGCTTTGTCATACAAGAACAAAATACTTCCTGCTTCAGGAGGAGGAGGCAGTAACTCCAGACTATTGGCAACCTCCGATTCTTCCAAATAATAAAGTTCGGGATTGGTTCTTCTATCCTTTATTTTTTTCTCTTGTGCAAAGATGTTTAATGAAATGGCACAAAACACTAGAAGTAAGGCAAACTTTGTTTTCATGATAAAAGTTTAGTTTAAACGGTTAATTAATAAAATTCAATTGGTTTTTCGAAAAACATTTTAATCATCTACGGAACGTACGACAAACAATCAGAGTGTCCGCATCTGACGGAAACAAAAGTAGTGTTTGAAATTATCCCGAAAATACCTTTTTAATCCCGTTTCCTCCTTTTATATGACCAAAACATCCTAGAAGAGAAAAGGAGGAAAAAAGGAGAGCCGGAAGTGTTTCAGCACTTCCGGCAAAAAAGCCATTCCTCATAATAAAACAGATACACGAAGCCGGCTCTACGAAATACAGTAAATTGAGATAACTCTAAAGATGGACCTATTTTCTTCTTGAATTGATACGGTCATAAAGCAGATTGATGACTTTACAATCAAACTCCCCATCAGGATAAAGTTGTTCTATTTCTTTCCTTACATTATACTTATGTCTTGTTACCGTTGCCTGATCCACATCCAGCACTCTTGAAATAATAGCAGCATCAATATCTTCTATCATCAGAAGTATCGTTATAAAATACCTTTCTTTTCCCCTTCGTTTCATAAAGGATAATTTACCCAATTCAGGATATTTGTCAGCAAAATCCAAACACACCTGTTTCAGTTCCTGACGCATATCATCCTCTCCCTCTGTTTTTCTGTATCCCAAGGCATCAAACAGGGTCTTGACTTTTTTGTCAACCTTATGAACGTCCATTTCCAGTTCCTCCCAATTCATCCCGACATTATCCGGATTTATCCCTTTTTTATCCATCAGCGCTTTCCGAGTTCCTTTTTTCCGTCTTTTCAAAAGGAAAAGAGCAAGAAAAGCCGATAGCAGCACCGCTATTGACAGGATGATATACAGCGCATAGGACATCTCTTCTTTTTCTATCGAGATAGGAAGCAAGCCTGATTTACCATCAAAAAGGAATAATCCTGACTTACATCCCAAAACCGCTTTCCGTCCATTGACGGCAATACAAGGCTTGCTAAAAGCCAAATCGTATCTGCCAGAAAGATTCCTGCGGTCTGTTTAAAGGTCTTCCATACAATCCTTTGTTCAAGGTCGTTACATAAATACTATCCTCATTCTCACAAATTCCGGTAATATAAGCGTCGATAGTATCTTTCACCCCTTTATCTGACACAACCGGAATAGGAGTTACAATATGGTCCTGCTGTTCATCTATAATACCTAAATATTCCCTAGTACCCACATAAAGACAATGTTCCACGGTGGAATAATAAAGAGAAGTGATATTATTCTGCCCTTTCGTGTTACTGAACTGCAAAAGACACTCCGCTCTATTGCCTTTAATCTTATAAAGTTTCTTACGCGTAGCAAGAAAGAAAGTATTAGGACTGGTTTCCAAAAATTTTATAATATCATTACCCACAATATCCAAGCCTTCAATCTTTCCTAAAGACTTTGATTTGAATTCCGGATGATTATAGACAAACTTATACAGATGTAAACGAAGATCATCGGTAATAAAGAAAATGGAGTCTCCCATCCTTTTATCACTAACCGCCAATACATTATTGTCTAAATCTGCCGAGTTCTGTCGCAAGGCAAAAGAAAGCATAGCCTCTCTGCATGCCAGATGCAGAAAATCTTTCCCCATAAAGCCTATCTGCCTGGCGATAGTACTGATACCATTCGGCAAATCATATTCTAAAGTGCAACCGTCTTTGACATAAAGTATAGAATTAGCACTGATAAACCATTCATCCTTGTCGGGTCCTTGAGCATACAAGTAGCACCGTCCTTTGCGTACAAGCGTCTTTTTTCCATCGGGAGATATCTTAAAAACCGAATTTTCCAACAAAGCATATACTGTATCATTATAAACACTGACATTGGTAACCAGAGAATCTATAACAGGTCGTTTAAAGTCCTTTTCAAGATTACGGACAACAAACAACCCCTGTTCACTAGCCACATATAGTTTTTTTTCCTTTATCACAACCTTATTCACCCCACAGTTTTTACTACATTTCCCTAGTTGAATGGGAGTGAGTTCATGAGATGTGGAACCATCTTTCAAATTCAATCTAAACAGTCCATTACTAGTCCCCACATACAAATACTGTTTGTCATCATCCAAAGCCATACTATATACCGAATAATTCATCCTCTTATTTTTTATGTAGTAAGTCTGGGTCTGCCGAGAGGATTTAGCCAATAGTTTCAAACCGGCATCTCTTGTTCCCACAAACAGAGAATCTTCACTATATTCCAATATATCATATATACGCCGGTTGCTATTAATGGAATAGGTCTGGCAATTATTGTTCACTTTTTCTATGATACAACCGTCTTCCTGACCAATATAAAGTTTATCCGCATCTGCTGTCGAACGGCTGATACATGATATAGGAGCGTCAAATGTATTGATATTGCAAGTGAGCTTTATAGGTTTCGGAACAAGTGCATCCTTGCAGCCTGTCAAACAGAACAAGGCTAATATAAAAAGAAAGTACAAGCTTTTTTTCATATTTTACTCATTTAAGTGATATCGATTAAACAAAGGCTTTCTACAATTAATCAAAAAGTTGAATATCTGTTATGCTTATGCAAATATAATACGTTTTCTCAAAATCCGGAAAGCTCTTAACAGATTATTAGCTAATTCCTTAATATGCCTTCCATATACAAAAGAAGTTACGTCAAAACCCAGATGATTCTCTCACCCGACTTTTGACATAACTTCTCCTAAAATAAAAAAATATATTAACCTGATTTATTTCAACAATACTCCTATCTCACCGACAGCAGTTACTGCTTTGTTATTTATTTCGGTAACAGGCTCCAGTTTAAAATAACGGGCCGGATAAGTCTTTCCGAAACGTACAAAATAAGGAACAGGATTATGCATGATATTACTGAATTCACCTGTAGCGTCACACTTCATCCAATCCTTACCATCCCGACTGACATAAAAGTTGTATTTATAGATAGTGCCAGTCAGATCCTCCTCCTGTGCAGGAGCATAACTGAAACCGGCTATTTCCACTTCTTTACCCATATCAACCACCAAGGGAGTTAAAGTTTCGGTTTTCCAAACAGTTTCCTGTTTTCCATCGATGGCTGCGGCTGCATCCATGCCCACTGTTTTCCAACCATCCACCGGGACATCACTCAAAGTTACTTTCATCGTTTTATCAACCAATGGTTCAGCATAATACAAGCCTATGTTACTGATATTGACGGTTCCACGAGCACCCGTAATTGTCACTCTAACCTTTTCGGCATGACTATCCGAGAAAGGCAACAACCGTTTATATCCCACCGTAGTTCCCTCACCCACATGATGCCATGCGCCATTGGCGAACACTTCTACTGTAAAACCTTCCACACGCTGGCCTTTTGTAATATCCTCCTGAATTAAGAAAGTATTAACAAGTGTATTCTTCCTCACCTTATATTCTTTCGTATCTCCTACTTTGGCTGTCCATATCCTATTTCCCTTCTCAACTTTATTATCGGCAAAGGTCTTTTTTATATATTCCGTCAACTCCTTGATACGTTTCACATCATTCTCGTGCATCAAACCACGTTTATCGGGTGGAATATTCAGCAACAAAACAGAGTTACAACCCACAGAACCCAATCATATTCCTGCTTCTTTCCGTTAGGTCCTTCGCCGTTAGCTCCATCAAACCATACCTCATGCACTTCTCCGTAATTGGTAAGCAGTTCAGTCAGCTGTTCGATGAAAAACTTATTATAAGCTTCTCCTTGTCCGTAACATTCCGCATTACGATCCCAAGGAGAAAGATAGACTCCGAATTTCAATCCATACTTGTCACAAGCTTTGCGGAGTTCCTGTACCACATCCCCTTTTCCGTTTTTCCATGGAGAAGAAGCAACAGAATGCTTGGTTGTCCGGGTAGGCCACAAACAGAAACCATCATGATGCTTGGCAGTAATGATAGCCATTTTGAAGCCACCTTCCTTCAGAGCTCTTACCCATTGTTCACAATCCAATTCGGTAGGATTGAAAATGGCCGGATCTTCTTTACCATCTCCCCATTCACGGCCTGTAAAGGTATTAATACCAAAATGAAGGAAACAAGTGAATTCCATTTGTTGCCATGCCAACTGTTGCGGTGTAGGCACCAAACGGGAAGCCATATCTATCTTCTGTTCCGTAGTCGCTCCTGCCGGAAAAGCTACGTGTTTCTTGCCTCATCCGCCAATTCCATCCAACGCACATCCGTACGGTTTCCTGTAGCCTGGGGCTTCACATAATAATGGAACATACGTTCTGCATCTGTATGGTAAATTCCAATACATCCAGACTGATTACGGTCTATATAAGTTTCATGTTCACCACGTCCCAAATAAGAAACCTTGTTATAGGCATACGGCATTTCAAATGCCAGGCCCACTCTAGCCAATGAAGTAACAGCAGAAGTATCCGGCAGGAAAGTTGTCTTTACTTTTAATGCACCATTGCTCTGCAAAGTATATACAAAGGTAGCCATTCCCAACTTTACGCCTTTAGCATTCCATAATTCTACTTCCGATTTACCACCTGTTTCAGATGCTTTGACAAAAGTAGCTTTTTGAATCATATTATCCAAACCTTCTTTCCTCCAAACTTTGGCTCCTCCTGTTTTTTCCCTGCTGTCATTGTCCGTAACAGGACGATAAAGGCTGAGAACTACAGGAGATGAAAGCATCTCTTTACCTTTATATATATAAGAGCGTAAAGCGCCGGTTGCAGGATCAATATCTATCTTCACCTTATCAGCCAATTTGATTTCCGGCGCACGATACCCTTTGTTGGCAGACAGCACAAACTGGTCATAGGCCACTTCGTCATGAGTTCCAATAAAGGGAGTTGCCTTATCAGGCGTCCAAGACAGATTCAAATAAGCCTCACGAATCGTAGAAGGCAACTTTACAGCACCCAAAGAGAATGTTACAGTCTCATGAGGGGCACAGTCTGCTTTTCGAGTTCCTTCTGCTATCACTTTCCCATCATCCCCCATGACCTGCCAGTGCAACGTATAGGCATTCAAATTGGTAAAGTCATACCAGTTCTTGACTTCCACTGTCAGCTTCTTAGGATCGGTCAGTGCCGATTTGATATATTGATACTCCTTCTTCACTTCAATGAGATGCGGATGCGGTTCGCGGGCTGCATTGACCAACCCGTTACAACAGAAATTGCCAAAGCTGGGCACATCCTTCGGACCATAATCCCCACCATAACTCCAATACCATTTACCATCCTTATCTATCTCGCGGAAAGATTGATCCACCCAATCCCAGATACAACCTCCCTGAACAATCGGTTCGGTTTCGAATACATGCATATATTCCTTTAATCCTCCGCCACTATTACCCATAGTATGCAGATACTCTGTCATGATGAAAGGACGATAGACTTTAGGTTCTGTCTGGCGGGCATAGGCCATGAGTTCTTCTACGCTGCGATACATACGGCAATAGATATCGGTATTATAATTCTGTTCGGCCCGTTCATATTGTACAGGACGACTTTTCTCCACTGACTTCATCCAGTCATATGTACGTTCGAAGTTAATACCGTTTCCGGCTTCATTCCCCAATGACCAGATGACGATAGCCGGATGATTCTTGGAACGCTCATACATACGTTGGGTACGATCCATGTGGGCAGGCAACCAAGTGGAATCTTTGGCCAATGAAGCAGGTCCATACCCCATGCCATGTGATTCAATATTAGCTTCATCTATCATATAAAGTCCATAACGATCACAAAGCTGATACCAATAAGGATGGGTAGGATAGTGCGAATTGCGGACCGTATTGATATTATGCTGTTTCATCAATTTGATATCTTTTTCCATCAGTTCCTTGCTTACAGTCCGTCCTAATTGAGAATGTTCATGACGGTTCGTTCCCTTTACCAAGACCGGCACACCATTGATGCAAAAACGTCCGTCCTTAATTTCCGAAGTGCGGAAACCTACTTCACATCCGGTAAGTTCCGTTACTTTACCTGTTACATCTTTCAATTCCAGGATCAGCGTATAAAGATTCGGATGCTCAGCACTCCAGACTTCCACATCCGGCAAACTTTGTTCATCCAACTTCAAGAAATGGCTCAATCCCTTCGATTTGATAGGATATTCACCTTGCAGAACCGCCTTACCGGTTTTATCTTCCAGTCGGTAAGCAAAGGTAGTCATGGAAGTAGAAGGTCCTTCAATGGTAGCTTCCAAACCGAAAATACCTTCTTTATATTGTTGTTTGTCTAAAGAAGAGGTTACTTTGTAATCGGCTATATACTGTTTAGGAGTGCTGTAAAGATACACATCACGTTCAATACCACTCAACCGCCACATATCCTGGCACTCCAAATACGAACCGGCACTCCAACGGTAAACCTCCAATGCCACCGTATTCTCACCTTTCTTCAATTTATCAGTGATATCCCATTCGGCCGGTGTCTTTGAACCTTGATTATAGCCCAACAGATGTCCGTTCACCCAAATATAGTAAAAAGAAATCACTCCTTCACAACAGATAACCACACGGCGGTCTTCCCAATCGGCAGGAATTGTAAAGGTACGTCTGTAGGAACCGACTTCATTCTCTTTATATGGAACTAAAGGCGGATTCTTTTTAAAATGGAACAGTTTGTCATCGAACTCATAGGTTTCGTTTACATAAATAGCTGTTCCATATCCTTGACGTTCCCAATTGCCAGGAACCTGAATATCCGCCCATCCTCCTGTATAAAACTCCGGTTTATAAAAATCCTTCGGACGGTTATCGGGATTCTTTACCCAATGGAATTTCCAACTACCGTTCAGACTCATGTAATAAGGAGAAGATTCATAATCTCCGTTACGGATATCAGATACGGTTTGATAAGGCCACACATAAGTATGAGGGGCCAGTTTGTTCAGTCCGACAGCATATTGGCTCTGCCATTCGGGTTGTTGTTGCGCCATTACTGGAAATATAACCAGAGCAGCCAAAAAATATAATAATGTATTTCTCATATATCTATTTATTCTATCATTACCTCATCAAAATAAATCCTTGCCTCTTGTCCGGGGCGTACATGGGTTGCAGGACACTCTCCGGCTCCTTTAGCAATAATCCGCACATAACGGCCAATTTTCTTATTCAAATCAAGTACCACATCCTCTTTGAAAGTCCCTTCACGGAAAATCTCTCCATCCGTGAACTGTTTACCGGATACTTTACGATAATCCCGATTATCATTTGAAACCCACACTTCAATATCTGCCGGTTTATGGGCTGCCATGCCATAATTCGTTATGCATCCCACTGATACAGAACGAAGCGACTCCTTCTTTTGCAAATCTATAGTAAAAGCGACAGAATCACTGCTTTCCCATGAATGCCATTCGAAATCCGACTGGCGCAAGCTACCAAAAAACTTCTCCAATTTTTATGCCAAGGCTGTGTCCAAGCCACTTCGGCTAAAGCAGCCAGACGAGGGAACAGCTGATATTCCACATCTTCCGGTTTATTGCAAAACTCAGTCCACATAGAAGCCTGTACTCCCATCAGCAAGGAACGTACCTCCGGACTCCATTCTTTCTGTATCGGTTCATACCTATATACATCCTTCAATGTATTATTCCCAAAATAGGTCAAAGGTTCAAACCATTGCGGTCCCTGATAACGAATCAAATACATGATACGTGCAGGAGTCATGACAAACCTATGCCCTTGCTCCGCTGCCTTGACGGCAGCCTGACCGTAGCCTCTCCAACCATAAATAATTGCTCCGTCGGGAATCCGGGTATTGGTCAGTTCATCCCAGCCCATGGCTTCTTTCCCTTTGCTTTGTACATATTTACTCATTCTCGCCATAAAATAACCTTGCAACGCTTCTTCGTCCTCCAAGCCTTCCTGTCGCATACGCTCCTGACAAAGCGGACACTCCTTCCAATGCGTTTTCCGAGCCTCATCCCCACCCAAATGAATATACCTGGAGGGAAACAGCTCCACCACCTCGTCAATCACCCCTTGCAAGAAAGTGAATACACTATCGTTTCCTGCACAGAAGATCACATCCGCATGATTTCCTCCCAATCCTGGAAGGACACCGATAAATTTATCGACCACAGGACAAGCCAACAACGGATAAGAAGCCAACGCAGCATTACTATGAGCCGGCATTTCAATTTCAGGAATCACTTCAACCTGATGTCGGGCGGCATACGCCACTATCTCACAGATATCCTCCTGTGTGTAAAATCCTTTTTCTACAGTCGGTTCACCCTGCCGGGGATTACGACGCTCCGGAAAAGATTTTCCAGGACGATCTACACGCCGTGAACCGATTTCCGTAAGTAAAGGATATCTCTTTATTTCAATACGCCAACCATTATCATCCACCAAATGCAGATGCAGGGTATTGATTTTCAACATTCCCATACAATCGATAATACGAAGCAGATTCTCTTTCGGAACCGGCCGCCTGGGTAAAAAGAGCAGAGAAACAGCGTGCAACCTCTGCCTGCTCCTCATTTTCTACCGTAAAGTCTGTTTTTCCGGAGAAAGTAAAATAACCTGTACCCGGAGTAATACTCTCCGGGCAGGGAACAATAGATATAGATTGGATTAGGTTGTCAGCAGGTAAGGCCATAGTCGCAAATAACGACCATAGCAAAATCAAACAGGTGTATTTCATGATATATGCTATTTTTCTTATTCTTTGTCTCTATCGGGTGAAAAGCGTACCGGATCATTATACTGCTCCTGCAATCTTGCCAATTCAGTCTTCAGCTCCGTCACAACCGGTTCATATTCTTTCTGACCATAAAGATTATGCATTTCCGTAGGGTCTGCCTGTAAATCATACAATTCCCACACATCAATATCATTATAAAAATGAATTAATTTATAACGCTCTGTACGTACACCATAATGACGTTTCACCATATGTTCTGCCGGATATTCATAAAAATGATAATACAATGATTTGCGCCAATCAGCAGGTTTTTCTCCTTTCAACAGTGGAAGCAACGAAACACCTTGGATATCTTCGGGAACAGGAGCACCTGCCAATTCCAGAAAGGTAGGTGCATAATCTATGTTTTGCACCAGTTCTGTAATATCACCTTTCCTGTCAAAACCTTTGGGCAACCGCATTATAAGCGGAGTATGCATGGATTCTTCGTACATAAAGCGTTTGTCAAACCAACCATGTTCTCCCATATAGAAGCCTTGGTCTGAAGTATAAACCACCAAGGTATTGTCCAGCATATTCTTTTCTTTCAGATAATCCAGTACACGACCTACATTATCATCCAACGATTTCACTGTTTTCATATAGTCACGCATATAGCGCTGGAACTTCCAATCGGCCAATTCTTTACCTTGAGGATTCTTTTTATAGAAGTCATCGATAATGGGACCATAAAACTTATCCCATGCCGCACGCTGCCCCTCATCCATACGTCCGATATAATTTTCATAAAGAGCCTTCAAACGGGTTTGTTTATCGGGGCGAAGCATCTTAAGGTCATAAATCATATCCATATCCTTCACGATGCTCATTTCCTGAGCCGCTGCCGCAGGACGTCCTTCATAATCATCAAAGAAATTATCGGGCAACGGAAAAGTTTTATCTTCATACAAAGACAAGTTACAAGTATCTGCCAGCCAGTTGCGATGAATAGCCTTGTGATGAATCAAAATACAAAAAGGTTTGTCTTTATCCCGTTTGTTCTCCATCCAGTCTATGGCATCATCAGTAATGATATTGGTTATATACCCATGTTTTTGAATGGTGTCATTGTCTTGCGTAATAAAATCCGGATTATAGTAATCACCTTGTCCGGGTACAATCTCCCAATAATTGAAACCTGTGGGCAGACTCTCTAAGTGCCATTTTCCGATAAGGGCGGTCTGGTATCCGGCCTGTTGCAGCAGCTTCGGAAAAGTCTGTTGCGAACCATCAAATATACAAGTGGTATTATCATAGAATTTATTAGTACAACTATGCTTGCCGGTAATCATGCAGGCACGGCTGGGACCACTTAATGAATTGGCCACAAAACTGTTAGTAAAACGCACTCCGTCATTAGCAATGCGGTCAAGGTTAGGCGTTTCCATATAACGCTTGTCATAGCAGCTCATCATCTGGGCAGTATGGTCATCGGTCATTATATACACGATGTTGTAAGGTTTCTGCTCCTCAGTTTTCTTTTGTGAAGCGCATGATGACAAAGATGCCACAGCAGTGATGCCGGTCAAAGAAAAAAGTAATCCTGATTGTAGGTTGTTCATATTCATAAATTTAAATAAGCAAAGAATTAACATCCGCAAAGATACAAGTTATGTTATTGTTTCTTGTCTGGAAATGACTATTTTATATCTGAGAATGTCCAGAAACAGGTTACAGACAAGAAAAAAACGGATGCAAAGCGCAGGTGCGCCCTGCATCCGGAAAAATCCAATAAAGACCTATTGAATAAAGCGTTCTATCATGTTTTCTTAATTAGTATAACCATAATTATTATCACTATAATCAAGAGCAGAATTGGTATCTATCTCATCTTTCGGAACCGGGAGCAATAAATTTTTCTTCAGGAAGTTTTCATCATTCAAATTTCCATCATTAAAAATACGTTCTCCCCAGTTCCCGTTCCCTTTAGGATTATTGGCCACTGATTCTTGAATAATTCCATGCCCATTGTTGACCTCGAAAGCTTTTTTCAAAAGCTCTGTGCCACGTAAACGCATTTTCTGATACATTTCCGGTTCACCGGCACCTTCGAAAATACGTTCAAAATAAATTTTCTCACGCACTTGTTCCTTAGACAAGCCACTCTTCCAGTCAGCCGGCTGAGACGCGTTTCCTGATTGACGCGCTCTCTTCAGCACCTCATTGGCCAATGTTATCGCCTTGTCAGTCTGCCCCAATTCATTATATACATCCGCTGCCATCAGCAACATATCTGCATAACGATACAAAATTAAATTCTTATGACTGTTATTACCACTCTGCTCAGGATCCCACGGTTTCTTGAAATAGGGCCATGACTTTGTATTGGTAGATGGCTTTTTTGTCGCATTTTCCAACAAAGACAACAAGCCTTTCAAATACCCTTTTTCAGCGGGAGTCGCAGTAGCCGTATCGGCAATCATAGCATAAAGTTCTTCAGCTTTCGGACTAGCCGGATCAGCTAATTTCTCGTAAGGAATCCGTCCTACATACAACTTGGGTTTCTTCCATCCGGCAGGTTTTTCTTCTCCTT
>PPYF01028163.1_pt1 | contig 14434 bp, 10 predicted proteins | sample 1559871 | NCBI WGS metagenome assembly PPYF01 (sample SAMN08240021, study PRJNA423297) | Human gut metagenome, whole genome shotgun sequencing project. | reverse complement strand
TCCAACAGACCTTAGTAGGAACCATTCTCCGATATTATTACTCTTTTTCCGCATTTTTTAATATAGTTCGTAATTCATTAACTGTTTGTTATTTAAAGACGTAAAATATATCGTGATCTCCCCAATTCCTATTGGGAAAATTGCTATATTTGCAATATATTAGGGAGTATTGTTTATAAATTGAATTAAATACAAGACAATGTCGCAGAGGATACAACATATAATAGAAGATATAACAGAACAATATCTTGAAAATGACGGCAATATACCATGGATAATAGGCTTTAGTGGCGGAAAAGATTCAACGGTAGTTTTGACATTAGTATGGAGGGCGTTGCTTGCAATCCGTGCGACACTCGGCAACGAGTCACTAAAAAGACCTGTTTTTGTTGTTAATAACGATACTCTTGTAGAGAATCCGATTATTTCAGATTACATTATTGAGGTTTTAGACTGCATCAAAACAGCTGCAGTAAAACAAGATTTGCCTATTACGGTGCAGATTACAACACCGAAATTGGAAGATAGCTTTTGGATAAGTTTTTTAGGGAAAGGCTATCCCGTTCCGAATAATCAGTTTAGATGGTGTACGGATAGACTAAAAATTAAACCTACTTCGCAATTTATCTTGGACAAGATTGATGCGATGGGTGAGGCTATAGTCCTTATAGGCACACGACTATCCGAAAGTGCCACAAGGGCGAAATCAATACGCAAACATGAGATTAAGGGCAAAAGGCTGACGAAGCATCCTTTGAATCCCAATACTTATACTTATGCCCCAATTAAGGAATTGTATTTGGAGGAGGTCTGGCATATATTGAATAGTGAAGCTTCTCCATGGGGATTTGACAATAAAAAATTGTTCAAAATCTATGCGGATGCCAGTGCTGATGATTATGAGTGTCCAACTATGATGACAGATAAATCACAACCCTCTTGTGGTCAAAGTAGATTTGGTTGCTGGGTATGCACAGTAGTGAAAGAAGATAAGTCCATGAAAGCTCTGATTAACAACGGAAACGAGTGGATGGCTCCTCTGCTTGATTATAGAGATGAAATGGTCAATGGTAGAAATATCTCTGAACATCGTCTAGAAACACGCAGAAATGGACAGACCGCTGTTGATGCTGAGGGGCATAATCAAGGAAATTACACATTTGAATATCGTTGTAAAATGCTTAAAAAGTTATTGGAATTACAACGATTATTGCAACGCACAAAGCCACATATGGAGCTGATAACCAATCAAGAACTTGTTGCGATACAGATAAACTGGTATCGAGATGGTTACTTTGCACCTAAAGTGACGGATATTTTTAATGAAGTGTACAATCGTACAATGCCATTTGAAAATATGCAGTACCAAGAACGACTATTGCTTGAAAATGTGTGCAAGGATAATCCAGAAGATTATCATTTAATAAATGACTTAGTATCTCTTCAGAAAAGTAAAACATTGCTTATGAATAATAATGGATTGCAAGGGGATATTGAGAAAAGACTAAACAATTATATTAACGAGAAGAGATAATGTTTATTGATTCGATCATATTAAATAATTTCCGTGCTTATAAAGGAGTTAATCAAACTTCTTTTCAAAAGAATGGGAAGAATGTTTTTGTCATAGCTGGCAATAATGGCTTTGGCAAGACAACGTTTTTAACATCTCTTGTCTGGTGTTTGTATGGAAAACTTATGGTAGATGTCGACGACAAATTCCGTAAGGATATCAATGATGCTCAAGGGTATAAAAATTTTGCAAAGTCAAATCTAAACAAAGAATGCGCACAAAGTATAGATGGGCTTGAATTAGATATTGAGGATAAAAGAATCATATCTAAAAAAGGGTATTTAGAGCAATTTGAAAAAATAAAATTGGATTCGCAATATTCTGTTGAACTTCACATCAGGGATGTATTTATTCCTGCTGTACCTTGTTCAGAAATATTGATTAGAAGGACATTTGACTATTTGCTGGAATCGGAGACAATAGAAGTCCTAATAGACGGACAGGTAAATGAGTTGGCAAAAGAAGTTGGTTATGACATTTTCATTAATGACTTTATACTTTCTAAAAACATTGCAACTTTTTTTCTGTTTGATGCCGAAAAGATTGTTAATCTTGCAGAAATCAAATCTCTTGAAGAGAAACGCAAACTAAGCTCTGCTTATAGTGAAGTTCTCGGCATTCGAAAATATGAGGACATTAGAAAGAATCTTGAGAATCTAAGAATCAAATTTAGAAAAAAGGCAGGTAGCTTAGTCAGCCAGAACAAATTGGAGAAGTTAACTGCTGATATAAAAAGGATAGAGAGTGAGATTTCGGAGAATGAAACCGCTGCGATATCCGTTGATAATCAGATAGCTACATTTAGAGCTGAAAAAGATTCCTTGCAAGAAAAGTTGATTAGAGAAGGAAACGCTATTAGCATAGAAGAACTTGCACGTCTTAAAGATGTGGTTAAATCGTTGAAAGAAAAAGATAATAGCCTCAAAATTAAATTCAAAGATATGATGGAGATAGCCCCTTTTGTCATATCTGGGAAATTATTGTGCAATGTGCTGGAACAAGCTGATAAGGAACAAGTGTCAAAATCAAAATTAGTTAACTCTGAAATACTTGTTACGGCGATGCGTTCTGCTCAACGCTCAATATTAGTGGGTGCGGCAAGATTGCTTTCAGAACAACAGAATAGAATGCTTGAGGCTATAATAGAACAGTCATTTAGGAATAGCATTACAGAATATGCACCTGATAATATAACAGATGATATTAAGATACTTCTAGACTATACACCATCTGAACATAATGAATTACGAGCTCTTGTGGATAATATTCGCTATTCATTCAGTGTGTCATTTAAACAATTAGTAAAAGATATAAAAAACAATTCTATAATTCTGCAGAAGACTCAACGAAAAATATCATTAGCCGAATATGACGATGAGAATAGTCACATTAAAGACATAAGAACTCGCAAAGCCGAAGTGGAAAAAATGCTGCTTGAGTTAGAGATGAATAGTCGTTCTTTGGCAGAAAAAAAAGGGTTGTTAATGCGTGATTATTCTGTAAAAAAGAAACAACTTTCAGAATGCGTTAAAATGGTCAAGGTTGATGACATGGATAAAGAGAAAGATATAATTGCAGAAAGACTTATCAGAGAATTAACAACATTCTTGACACAACTTAAAGAAAAGCGAAAATTTTCTTTAGAAACGAAGATAAAACAGGAAATAGATATACTCATGCATAAAGATGATTTTATTTCAGATGTTTCAATAGATATTATGGATGATATTATCGAGATTAACCTCCTTGATAAAGATGGTAACATTATCAATAAAGACAAACTCTCTAAAGGAGAACAACAATTGTATGCAACATCCATTCTCAAAGCATTAGTTGATGAGTCTGGAATTTCATTTCCAGTATTTATTGATAGTCCACTGCAGAAATTTGATAGTATTCATTCAAAGAATATTATCTCAAAATTTTATCCAGCAGTATCAAAACAAGTTGTAATTTTCCCATTATTAGGTAAAGAATTGTCAACTGTTGAATATGAGTATCTTCTGCCGAATGTTAATAAGTCGCTCATTATCTTGAATGAAAATGGGCGTTCTTCATTCCAAGAAGTAGATCCGAAAAGAATATTTGATTATGTAGGTTAGATTATGTTTACACAAATTAAGACATCTAAAGCCAATAAAATGATTGTGACAGATTTGAGTCGCAAGTTCAATCTTGGGGCGGAAAATACTATTGCAAGAATCGCCATAGCCTATTCTTTATCCAAAGGAGAAAAGATGAATTTGGCAAACATTTCTGATTCTCAAGGAAAGGAATATAGTAAAAATGTGCTATTCGGTTCAAACTATCCATTTTACATTAGTCTCATATGCGTAATGTATGGGTTGTACAAGACTGATAAAGATATCCCCAAATATATTAAGATGCATCTTGATGATGGATTGTGCAGAATGAATAGTGAATTGGAGAATAACCCTAATTTGAATGGTATCGACTATCTTATAGATAAAATAGACGCAGGTTTAAAATTAATAGTTGAAAACAATGATTAACAAATCGATATCTGAACTATATGACTCTGGATATATTTCTGGAGATGCATTCTTGTATTATGCTGAGAGAAACCTTGGCACAATACAGGATATCATGGATGCTGGTGTTCTTGAAGAAGAGCCAGCCCCATATGGTAAAGAAATTCGTTCTTGTTTAGAAATATTTGGAATTAATTCATTCAAAGAGGAATCCACCAAAGAAAGCGAAAATTTACATGTATCTGAAGAGATTGCTTGTTCATCAGATGAGGATGTAGAATCTATATACAACAGAGCAATATTTGATTTAGATATAAGAACCGTACATGCATTACAAAAAATGAGACGCATGTATGATGATTTTGACACATATTTTGCAGCATTGACAAGTAATGATAACGAGTTTTGGTTATTATTTGAAAAACTACCCGCAGTTGGGAAAAAGTCATTAGAAAGAGCTCGTAACTTTGCATTAAGTTTGACTTCTGAAGTTGTTGCCAATGATATAATGGGTGAAAGTCACAAAATGAACGAATTGACTGAAAACCAGAAAAGAGAATTGGATGGTTTGGAAGATTTTTTCGAGGCTCAATTACGAACACTATCGACTCGTTCATATAATGCCATGTGCGAGTTATATGAAATATGTGGGAAATCTTTCAGCTCTTTTTATATTGAGATTTCGAATCCTGGTTTTAATATTAAAGACATACATAATGTTGGAAAGAAAAGTGCGGAAGAACTTAACCTTTGGATAAATAGTATAAAAGATTTTGTTGCAACTTTTTTCGCAAATGGGTTGTCGGCAAAACAGTCAGAACTTATTGCAATCAATAAATTACAACTGTTAGGTATTAAAGGCGACTTGGAGGAAATTCTGAGATTATATGAGCATATGGGTTATTTTCCTTATTTTGCTGCCATACAATCTTATTTTTCTTCTCTCGCTGATAGAGATCAACTCGTTATAAAATATCAACTTGACATCTTTGCAAGTAAGGAGTTATATGGGCTGAAGGAAGCATCAAAACTTTTGGGATTGACTTCAGAACGAACACGTCAATTGAGAAATGGGGTGTTTGAGCAGATACAACTTTATATTGAGTCATTGACAAAAATCACAGCTAATTATCCGTTATGTGATTCATATTTTAAGACTGATGTTAAAGATATAAATCTATCTGAAGGTACTAATTTTAATGACGATTTTGTTAAGTGGGTCATTTCAATTCTTGCGCCAGAATGTTATGTCCTATTAGGAAACATTGAAGATGCATTTTACAATCCATATGGCAAAGAATTACCTCTTGTCCTAGTTTCTCGCAAATTTAATGGTGTTTTTAGTTTTGACAAATTCATAAAATATCTGTCTGCTATAAATGAAGAAAAGAGAGTTGATGATAGAAGCATTATTTTAAAGGATTGTGTCCTTGGTTTTTTCAAGGATAGGATATATTATGAGTATATAGATGAGATTATTCGAGAATGTAAGACAATTGTCAATACATTATTCGATTTTGAAATATCCAATGAGACAATACACATAAGAAAGAATGCCGAACGGAATAATCCAGAATTAGTGGAAATAATAATCAGAGAGGCAGGTCATTCCATGACTCTTGATGAGATATACACCGAATTTCAGAAACGATATCCGAATCGAACAAAATCCGCAAATTCATTGGCTGGAGCATTAAGACTCAATTCTAATATATCTTGTGTAGGTAGAAGTAGTACGTATACATTGACAGAGTGGACTCATGGTGAACATCGTGGCGGAACAATTCGAGAATTTGCTACAGAGTATCTTCTTTCTTTATCACCATCGATTGCCCCTCTTGAAGACATTGGAAATTACGTTCGGAGATTCCGCCCTGCTTCATCTGACAAGAGTATTCATGCTAATTTATTGCTCGGAGGTACTTATGATATTTTTTATAAAGAGGAAGTACGATATATAGGATTCGCCAATCAAGAATATCCGGAAGAATATCGGAGATTTTGCTCACAAACAGACTCAAGAAGAGATTTTAAATCAAGTTGCACTTTGTTGGAACAGTTTGTTGCAGCTAATGAGCGTTTACCTTTCTCAAGTAATGTTCCAGAAATTGAATATTCCAAAATCTGCGATGAAAAAAGGCTTTGCAGATTTTGGAATATTCAATTACAAAAGTTGGCAAAAGGTACGTTGGGTGAAGAAGAAAAATGTATCGTGGAACAGATGCAGGATAGATTCGAGAAGTTTAAGATTGATAAACGAGAATTTGATTGGTTACAGAGTTATAATAAAATAAAGGAGCATTTTGATTTAGGAGGTCAGTATAGCGAATTGTCGCCCACACTTCAGAAGTGGATAAACATACAAATGACTAACCTCAAATACAATAAAGCTCCATTTAGCAAAACTGATTTATTAATAGAATTAGCAAACATTATTAACGATGCTCAATAAGATAAATTTTAAGTCTCTATATTCATCTGGTGAAAGCGATTCTCCGATATCGTTTTTTACGGATGCATTGTCAAATAGTATTTCATTTGATCTTGGGCTGGGCTTTTTTAGTTCAGCAAGTTTTAATGTACTTAGTATAGGATTTGCAAAATTTATCTCAAACGGAGGAAAGATGCGTTTATATATAAACCAATATCTTTCGGAGGAAGATTATGAAATCTTTACAAGTCATCCAGATATAGTTGAAAATAAAGTGATTGATAGCTTTACTTCCATGTTAAATGTGTTAACAAAGAGAGATAAACAATTTTTTAATTGCCTATCTTATCTAATTTACACGAATAGGATAGAAGTAAAAATTGTAATACCTAATTCTGGTGGTATTGCGCATCAGAAGTTTGGCATTTTTACAGACGCCGCAAAAAACAAGGTGTCTTTTATCGGTTCATTGAATTTAACCGCATCTGCACTGCTGTCTAAAAACATTGAGAGCATATCTTGTAATAGTTCATGGAAGGGAGCTGCAGAAACGATTAATGATTATCAACAACTTTTTGACAAGTACTTTTCTGGAGATAAAGAAGGTATTACTGTTATTCCTGCTAACAGACTTACTAAAGAGATAATAAAAGCATTTCCCGCAACGGAAGAGAAAACGCTGCTTGACAATGAGAAAGAACTTATTGAAGAGTTAACACACCCAAAAGTGCTAGGAAATAATCTATCAGAGGAGTGTCGCAAAGACGAACCTCATTTCCCTTATCCTACAGGAGCATTCGACTATCAAAAAGAAGCATACAAAAATTGGAAGAATAATGGTTATACTGGTATTTTTGCGATGGCAACAGGTACAGGAAAGACTATAACATCATTAAATTGTGTGCTTGAAGAATATCTTAAAACTGGTAAGTATAAAATATTAATATTAGTACCATCTAATGATCTTGTATCTCAGTGGATAACTGAAGCACAAAAATTCAATTATCAGAATATTTTTGTGGTCAATGGACGTACAGATTGGAGAAAAGAGCTTACTGAACTGAAGAACGATATCGGTTGGGGAATAGAACGGAATTTTGTTATTATTTCGACTTATGCATCTTTTGTGGACCCGACATTTCAAGGTTTGATAAAGAAGCTGAATGACAATAATTTGATTCTAATTGCCGATGAGGCGCATAATGTTGGAAGTATATCAGTAAGATTAGCATTTGACGTACTACCTATTATGAAGCGTATAGCTTTATCTGCAACTCCTAAAAGAGTATATGATGAAGAAGGTACGGCAGCAATAGAAGAGTATTTTCATGATCAAGAACCATATTGTTATTCTTTCTCGATGGAAAGAGCCATCAAGGAAGGACGATTGATGCATTATGTATACTACCCAAGAATTGCCTATCTCAATGATACAGAGATGAAGCGATACATTTCTTGTACAAAACAATTATTAATCCATTTTGATCCAGTAAGCAATAAATTTGATGACTCTCAAGAAGTCAAAGATTTATTGATGAAACGAAAAAGGATTATACACAAAGCAAAGGATAAGTATCGTGTTTTTATGAGTATCGTAGATGATCTTGTAAAAACAGACAAGGCAAAATATTGTTTTGTATATACCCCGGAGGGCGTAGATTATACATCCGGTGGCGAACAAATTCTTACTAAGATGAAAGATTTGGTGTATAATGCTTATCCCCAAATTCGTACTAATACTTTTCTTGGCGGAGACGGAAGTAAAAGAGATAAACTAAAAGCTTTCGCTGAGGGGGAGATTGATATGCTGTTTGCAATGAAATGTTTGGATGAAGGCGTAGATGTGCCACGGGCTGAAGTGGGAATATTCGCATCCAGCACGGGTAATCCTCGACAGTTTATTCAGAGAAGAGGACGATTGTTAAGAGTTCATCCATATAAAACATTTGCTTACATTTATGATATTATAGTCGTACCGGATTATAGATTATATTCAGATGATAGCGTTTATGAGATGGAGCGTTCTCAGGTAAAACAAGAAATCATGCGTGTTGCATATTTTGCATCATTGTCAGATAACTATTATGATACTATAAATGTATTACATGACTTGCTTGATTACTATGATATAGAATTAAGCTCGTTAATTTCAGAATTACAAAATCAATAACATATGACCACCCAAGAATTACTTAAAGAAGTTCTCAAAGACTCTTTATTTCAAGACAAGTACCACATTCCACAATCGGAATTACAAGAAGTCTCATTTGATACGACTTCACCTTATCCTATAGTGGAGACAATTAAAACTATTATACAGCTCAAAGGTAATGGTACTCCTGATGTTAATGTGTTTAAAAACATTAAACAAAATAATTTTAATATTACTGATTAGTTATGGCATCTATTATTAACTCTATTGCTTTTAAGAATTTCTACAATTTTTATGGCGATTACAGCGATAATAGATATGACTTCAAGGAAGGATTAAATATTATCAATGCTGACAATGGAATGGGAAAATCCAAAATGTTCAATGGATTTCTTTGGATTCTCCAAGACATGGTGTATGATTCGGATACACGAAGAAAAGAAACTGTTGTAAATGCAGCAATGAAAATGCTCTCTGAGAAAGCTAAGTTGGAGAGTAGTTCTGAATGTGGCGTACAAATAGTATTTAGTGATGAGTCGGATCAATATACCATTACTAAATCTATAAAATATACTCAGACATTTGATGCTAATGAGCCTTGGAATATAGCTCCAGTTGTGACTGAAGTTATGGTGACCAATTTGATAACGCATAATACATCAATTGTGTATGATATTAATCGTCAAAATGAAATTATCAAAGAGCGGTTAATATCTCCAACAATGTTGTCATATTCTTTACTGCAAGGAGAGGCAATTGATAATATTGTAGACCTTTCCAATTCAGCAAATTTGGCAGCGACCGTTGAAGCGTTAACGGATTTGTCTGAATTAAAACAAATTGAAAGTACATGCAAGTATCTATGTACAAACTCTCAAAAAAATCTTGAGAATAAACAGAAGTCTTGTTCTCAAAATAAAAGTGAATTTGAAAAAGCAGAAGCGGATAAACTGAAAATTGAAAAAGAGATAGCTAAAAACCAGGAGTCTATTTCACTATATAAAAAACAGCTTGAATTGGCAACTGAGAAAGCGACAAGCACAGAAGCCAATTTGGCAAATACGGAGAAGCGAGTTGAATATAGAGAAAGATTAAAAAGTTTAAGAGCAGAGAAGACACATCTTGAGCAAACTCTTTCCAAGTTGCTGTCCAGCATAAATGATAATTTGTTCAAAAAGCCAATACCTTGGGTTCTTTTGAACACGAAAGGATTTGTTGATGCTTTTAATGAGAAATGGGAACAATATCGTGAAGATATGATTGCCAAAAAAGTAACTGCAAATCCATTGAATGCATTTACTTCTGTTTTGCCAGACGGAAGTCCTGATGATGTTTCATTAGAGAGAATGTTAAAGGAATGCCATTGTCTGGTTTGCAATAGACCATTCGAAAAAGGAGACGAACACTATGAACACGTCAAAATGCTGCGTGATCGCTCGAAAAATCAGATTTCCCAGTCTGAGGATAAGTTCAAGACATTCTTTGGGGATATATTGAAAAATGTATCACCATATATGACTGTGGATTCAATTTCCGGAAATATCGCACAATGTGCTATTAGACAGAGGGAATTGCAGAAAGATATTAAAGAAAAAGAGGATGAAATAAACAGGACACTGATTGATTTTGCAAATTACGGAGGCTCTGAAGCTGATATAGATAATGCCAAAGATACAGATACTCTTTCCGCATACAATAAGGCTCTCAATGACATTTCTCTTTATAATGGTTATATAAATTCAGCTCAGAAAAGAGTGGAAAGCTTAAGAGAAGATCTTATTAATTGCGAGAAGAGAATGTCTGAATATGGAGGTGCCGCAGTTCCTCAGTCATATCGGGATTTCAAAGAAGTTATGCAGGATGTTCAGTCTATCTTTACCAACACCAAGGATAGAATTTATGATGAAGTTCTGTCTTCTTTGGAGCAGAAATCAAATAATTTCTATCAACAACTTACTGCTGGAAACAATGTTGATGGAGGTAAATTGATATTCTCTAAAACTTCGTACGATGCAATTCAATTGAAGGTTATTAATGAATCTGGTGGTGAATTTACTGGAGCCTCAGAGGGCTTTCAGAGGATGAAAAAGATAGCCGTGGTGATGGCTATTGTTTCATCGAAAATCGGAGGTGGATATTATGACTATCCATTTATTGCAGACGCTCCATTCTCGGCATTTGGTAAAAACTTCATAACGAATTTCTTTGAAACCGTACCATCTGTTTTCCGTCAATGTGTCATAATGATAAAAGATTTGTATGACATTAATGACCCGGACTTCATTTCGGACGAAGGTAAGAAGATATTAAAAGATATGAAAGAGGGACGTATAAAGGGAACATTTTATGTCAATCAGATACCTGAAATAGCTGACCCTACGAAATTAGAAACAAAAATCCATCAATATAAGTAACGCATATGAATGGTAATGAATTTAGGCAAGAATTAGATATTAAAAAGCCGAAGTATCTTGCAAAGTATTATAATCTTATGGAGACTATCTCCAATAAGGGTTCGGTAAATGGTGGAGACTACATTAAGTTCGGACCATTTTTTCAGACATATATGTATGCTTTTATGATTGGTTATCATCTTGGCGTTTGTAATCCAATCAAGGGCTCGGGCGAGACCAGAGATTTTGCTCCAATTAGTCAGTGGAAACCAATGGAGATTTCCGACTATGTGTTAATGCTTGTCTTATCTGAATCAGATGAAAAACTTGGGTTCAAGTGGAGTGATTTGGAAACAATGACAGATGATCAATGTCGTGGAGCAATAAGTGCTATTGTCCAACGGATTGAAGGATATGCTAATGCAGGACTAAATTATATCCAACACAAATTTGACGAGGAGAAGGATGAGTTTAGAAGCCCTATGGTTTTCGTAAATTTGCTCAGAGAATTAACCATGTCCAAAAAGGAGGATTAAATAGATGGAAAAAGAACCGTTTGTTGTAAAAATACATGATGTTCACATTGAGGAAGAATATGTGGAATGGGTTAATGTACTTAAGACTACTTATCGCAAGTCTCAAATAAGAGCTGCGGTAAAAGTTAATTCCGAAAAATTGTTATGGAATTGGCAGCTTGGACGTGACCTTGTTCAAAGAAAAGCTGAGGAGCGTTGGGGAACGGGAATTGTTGAGCAATTAAGTCTTGACCTGCAAGCGGAATTCCCAGATGAAAAGGGGTTCTCAACTTCGAATATTTGGTATATGAAAAGATGGTATCTTTTCTATGCTAATGCTATAAGCTCGAGTGAAAACCAAAAACTTGACCAACTTGGTCAAGAATTATATTTGCTTAATAATGAGAATGATGCAAAACTTGACCAGCTTGGTCAAGAAATTAACGACAATGGCATAAATGGTATAAATTTCCCACCTCTTTTTGCTTTTGTGCCATGGAGACACCATATTGAGATAATCAAAAATTGTACAACAATCGAAGAAGCCATATTCTATATCCAAAAAACCATAAATGAAGGTTTAAGCAGGAGTAATCTCACTCATTGCATAAAAGCTGATTTATTCCACAAACAAGCTGGAGCTGTAAGTAATTTCCCGGAGCATTTGCCGGTTGTTCAGGCAGAGCTCGCTCAAGAAATAACGAAGGAAAACTATGATTTTGGGTTTATCACCTTGCCTTCTAAATTTAATGAAGCTCAATTAGAGGATGCATTAGCCCATCAGTTAAGTCGTTTTCTTCTCGAATTAGGTAATGGTTTTGCTTTTGTCGGGCGACAGAAAGAGATTGTGGTTGCAGGAAAGAGTCGTAAAATAGATTTGCTCTTTTATCATATCCACTTAAAGGCATATATTGTCTGCGAATTAAAAGTAGTTGCATTCCAACCTGAATTTTTGGGTAAATTGAACTTTTATGTAAATGCTGTTAATAACCTATTAAAGGCGGAAAATGATAATCCCACAATCGGATTGTTGATATGTTCTGATATGAACCGAACAGAGGTACAATGGTCTTTTGATGGTCTTACAACACCAATAGGTGTTGCAACTTACAGCAATGTTCAAATCGAAGATATCAAAAAACAGTTGCCTTCGATTGAAGAACTGGAGCAACGCATTAAATTGTTGGAATCGGAGTTGACAAAAAAGTAAAAACATAGAAAACAATAATGATTACTAAGCACTTACATATATGTAAAAAAAGCCACCCCAAAGGGTGGCAAGTGCTGTAAGTATCTTTATTGTAATTCCGGAAAACAAGATACTATTTCCGTCTTGACGGGATTAGAGAGGTCGCCGAAGCAGAAATGTGAGGTTCAAGGAACACCCGAGTCCGTTTTTCGTCCTCGTTTGTTCTCTATCTCAACTGAAGTTACTAGTTCTTAGTCCCTCCATGCATTTCCTTGTTTAATGTCGCTATCCTCATAGTCCGACACTGCAAAGTTAGTTATTATGTCAAAAAACACAATAGTCATATCTGAATATTTGCAAATGAAAAAGCCATTGCAAATAACAAGCTTGAATCTATCAAATCAGAAACTCAATAAATGGCCTCAAGAAATATTTCTATGTCGAAATTTGCGGAAACTAAATCTTTCAAAAAATCAACTTGATTATATTCCAAAAGAAATTTCATCGTTGGCAAAATTACGGGTGTTAGATTTGTCAGATAATAATTTATCGCAAATACATACGAGCGTTTTTCTTGTCCCTAAACTTAGAGTGTTGAATATTAGTAATAATAGAATCAAGTCGCTACCAAAACAATTTCAGACAGCATCAATAAATGAGTTAATCTTGTCAAATAATTTATTAACATCCATAGATTATTCCTTGATTCGAAGTGTTACTAGACTTGTCCTTTGCAATAATCGTATTGAACGATTTTGCCCAGATATAGAACTACCAAATCTATTTCACTTGTGGTTAACTGGGAACCCTTGTTGCAAAAATGGCTTAATTTCGTTTCACAATAAATTATCAAACTTGAAAAAAGTTTATCCTTTCATAGAGGAGGTTAAAGATCTCACGTTAATAAAGAAAACTCTAATGAATAAGAATAAAATATTTATAAGCTATTCACATGATGATGTAGCCTGGCTAGAGAAAGTTCAGATTCATCTAAAAACGATTGCGAATACAGTTGGAGATATAGATGTGTGGGATGATACACGCATTAAAACAGGAGACAAATGGAAAGAAGAAATTGATAACGCTCTTCAAAGAGCCGGCATCGCCATTCTTCTTGTCTCCCCAAGTTTTCTCGCTTCAGATTTTATAGCGAATGATGAACTGCCCCCGATTCTAAAGAAAGCCGAGAAAGAAGGAACACATATATTCCCTATCTTCGTGCGAAAAATCAGTGGTGCTGTATTCCAACGCTCAAAATTAAAAGATTTTCAATTCCTAAATGGCCCAGAAAAGCCATTAAATGGTTGCTCTGAGTCTGAAATTGATGATTATATGAGTAAATTAGTGGATGAAATAATTGAGAAAATGTGTTTATAAAGCTATAAACACATAAAAACGTTTAGGAAACAATTATGTTGAGAATATAGTAGAGTTAATAGCCTAATTTGACAATAATGTTTTCAAATTATGAACGAAGATGATAATATATTCGGTTATAATCACAATAAATAGAATGTACAGAATATAACTCTTCATACTGGATTGATTAATAAAATGAATATATGTTTGTCCATCAATTCCTCCAATCGCTCCAGCCCGCCTCAGACGGCGTAGTTTTTTTGTGTAAATTTCTTTATTCGAGGATTAAGTAGCTAATAATCAATGTTAATTAATTTCTTTCAACGAAGA
>PPYF01196117.1_pt1 | contig 14436 bp, 19 predicted proteins | sample 1559871 | NCBI WGS metagenome assembly PPYF01 (sample SAMN08240021, study PRJNA423297) | Human gut metagenome, whole genome shotgun sequencing project. | reverse complement strand
GGTCGACATCATGGCCCAACCGCCTGGCAAACGCAATCAACAGCTGAGCCTGCTTTCTGGTGGGGAAAAGGCGCTGACGGCAATTGCGCTGCTATTTGCCATCTTGAAGGTGCGGCCGGTACCATTTGCCATTTTGGATGAACCCGAAGCCGCCTTGGATGAGGTCAACGTTGATCGATTTGCCAAGTACCTGAGTCGTTTCGGCGAGGATGGCCCACAGTTTATCGTAATTACGCACCGGAAAGGAACCATGATGAATGCCAACGTCTTGTATGGGGTCACCATGCAGGAATCCGGGGTTTCCAAGATGGTTTCCGTCGATGTTGAAGAAGCACTCAATAGCGATGATCGCAATTAGGTTAGAAAGAAGGCGTAAAAATGGGATTATTTGATATTTTCCGTCGTAAGTCCAAGCAGAAAAAAGAAGAAGCCCCTGAATCAGCGGCCAGTGAAAATGCTGAAAGCCAGGCTGCTGCCAGTGAAAGTGCAGCCAGCCAAAGCACGGCAGCTGAATCTGAGGTAAGTGAAAGTGCGGCCAGCCAAAGCACGGCAGCCGAATCTGAGGCAAATGAAAGTGCGGCCAGTCAAAGCACGGTCGCTGAATCTGAGGTGAGTGAAAGTGCGGCTGGCCAAAGTACGGTCGCTGAATCTGAGGTAAGTGAAGGCACGGCCGGTCAAAGTACCGCAATTGAATCCGAAGCAGCCAGTGCGGCAAATGATCAAAAAGAGGCGGCTGCTGAAATTGACGATGCAACGGCAGCTGCCATGCAGGAATCGGCCACGGCAGCCGAAGAACAAGCTGCTCAATCTGATGCCGCGCGTCAAGCAGAACAGGCTGCCATTGAAAAAGCACAGTCCGAAGCCGCCAAGCAAAGTGCCACGGCCGCCGAGGAACAAGCCGCTCAATCCGATGCCGCGCGTCAAGCAGAACAGGCTGCCATTGAAAAAGCGCAGTCCGAAGCAGCTAAGCAAAGTGCCGCTGCCGCTGAGGAACAAGCAGCTCAGGTTAAATCGGCTCAGTCACAAGCCGCATCAGAAGCCATCAGCGATGAAAAAACAGCAGAACAGGTCGCCACGCAGTCTACCAGCGTTGAAAATACCAGTTCAACTGCAGCTGATGAGCGCGCGGCTACAGAGACGGTTAAAAAAGCCGCGGCAGCTGAAGAAACCGTTGAAGAATCAGCCAAGACGTCTGAACCACAGTCAGCCGCTGACCATGATTCAGCCACGGCAGTTCTAGCTGAAACGGACGCTACGGTTGAGTCAAACAACGAAAACAATGAAGCAGCCGTTTCGACATCCCAAGACGAAGAATCGACGACTGAAAAATATGATCGCGGTCTGAAAAAGTCACGGACCGGCTTTGGGGCCAAACTGAATCACTTCTTAGCCAATTTCCGCCACGTTGACGAGGATTTTTTTGAAGACTTAGAAGACCTGTTGATCGAATCAGACGTTGGCTATGACATGGCGATGAAAATCTCTGATGAGCTGCGGGAAGAAGTTAAGCTACAAAATGCCAAGAGCAAGCAGGATGTCTCCAACGTCATCATTGAAAAGATGGTGGATCTGTATGAAGATGCTGGCAAGGATGAAAACCCGGATCTGAATTTTGCTAAGGAAGGCCCAACCGTGATCATGTTCGTCGGGGTTAATGGTGCCGGTAAGACGACTACGATCGGTAAAATGGCCAAGCGCTTTAAGGATGAAGGTAAGCGCGTCCTGCTGGCAGCTGGTGACACGTTTAGAGCTGGGGCCGTTGAGCAGCTGGATGTCTGGGCTAAGCGTGATGGCGTTGATATCGTCATGGGTCCTGCCAATGGTGATCCAGCAGCCGTCGTTTTTGATGGGGTCAAGAAGGCCAAGGAAGAAAACTACGACATTCTGCTGGTTGATACGGCAGGACGGCTGCAAAACAAGGTCAACCTGATGAACGAGCTGGCCAAGATGAAACGAATCATGGCTCGTGAGATTCCAGATGCGCCACATGAGGTTCTGCTGGTATTGGATGCAACGACTGGTCAAAACGCTCTGAATCAAGCCAAGCTGTTTAAGGAAAGCACAGATGTTTCCGGAATCGTGCTGACCAAACTGGATGGCACGGCGCGTGGTGGGATTGTCCTGGCCATTCGCAATGAGCTACATCTGCCGGTTAAGTACGTTGGGCTGGGCGAAAAGGTTACCGATCTGCAGAAATTCGATGCCAGCGATTTTGTCTATGGACTGTTCAAGGGCCTGGTTGTCGAAAAATAAGAGGTGGCGGCCGTGGATATCGAAAAAAACGAGCGGATCAACGCGCTGTTTGAGTTTTATCAGCCATTGCTGACCAAAAAGCAGAACGAATATATTCAGCTTTACTATGCCGATGACTATTCGCTTGGCGAGATTGCTGAAGGATTTGAAGTTTCGCGGCAGGCGGTCTATGACAACATCAAGCGGACCGAAAAGATTCTGGAAAGCTACGAGGACAAGCTGCATCTGTATGCCGATTTTGAGATGCGCAATCGCCAGGCAGATCGAATTCAGCGCTATGTCAAGGAGCATTATCCTGATGACGCCGAGCTGAATAATCTGATTGCCAACATGGAAAACATGGAAGAAGAATAAAATAAGCTGGCCGGTTCATTTTGAGTTGGCTGGCTTTTTGGTATAATAAGAAATGTTTGAACTATAAATTAAATTAACCTCATCGATTGCGATTGACCAAGCACGATGAAAAGAGGAGAAAAAAATGGCATTTGAAGGATTGACCGATCGCCTGCAAAAAGCGATGGAAAAACTGCGGCGTAAGCCTAAAGTTACGGAAGCCGATCTGCGCGAAACCATGCGTGAGATCCGCTTGGCACTTTTGGAAGCCGACGTTAACTTTGCTGTGGTTAAGGACTTTGTTAAAACGGTACGCGAAAAGGCAGCTGGGGCTGAGGTTCTAAAGGGCTTAAATCCAGCACAGCAGATCGTTAAAATCGTTAATGAAGAATTAACCAAGCTGATGGGTGAGGAAGCCGTCCCGCTGAATAAAGCACCGCACATTCCAACCGTAATTATGATGGTCGGGCTGCAGGGTGCCGGTAAAACGACGACGGCCGGTAAGCTGGCACTGCGTCTGAAAAATGAAGAAAACGCTCGGCCAATGTTTATCGCGGCCGACGTTTACCGACCAGCCGCAATTACGCAGCTGCAGCAGGTTGCTGACCAGATTGGCGTGCCGGTATTTGAAGAAGGAACCGAAAAAGATCCCGTTGATATCGTTAGAGACGGGATGGAACAGGCCAAGCAGAATCATAACGACTATGTAATCATCGATACGGCTGGACGGCTGCAGATTGACGAGCAGTTGATGGATGAGCTGGTCAACATCAAGAACCTGACACAGCCAAATGAAATTCTGCTGGTCGTTGATGCCATGACTGGTCAAAACGCGGTTAAAACGGCGCAAGGCTTTAACGACAAGCTGGACATCACTGGGGTTGTCTTGACCAAGCTGGATGGCGATACTCGTGGTGGGGCGGCCATGTCGATTCGAGCCGTTACTGGCAAGCCGATCAAGTTTGTTGGTGAAGGTGAAAAGATGGAGGATCTCGACGTCTTCCATCCCGACCGTATGGCTTCACGAATTCTGGGCATGGGGGACATGATGACCCTGATCGAAAAGGCCCAGAAGAATTTTGATGAAGAAAAAGCCCAGGAAACCATGGACAAGATGCGGGCCAATGAGTTTGACTTCAACGACTTTTTGGAGCAGATGGACCAGGTTACCAAAATGGGACCACTGGAGAATATTTTAAAGATGATGCCCGGGATGGCCAATAATCCCGCTTTAAAGAACATCAATATTGATCCTAAACAGTTTGCGCACATCAAGGCCATTATCTTGTCAATGACGCCTGAAGAACGGGAAAATCCTGATCTGATGAACCCGAGTCGGCGGCGGCGATTGGCAGCCGGTTCTGGGCGGCCAATCGTTGAGGTCAACCGGATGATTAAGCAGTTCAATCAGATGCGCAAAATGATGAAGCAGGTTACCAATGGCAATTTTGGCGGCCTGCAGAACATGATGGGCGGTCAGATGCCTGGCATGGGCGGCAAAATGGGTCAAATGGCGATGAATCGCATGGCGCGGCAGGCTAAGAAGCGTCAGCAGCAAAAACTGCGGAAACTGCGCAACAAGCACAAGCGCCGCTAAAATCAGCCAATCAAAACTTGGTTGGCGATATAATTCAATCCTGAGCAGTTTTCTGTTCAGTTAATACCCTGTCTCGATAATGAGGCGGGGTTTTTATTTTGGTAATGAGATATTTGGTGCTCACAGACTGGCAAAAGAGATTACCAAATCAATTCACTAAAAAATCTGTCTCCAAAAACTCCTTGTGTGCCAAGGCTTTAGGCAGATTGATGAAATTATTTTATTTTTAGAGCTTGCAAAAAACAAAAGCTTTGGTATTATTTAGTTAGTCACTTATGTAATTAACTAGGAGGATGAATAGGGAGGGTTGGTCATGCAATTTGAATTTGACCAAACGGAACCAATCTATCAACAGATTGCCGATCAGCTGGAGGACATGATCTTTACTGGTCTGTTGAAGGAAGGTGAACAGGCGCCTTCAACCACGCAGCTTTCTCAAGAACTGCACATCAATCCGGCGACCGTGCTCAAAGGAATGCGGCAGCTGGTTGATCGGGGACTGTTGGAAAAGCATCGCGGCTTGGGAATGTTTGTCGCAGCGGGGGCCCAAGCCAAGATAGTCGAAACGCGTAAGGACGCATTTTATGAAAACTATATTAAAAGCCTGCTGGAAGAAGCCGGTAAGCTGGGAATCACTGAAGAGCATCTAATCGAATTGATCAAACGGGGGTATCAAGATGGAAACATTAAAGGTTAGTCAAATTACCAAAAAATATGGTCGGCAGACGATTTTAGACGACATCAGTCTGACGATTCACCCGGGCAAGATTTACGGGCTGTTGGGACGCAACGGTGCCGGTAAGTCAACGCTCTTGAATCTAATCGTCAACCGAATTCTGCCAACCAGCGGCACGATTAAATTGGGCAACGATGAGATCAATGACAATGACGCGGCATTAACGCAGTTTTATCTGATGAGCGAGGTCAGTCTCTATCCTAAACACGTGACTTTAAAGCAGATGTGGGAAATGGCAGACCTTTCTTATGGCAGCTTTAACTTTAATCGGGCACGGCGGCTGCTAAAGGAGTTTGATATTCAAGACGAGAACGTAAAGCTGAGCAATCTTTCGACAGGTCTGCAGACGGCGGCCAAGCTCATCGTGGCATTATCGGTCAACGCCAATTATATTTTCTTGGATGAACCGATTTTGGGGCTGGATGCCAACCACCGCGATGTTTTTTATCAAGAACTGCTCAAGGCCTATGAAGAAAACATTAAGACCTATGTGCTGTCAACGCACCTGATTGAGGAGATCCAGCAGCTGGTTGAGCATGTCTTCATTTTGGATAATAAAAAAATGGTCGTTGATGCTGACGTTGAAGATCTGTTAGACGAGATGTTTGTAATCAGCGGTCCGGCAATGCTGGTTGAAGAGTATGTTAAGGATCAAAACGTACTGGGGACACGTGATCTGGCAGGTATCAAGACTGCTTTTGTCCGGGGCGTACTTAGTGAAACAAAAGCGATTCCGGATCAAATCAAAATTCAGCATCCGGATCTGCAGCAGGCATTTGTCTATCTGACGAACAAATAGGGGGAGCATTATGATTTCAGCAAAACAAAAACTCGTGATTCGAACTGACCTATACCGCTGCGGCAGGGGCTTTGTGATTGCCGCAATCTGGCTGGCCGCAATTCAAGCTTTCTTTGCCATTGTCAACCTGATCTTTGGAGGAATTAGCTTTGGTGACTTATTGGATGATCTGCGCGGGATCTTTAGCGGCTGGACGTTTATTGCCAGCGTTACGCCATTTGTTTATTTCTTGATCACGCCATACAGCAATTTTAAATGGACGATTCAAAACGGTATCTCACGCAAGACTTTGTGGCGCTCGCAAATGATCAGCGCCGTAGTAATCACATTGATCCAAGAACTGGCAATTATTATTTTCAACTTCTTGGCAAACGGTTCGCTATCTGAGAAAATCATCTACAATAACTCAATTTCAATTTGGTGGGGTCTGTTGTTTGAGCTGCTGCTGCTGTTTGAAACAACCATGACGGCAATGGCAATCGGTTATTTCTTTAGTCTGCTGAATCGCAAGTGGAAAGTAATCGTTGCAATCGGCGGCCCGATTCTAGCGGTATTCTGCATCTACTACCTGACGCGGTTGCTGATCAAACTGGGGGTCTTCCAGTTTATTGGATCAAACTGGTCAATCGATTTGACTGGTCAGGCAGCTAAAACGGCAATTATTGTTACGCTGGTTGTCTCAGCAATCGTTTGGACGCTTTTGATGATGCTGGTCTCACGCATCAGTGCCAAACACATGCAGCTGCGGCGCGACTAATCATTAAACGATCCCTGCCGATCAATCAAGCAGGGATTTTTTGATTGATAGTAAATAAAAATCGGATCGTGCTACCTAGATAAAACTTGAATTGCTTGGCGTGAAATGCCGTGATTTCAACGGTTTTGATTGGCTGAGGACTTATGGATTCAAGGAAAAGAAGACGAAGATATGCTTAAAAAAGATTTTTTTGAAAAAAGTTTAGCCTGTCAAGAAAAAATACTTTACATTCACTTGAATGACTGGTATATTATTAGCTGTTAGAAAAAATCAAGGAGGTGTGAATCAATGTCAGTAAAGATCCGTTTAAAGCGTATGGGTTCTAAGAAGCGCCCATTCTACCGTATCGTGGTTGCCGACTCACGTTCACCACGTGATGGCCGCTTCATCACGACGCTGGGTACTTACAACCCACTGACCACTCCAAAGGAAGTTAAGTTCGACGAAGACGCCGTTATGGACTGGCTGCAAAAGGGTGCCCAACCTTCAGATACTGTTCGCAACATGTTCCAAAAAGCAGGTATCATGAAGAAGCTCCACGAAGCCAAGTACGCTTCCAAGAAGTAGTGGTAAATAGTCATGACTGAGACAAATCTAGAGACACTGATTCGTACCCTGGTCACGCCGTTGGTCAAGCATCCGGATGCAGTTCGCATCACCGAATCAGAGACTGATCGGTATCACCGGTACGTCCTCGACGTTCATCCGGCTGACGTCGGTCGCGTGATTGGTCGGCAGGGACACGTTGCTTCCGCGCTGCGTACCGTAGTCGAAGGCATGCGTTCTAAGCGGCCCAACTCTAAGAAAGTCCGGTTGGTGATTAATGACCATCGACATTAAATAAAAACTCCCACACCAACCCTGTGGGAGTTTTTCTATTATTCGGAGGATTTTTAAATGCAATATTATAATGTTGGTAAAATCGTCAATACGCATGGTATTCGCGGCGAGGTTCGCGTGATTGCCACGACTGATTTTCCTCAAGAGCGTTTCCAAAATGGCGCCATCCTTTACCTAAAGCAGTCTGCCGGTGAGCCATTACGCCTGGAAGTTGCCGGCGCGCGTCAGCATAAGGGAATGTGGCTGGTTAAGTTTAAAGGCTACGACAACATCAATGACGTGCAGAGTTTCCGTGACCACGAGCTGATGGTGACTGAAGACGAGCAGCAGCCTTTAGAAGAAGGTCAGTACTACTATCATCAGATCATTGGTTTGACGGTTAAGACGCTGGAAGGACGCGAATTAGGCGTGATCAAAGAGATTCTTTCGCCAGGTGCCAATGATGTCTGGGTCGTCAAACGAGCCGGTCAAAGCGATCTTTTATTGCCGGTAATTGATGATGTGGTCAAAAACGTTGATCTGGACAAGGGCGAAGTCGACGTTGAATTAATGGAAGGACTGGAATAATGCGAATCGATGTTTTAAGTCTGTTTCCGGACATGTTTAAGCCGACGCTGGGTCAGTCGATCGTGGGGCGGGCCCAAGACGATGGCTTTTTGGATATTCATGTAACTGATTTTCGTCATTTTACGACTGACAAGCACAATCATGTCGATGACGCGCCGTTTGGTGGTGGTGCCGGCATGCTGCTGCAGGCTCAGCCGATTTTTGATGCGATGGCGGCCATTGATGAAGAAGCACAAAAGGAAAACTATCCGAAAGGCCGTGTCATCTTAATGGATCCGGCGGGACGCAAGTTTGATCAGGACTATGCTCAGGAATTGGCCCAAGAAGAACACTTGACGTTTATCTGTGGTCACTATGAGGGCTATGATGAACGCATTCGCCAGCTGGTAACCGATGAAGCCTCATTAGGTGACTACGTACTGACGGGCGGTGAATTGGCAGCCATGGTTATGATTGATGCCACGGTTCGATTCGTGCCGGGCGTTTTGGGCAATATGTCTTCTTCAATGGGCGACTCGTTCAGCAATGGTCTGCTGGAATATCCCCAATACACGCGGCCAGCTGAGTTTCGCGGGATGAAGGTGCCAGAAGTGCTGACCAGCGGCAACCATGAAAAAATTCGGCAGTGGCGGATGTATCAATCGTTAAAACGCACCTGGGAACGCCGACCAGATCTGATTGAACAGTCTAAACTGTCCCGTGAGCAGCAGATCATGCTTCAAGACATTAAATTGGGTGAAGACCCAACGATGCAGTAGGCGACGCGCATGATTAAGAATAAGTTTTTAAAACGACTGCTGGCCAAAGAAGATCCAACCGTCTATCAGCTCAAGGATGCATCGCTGGAACCTTCATTGACGACTTTGGATCTGATCGGTCTGGGGACGGGGATGGTCGTAGGCACGGCGATCTTTACCTTGCCAGGAATCGTAGCTGCTGAGCATACCGGACCAGCCGTGCCATTAGCGTTTATCGTGGCGGCAATCGGAGCGGGACTTTCTGCCTTGGCCTACGCGGAAACAGCCTCAGTGCTGCCGTTTGCCGGTTCGGCGTTTTCTTGGATGAACGTCTTGTTTGGCGAGTTTTTTGGCTGGATCGCGGGCTGGGCACTGCTGGCGGAATATTTTATCTCCGTAGCGTTCGTTGCCTCGGGCTGGTCGGCGTATATGCAGGGCTTTTTGGGCAGTTTCGGCGTTAAATTGCCAGTTGCTCTGACTGGTGGCTTTAATCCGGCTAAGGGCTCGTATGTCGATATTTTGGCGGCGATTGCGATATTGATCGTCGGCTGCTTGATCGCACGTGGCATTCATCAGGTCAGCCGCGTCGAGAATACGATCGTGGCCGTTAAGCTGATCGTGATTATCATGTTTGTCGTGATTGGCGCGACTGCCATTCATCCGCAAAACTATGTGCCGTTTATTCCCGCGCACCGACCAGGAACGACTTTTGGGGGCTGGCAGGGGATCTTGGCTGGCTCTTCGCAGATTTTTATTGCCTATGTTGGCTTTGATGCAATTGCGGCCAATACTGCTGAAACCAAGGATCCTCAGCACACGATGCCTAAAGGATTGATTGGCACGCTGCTGTTGGGGACTGGCTTTTTCATCGCTGTCTCACTGGTTTTGGTAGGGATGTTTAAATACAGCCGCTATGCTAATAACGCCGAACCGGCTGCCTGGGCGCTGCGGCATTCAGGTCATTATTTAACGGCCAATCTGCTTTCGGTAGTAGCCTTGATTGGGATCTTTTCAGCCTTGATCGCAATTCTGCTGGCCTCATCGCGTTTGATCTATGCGTTTGGGCGGGATGGTCTGCTGCCAAGCCGGCTGAGTCATATTGATGATAAGCATGTTCCTGATCACGCATTATGGCTGATCACGGTGCTGGCGATGATTCTTGGTTCGGTATTCCCATTTACGTTTTTAGCGACGCTGGTTTCGGCCGGGACCTTGATTGCCTTTATCTTTGTCTCGTTGGGGATCTACGCGTTAAGGAAACGGGAAGGCGTCGACCTGCCGGAAGCCAAGTTTAAGATGCCGGGCTATCCGGTTTTGCCAGCCATCTCGGTTGTCTATTCAATCGTTATTTTTGCTGGTTTGAATATTGATGCCAAATTACTGATGATCGGCTGGTTCGTTATTGGTTTGATAATCTACTTTGCTTATGGAATCAAGCATTCAAGCCTGAATCAGCAGCTCAAAAAGGTTGTCAAGTAATTTACCCTTGCAGTCGCCAGGGGAATATGTTATATTATGTCTTGGCTTTTTATGGCCATAACAACGGTATTCCGCTGCTGAAATCGGGCAAGAATATCGACGAAAGGAAAAAATATTATGCGTCAAAACCAATTGATTGAAAAGATCACCGCCAGCCAACTGCGCGATGACATTCCAGAATTCCGCGCCGGTGACACGGTTCGCGTCCACGCCAAGATCGTTGAAGGTACTCGTGAACGTATCCAGATCTTCCAAGGTGTCGTTATCAAGCGTCACGGTGCAGGCATTTCTGCTACTTACACTGTTCGTAAGATTAGTAACGGTGTCGGTGTTGAACGTACTTTCCCAGTTCACTCCCCACGTGTTGCTAAGATCGAAGTTGTTCGTTACGGTCGCGTTCGTCGTGCTAAGCTGTACTACCTGCGTGAACGTACTGGTAAGTCCGCTCGTATTCCTGAACGTCGTCGCGACGTTAAGTAGTCGAGTGTCGACCAAAACCCTTGCACAGCAAGGGTTTTTCTTTTTGCCTAATTTTCAAAATATTGATTGAGTTTGTGAATTTTTGCCAATTATTTGCTTGTGGCAGACAACTGGCAGACACTTTGCTATAAATTTTCCAATTGATCACGATTTTTCACAAGTGCTTCGTGAGTAACATGAGTGTAGATTTCTTGAGTAACCCGGCTGTTAGAGTGACCAACCCGTTGCTGGATGACATACATCGGTACGCCTAGCTCAGCCAGCTTAGAGATGTGCGTGTGGCGAAAGATGTGAGAGCTGACCGGTTTGTCAATTTTTAGCTTTTTAGCTGCATTACGTAAAAAAGTATTGAACGCTGATATTTGAATCGGTGTATGATGTTTAGTAGTGAATAGATAGCCATGTCCATCAGCATAAGCGTACCGATCACGATAGATTTCGACTGCCCGCCTGGAGAGCGCAACATCGCGCATTCCGGCGGGCGTTTTTGTTTGGTCGGTTTTGTGCCATTCAGACATTTTAAGCTTGGTATATTCCATTGTGCCGTTGACATGAGCTACCCAGCCATCACTTGTTTTCTCGATATCTTTAACATCGAGCGCTAGAGCTTCGCCACAGCGCATTCCCGTCTGATATAGCCATTCGCAGAGTGTAGCATAGTTGTGATTATGGTCATACGCATATTCAAGTAGCTTGTTAAGTTCGTCAGCTTCCAAAAACTTGTTGCGAGTTGAGCTGCCACCTTCACTAGGACGATAGGCGATTTCTAGTTTTTCTGCAGGATTGTCGCTTAGATATGATTCCTTGACCGCAAAAGCAAATAGTTGATGCAGAAAGATCTTAAATTTGGATGCATAAGCATTTGAGATGTGTCTTGGGCCATAAATCATGCCTTCAATAGTCCGCGTTAGGATTAGTGGAGTGATTTTTTCAATTAACGCATCCTTATCTAGTGATTTGACTAGCGATCTACACATCATCTCGGCATTTGCGTAGGTGGAACGGCGGACACGGGGCTTGTAATTGGTTAAATAGTCATCAATTAGTTTTTGCAAGTTAATCCCATGAATCGTTTCAATATGATTAACTTGGCTCATTATCTTAGCAATCTTAGCTTGTAAGATCATTTGTGCTTGATGTTGGGCCTGTTTAGTATTTTTAGTCATTGTAACGGAGACAGCTTTGTACTTGTTGGTCAAGGGATCACGATAGCGCTCAAAGAATCTATATTTTTGGTTTCTTTCTTCAACATACATGGTATCCTTCCTCTGTTATTAAACGTATGTTCGATTAATGTGCAAAAATTAAGCTCGGCGCTGTGCCGGGCTTTTCTACATTAGCGATAAAATTATAGAAATTATTCCAGTTAATGCACTAATTCCACCGATGATGATGGTACCCCAGAAGAAACGACGGTTTTCTTTTTGAAGCTGTCTTTGATATTCTCGTTCGTTTAATAGCTTGTTCTCAACCACAATTGGGACCTTATCTGATAGGTTATCAATTTTTTCATCAATAATATCAAAGCGTCCATTAATCTTTGCGATTACAGTATTCAATTCTTGGTGAGATACATACTTGTCCATATTTCCACTGCCTCCACCATAATTATAATGCGAATTGGGTAGAGAATTAGTAGTTGATCCTGGTGTCGCTCCAGAGTCGCGCCCATGAGTATGATAAAATAGCTGTAAATTGGTCGAATAAAAGGAAGTATAGATTATGAAATTGTATAAAGTAGTAAAAAAATATATACCAGTTGAAGCTTATCAAACAAATAGGCCTATAGATATTCAAACGCTCGAAGGGGTAATGCATGCTAATGCTGGAGATTGGATTATTATTGGCGTTGAAGGAGAAATGTGGCCAGTAAAAAAAGAAATCTTTGAAAAAACATATCGTATTATTTCGGAAAAACGGTAATCTTTTTGCTTATAGGATCTGATCTTTTATCAAAAGCTGCGTCAATATATGAGTTTGGTGAATTAACAAAGTCTTCCCATTTTGCTAAAATACAATACCTATCATCGGTTCCCCAAGCACAGCCTTTGTGGTCAGGAATGTAGTAATTTATACTAAATTCTTTAACAACCGTACTATCATCAATTGCAACATAATTATGTTCTTCTCCACATGTTTCACAAGTGTAGGGCCCTTTGTAAATCTTATCAGTCATTTCAGGTAGCACTATTCCTAGAATGCCGTTTTTTGAGTTGCCATATAAACTTGCCTGTAGCTCTCGTTTAATATAATGCTGATTTTCAAATAGATTATTTTCTGCGCTATGTTCTCCAATTAAGCATATAGTAACTGTGGAATCTTTTAAGTAATCTTCTCGTATTTTTCGCATTATATAGTCTTCGTTTTCAGAATTGATTGGTTCATTAAGTGACTTATCAATCATATCGACATCTAAGTCATTTTGAATGGTTTCTTTATACGAAATATCTTCTGTTTTAAATGAGATAAAACATTTATGTTTCATTGAATAGACTTTCCTTTCTTCTTACCTAATGAGGCCCAATTGGTATTTTCGTTAGAAATAATATTTTCTGTACGATCCACTAGGTTATGGAATTTTTCAGTATCATTCAAATTAGAGTACGCACCTGAAGATGTTAGATAGGAATACTTTTCATGTTTTAAGACTTCTGCATTTGAACGATATACAATCCATTTTTCATGACATTTAGTTAATGTCATGATACCTTCTGTAACAGTAGCAATTGCAGCCATGATTGCCGTAATAATGGCTGTGAAAGATTGATGCCTAAATATTACTGAACTAACAGGAATTGAGGATGTACAGATTAAAGTGACGACTTTTAAGCAATAATACCATTTCTTTTGAGTAGTACTTTTCTTATCATACCAATTTATTTGATCGTCTAATCTGTCTGTTAGATACTCATATGGTTGTAAAGACAAGCTTACTGCTCCTTTCCTTATCTTCCAATTTACATCAGTCCTTTCTTCGGAGAGGGCTTTTTTAGTCATCAATGACAATCCAGACAATAATGCGGCACAGATTAAACCTATTTATTACAAATCAAGGAGCTGCTTCTTTTTAGCATCAAACTCTGCTTGTGTAATCGTGCCACTATCTAGTAATTTTTTATACTTAGCAATCTCGTCGGCTGCCGAAATAGTATTTGAACTTGATTTAGCAAGCTTTTTCTGCTGCTCAAGCTGTAAGTGCTGATTGTTTTTACTAATCGTGGCATCAAGAACACCACAAACATCATGGAACTGCTTGTAGTATCCATTTGCTACGAATCCGCCTTTTTTTGTTTCAGAATTCAAAAACATCAAACGAATATTTTCATTATTGCTAAAGGTGATTACAACTCCGAGCTTATCAATGTAATCATAATTTTTACCTCCGGTGACAGCTCCTACAACGGCGCCAGCGCCACCAGCAATAACACCACCAACTACAGCTCTAGTAATGCCGTGTTTTTTAGTCTGATTGTGGCCTTCTTCAATAGGAATATAACTTACAATATTAGAGAAGCTATATACCTTATAGTGCTTGTCCAATAATGTTGTATCCATAAATATTTCTTCTCTGCTAGGGTCAAAATAATATCTTCCAACTTTTAACGCTCCATCATCCTTAAATGGTGCAACTGCTTTTTGATATTCGGCTTGAAGTTCCTGGTCATGCTGTTTTGCGGCTTCAACTTTTTTCTTATTCACTAAGTCGTTATCAAATTTAGCAACGTGGTTTTTATAATATTGCTTATAGATCGGCAAATTGTGTGATTTCCTATATTCTGCTGAAACTTGAAAGCACCTCAAAGAACCAGAGCCCCCGCCAGCTCTGGTTTTATTGGTCCTAAATTAGTTTCAGACGGC
>PPYF01462759.1_pt1 | contig 14439 bp, 1 predicted proteins | sample 1559871 | NCBI WGS metagenome assembly PPYF01 (sample SAMN08240021, study PRJNA423297) | Human gut metagenome, whole genome shotgun sequencing project. | reverse complement strand
TTTTTGTATATTACTAGGAAAAAAGATAAGCAAGAAAATAGAAAGAAATTATAAAAATAAAAAAGAAGCCCCATAGATATAGGCTAAGAAATTATAAAATCCACTAGATAGAGGAAAAAAATCGAAAAAATTTAAAATTTTACCCATGGTTAAAATTGTATAAAATAAATACAATAATTCATAACAAGATGGCACATATATTAATATTTAAATATATTTAAAATACAGGGAAAGGCTATAAATAGAGGCTATTACAAATTTATTGCAAGTTATTCATAGTGTTTATACTATTGAAGTGAGGGGGAGTATTAGTGTGAAAGCTCAACAAATGACAGAAATAAGCCTTTGTAAGAAAAGTTTTTTTATGAAATTCTATTGATATGTAATAAGCCTTGTATTACAATATATATATTATTACTAGAGAATTACATTTTTCCTAGTATAGACTTAAAATGATTGGAGAATAGGAGAAAGAAAATGGACAATATTTTTAAAAGATTTACATGCCTCTTACTGGCATTCTTAATGGTTATGGAGGTCTTTAGCCCAGTAGCAGCTTTAGCGGCAAGCTTAATAGATGAACCTGAAAGCCAGAATTCAACTAGAATAGAGGAAAACATTTCTGGAGAACTATTTAACAAACCAGCCGCAAAAGCAGAAAAGACCGATAATAGGAATAAAGAAGAAGTACATAAAAAAACTTCTAACAAAGCTAAGGATACGGGCAAGGCTCCTGACTTAATACCGGCTAAGAAAACAAAGAATGACCACGAATCAATGAATCCGGCTAAGCAAGCTAAAAATGATTATGAAATTTTAGTTCCTGCTAAAGAAAAAGCTAAGCCAGAAGCAAAAGCTGCAGAAGAAGCTAAGGCTAAAGAAGAACAAGCTGCAAAAGAAAAGGCAGAACTTGATAAGATAGAAAAAGAAAAGCAAGAAGCCCTAAGAATCGAAGCAGAAAGACAAGCACAAGCAGCAAGAGCAAACGATGCAGAAGCCGCAGCAGCCGAAGCCGAATACAGAGATGCTCATCAAAAGAGGCTAGAGCTTGAACAACTACTAGAAGAAAAATTAAAAGAAAAAGGTCTAAGAGACCAAAAGAAACAATCAGAAAAAAGTCTAAACGCGGAAGAATCAAATAAATTAAAAAATACAAATAAAGAAGAAATCACAGAAGAGGAAGAAGAAGGATTCCTAGACAAGGTAAAGAACTTCTTCACAGGCGATGCCGACATCGCTCGTATGAAGGCAGAGTTCAGAGCGCAAATCCCAACAGAACAAAATCAAGAAGAAATTGATGCTGGACTTATTATGGTTCAACCTTTTGACAAGCAAGAGGAAGAAGCACCAAAGAGAGCATCCTTCAGGTCTGCCTTTAGATCAATGGCATTCTGGATAGATAATTCAGAAGAAGATGAAAACTCAGGATTAGAAATATCTGATGAAGAGCTTCCAGGTGCAGTTGGAGCAGGTAGAGAGTTAACAGATCAAGAAAAGACAAACTTGGCAAATAAAAAGTTCACTGTCATGACAAGATTTGAGACATCAAATGTACTTGGACCAATTCAACCAGGTCAATTCTTTAATATTCACCTAGATAAGAAGCTTACAGTTAAAGATCCATCTAGCCTAGAACCAGTTAGATATAATGGTGAAATTATAGCAAGCCCAACTTATAATGCAAAAGATAATATTATTGAATATAAGATAGTAAAAGAAATACCAAACAATATAAAAGTTCCACTAAATATTCCTGTGGATTACAATACATCTAACATTACATTGGATAATAATGGCGAATTTGTTGTAACTAACAGAGTATCAGGACTTGGAGTAAAAGCACCAAAAGACCTAATACCACAAAAGGTTGACAAAAATGGTAATCTTGCAGGATCAATTATTGAGCCAGGCAGGGGAGATGTACCAGAACTTATAGAGGCAGATGACAAATCTTACAAGGTAGATATGGATGCTTACGGAACTCCAGATGTAGTAGATGGAGTCCTAAAAGGATTTAACTGGACAGCCCAAGTTATGTCAACTAGAAATCTAAATGGAATAGACTTTAGTGTTAACTTTACAACAGTAAAGGGATCTGGACTTGGTAAAATAGAAAAACTCGCAATAGATGGTATTTCTATAAACCCAGAAAGCAATAATTTAACTGGCAAACTTGGTATAGAAGACTCAGTCCACTATAAACCAGCGCAAAAAGATGGTAATAAATTCACTTATACTTTCTATACACCGGTAACAGAAAAACAAGAAACCTATATGTTGGATATTAACGCAGTTGCCAATGGAAAGGTAGGAGCTAAGAGAATAGTAGGTACCCAAGGATATCCTAGAGATAAGGTCGCAGATGCTACACCAAATCGTGTAGGTATGAACAACAGGACTTCTATCCTTGGTGAATTTGCAAAATCAAACCAAGCTAAGTGGACAGTAACAGATCAAGTCTCAACAGGTGATGATGGAAAACTACCATTAGCTTCAAGACAATTGAGCGGAAATCAAACTCTAAATTCAGGTCAAGTTGCTGTCTATGGAATAGATAAAGAAACAGGCAAGATGGTTCAAATTGGTACTGTGGAAAATCTTGGCGCAATTCCAACAGAAGGGACAACTCCAAGTCCAGAAAAACCAGTAGGAACAATAGCAGCCTACGAATATACAACAAACATCACAGAAGATAAAAATCCACTAACACTAGGTGGAGTTGCAATATCTAAGTACGAAGACCTATCCATAGACCAAAACTGGGGACTTGATACTGGTGCAAAAATGCCAGCTCAAACTATTAAGGCTGTAGATGCTGGTGGAAATGAACTAGGAAAAGTTGATGTTTCAGCAGCAAAAAATGATTCATCTACAAGAAGGATAACAATCCCTAATGTAAAAGTATGGACTATCGCTGATGATGGAAAAGCAACCAAGGTTCAACCGAAAGTTGTTCAAGACCTACCAAAAGAAGATACAATAGATGGAAAGAATTTCCAATATCTTGAAAACTATAATTACTACGAGCCTAGCAGACACGAATATTATGTTCACAACAGGGCAGTAGCAAAAACTCAAAAGAAATTTGGTAAATTTATTCTTAACAAGACTGACGCTGATGGTAATCCACTAGAAGGTGCAACTTTTAGACTTTTCCCAGGCCCAGAAGTCCTAACAGATAAAGATGGTAAAGCGACATTCTCTAATGTTGAGCCAGGAACTTATACCCTTATGGAAGTTAAGGCACCAGCAGGCTACAAGCCAGCTGATGACACTACAATTGTCGTAGACGATAATGGTGTAGTAAGAGCAGCAGGTGATGATGCCAGTCAAGAAGACGACAAGACAGCAACTAAATACTACGAAGATGATAGATATCCAGCCTTCATGAACGTTAAGTCCTATGCAAAAGGTAAAAAAGACGATACCATGACTACCTATATCTACCTAAAACCAACTAAAGGTGGCGGAACTAACCAAAACACTAGATTAGATATAGTTGGTTATGATAATAACAATGGACTAAGCGTTGAAGTATTTGATGTAAGCCCAGGCCAAAGGGATGCAGTATCTGAAGCTATGGACCTACAAAATAGTCCAGAGAAAAAGGCTGGCGGCAATGTTCTAGGATCAGTCCATAGAAATGCCATTACAGGCGGCCCAAACACATTTGATTCATTTACACAAAGAACAGGTTACCAAATCAAATTCCCATACCAAAGATTTGATGGAGACTGGGGCTTCCTTGTAAAAATAACAGGAAGAAACAATTCTTCTGATGGGACAGTATCTTATGACTGGCTAACAGAAAACAACCCAGGAAACAACGCCAAGATTCAAAAAGCAATTTACCCAGTTGACCCAAGTAAAACGTCAAGCAATACAGGCGGTTCTGCAGGCAAAACAAAAGACACTATAGTAACTATTAAAAATGAAAAGTTTAAAACTTCACCAATTGAAGTTACTAAGGTAACAACTGACAAGGAAAAACTTGGAAAGGCAACTTTCGTTCTAAAGGATTCAGATAACAATATCCTAAAGACAGTAACTTCTATTAGTACTGAAGGCGAGGACAAAGGTAAGGTAAACTTTGGACAAATGCCTCCAGGACACTATGTAATAGAAGAAGTTGCAAGTCCTGATGGCTATATTGAGTCACAATTAGTATTTGACGTAGTAGTGGATAATGCCAACCAAGTAACTTACTCAGCTAGATTTAAAGATGGCAAGGGTACACCTGTCCAAGGTGTGGACTACTGGATAGAAAACGAAGAAATAGCTGATCAAGACACTAGAGTCCCAGTTACAACTGTTAACCAAAAGATGTATATCAGTGAAAACAACCCAGGTGAAATAGGTACCCAAGACGGAGTATGGGAAGCCTACCGTTATGAGTCTCTAAATTACGAGGCAAAAATAACTACAAGTCAGGCCAAACCAGGTGGTAGACTAACTATCCAGTTTGACCCTAACCTAGATTTCACTCAATATGTAAACGAAATACCAAAGATTATAGATAATGGCGAAGTTATAGCAAAACCATATTTTAACTATGACTCTAACACCCTAACATATGTCTTTACCGATAAGGCAAAGGGAGGAAAGCTTGAATTTAGTTTAAAAATAGTTGGTATAATCCCATCTAAGTTCTATGCTAAGAACTCAGGAACTTACTACTTCACAAACGTAGTTGCGCCAGGACAAAAAAATGTACAGGGAAATCAAAAAGATGAAAATATTGAAATAAAAGCCTTCTACGATGACTACGACTCAGCTAGAGATGGATCCCAACCAACACAAATGTACTACTTTAGAGACGTATATAAAGAAGGCGACCAATGGTATGTAAAAGCACTAGCTTACTATAACCCAAAGGCCAATGCCCAAGGTAGTCGTAGAAACGCTAGAACCCTATCATTTAACTGGATGACTACAGACTGGTTCCCTAATAGAAATATAGCCAGATGGGAAGGCTACGGACAAAAACCAGCTTACGAATTAGACGACTTAAAGGTTTATAGAGTACTACCAGTACCAACAGGGTTTAAAAACTTTGTAACTAATGAACCAAACATGCCTAGGTCAATGGGTATAATACCAGAAAATGACCCAAATACCTACAACTTGGTTTACAGTCGTGAAATAGATCCAAGCAAGAGCTTATACGACAGACAAGGTAATATATCTGTAACTTATGACCCATCCAAGATAATATCATCTGGTGGAGTTAATACATCCCTACCATTATCTGTCTCAATGCCAGAAATATCTCCTGCCAATGAAGGTTATGTAATTGAACAAACCTTCAAGGTAACAGATTTAGATAAGTTCAGGTCTAGATTTAGGACCTTCTATATGACAAATGGAAACCTAGAGTCTGCCTTTGCATCAAAGGTAAACCTAAACGAGGCAGCAGCATCCCAAGCTAGTAAGGAAATACCAAAATACTACAAGCAAAGGATATTGATGGCAAACGAAAAGTATGTACCAGCTAAGTTTTCTATCAAGAAGTTCAGTGAAGCTGATAAGAAGCTACTATCAGGAGCTGTGTTTACACTAACTGATAAAGAAGGTAAGGCAATATCAAGAACTACAGGTACAAACGGAATTCTTACTTTTGATAACTTAAAACCAGGGGAATATACACTTAAGGAAACTAAAGCTCCTGAAAACTTTAATAAAGTAGAAAAAACATGGAATATTAACGTGTCAAAGGATGGTTATGTAACCATCAGAGAAATAAGCTTTGACGGTCAAGGAGACTACCTAGTAGGAGATAATCTAACTCTAGATGTATCAAATAGACCTAGTGGAACAGACTTTAAGGTCTACAAAAAAGACGACACTAACCAACCACTTCAAGGAGCAGAATTTACTTTAACTAAGGATGGAAAAGTAGTTCAAACAGTAAAATCTGATGTTAACGGTCTAGTAAACTTTAAAAAACTTACTAAGGGAACATATATATTAGAAGAAAAGACACCACCAGCAGGCTTTAAAAAGCTTGACAAAAAATGGGTAGTAGAAGTAGGCGATGATAACAAGGCCAAAGTCTACGAATATAAAGACCCTGATGCTACAAAGCCACCAGAAAAAGAAAACACTGATGCGACTAAATCTTTGTTTGGCAATGATGGAACAAAATGGGTCGACGTGGCTCACAGACCTCTTACAGGTTGGAGTCTGGATGACAACAGATGGGGTGGCGACACAGGTAATAACCATCAACCATACAAGATGGGTACTAGGATTCTTGGTATCAACAAGGATAAAAATTATGTAATCCAAAGATATGTTATTAATCCAGAAGGCGGAGCGATGAATCTTAACTCTGCGGTAATCCACAGAGAAAAACCACAATACAACAATATGACCTGGTATGCTGGAAATGAAGAAATAAAAGCCTTTATTTTAGACAAACCAGTAACAGGTTATGTGGAAGATATTAGGCTTCAAGAATTTGGATTAACTGAATTAAGTGTAGGCGGACTAAATCCAGACATTGAAACGGGAAAAGTTCAATATTCTGGCGGACAAAATAGGCTAAGCCTACAATTTACTGATAATGGCAAGACTAAGATTGGCAACCATCCTATAGTAATAGATGTCAAAGTACCATACGACTCTCCAAATGCTGGAGTAGGTACAGGTATGGACCTTTACGCTGATGGAACAGTTTACTGGAAGTCTGACTACTACGAATCAGTATCCCATATAGTAGAAGGAAAGGACGTAAAAGAGAAACAAGACGACCCTGCAACACCAAACATCAAGGGCGACCATGTATCTGATGACTCTTTAGACGTTACCAACGAAAGAGAAAGACATAATTTCAAATTCAAAAAGGTAGACCAAGATAAGGATACTGATGCAGTAACAGGAGCAACATTTAAACTCCAAGGACCAAAAATAGATGATGATAATCTAGGAGATGAGTTCTGGGCTCATTCTGGAAAAGACGGTATTGTTAACTTTGACAATCTAGTTCCAGGTATTTATAAACTTACAGAAACAGGGCCAGCCCAAGGTTATGAACCATCTCATACAGACTGGACAGTCTTTGTTAAAAAAGACGGCAAGGTCTATATTAGAGATAACAACTCTAGCACAGGAGGACAAACTAATCCTGATACTCAATGGCAAAAGGTAAGTCCAAATGGAAAAGAAACAAACAAGACCTTTGCAAACTTACCAAACAACCCACCAAAGGTTGCGACTCAAATTGTTGAAGTAAATAAAAAACTAAACAAATTTAGACAAGTATTTATCATAAATGGTAATCCTGAGACTTTGAGAGACACATATTTTGAACTACACGCTCAAGAAGAAACTAGGAGTTTAAATGACAGCAATGTAAAGATAGTATCTATAAAAGAAATTGGAGCAAACTCTACACCTACTGACATCAAAAATCCTGGCACAGCTGTGACCTACGGAAAGGAAATCATAAACAGAAACGGCTTTGAAAGATTAAGGATAAAACCAAATGTAGCAGGTCCAGAGCACAGACTTGCCCTAACTATAGAAGGAGATATTCCATACTCAGGTACTATTGGTACAGGACTAGACTTCTACAACTATGGTTCTTATGACCAAAATAACAAATACAATGGTAACCATTACTGGGCAGCAGAAAGCTATAAAACATTAGCAGACATGACACTTCTAGCTGCAGACCCATCATCAACAGGCAAATCAAGGTCAGTCTATGTAGGTGATGCTGTAGCAAGTACATCTGCGAGAGCATCTCTATACACTGCAAAGGCGCAAGAAGTAAACGTAGCAAATGCATTGTTAAAACCAGAGTTGGTAACAAGCCCATCATCTGTTGTAGATAACATAGCTATGGCAAATGCTAAGAGAAACATCATAAAACTTGCTAACGAAGAAGCTCTAGCAAAGAGTGGCTTAGAAATTGGCGATGAACTTGTAGGTCAACCAGTAGGATCAGGAGAGGGATGGCAACCTATAGATCCAGCGAGGTCAGAAAAGCCAACTACAAAAGCAAATCCTAAAAATCCAGTTCAAGTTCAAACAAAGATAACTGACATTAATAAAGACACTAAAGAATTTAAGCAAGTGTTCTTAATTAACGGAAGACAAAACAACAACAACTTTTTTGCAATGAATCTTCATAGAGAGCCATTGGCAAATATTGATGCAAAAGATATTGTAAGCTATGAAGTTTATACTACAAATAGCACTTCAATAGATAATGTAACAAAAGGAAGCAAAGTATCACCTCTAAACAATCCAGCAAATGACCCTTATAACACAAACAAGGTTAGAATTTCTTGGAATAGCAATAAAAATACTTACTTCTATATTGAAGTTATAGCTAAGTATGTAGAAAACGGAAGCGTTGGTTTAGGAATGGATTACTTTAACAACAAATCTGGAAAACCAAATGAATGGACTGGTTACTGGGGAGCACAAAACTACTCCAGTGATGCAGCTATTAACAAAGCTCAAGAACCACAAAAAACCTACGAATATGGTTTTGAAATTACAGAAATTCCTATAGAAGACTATTCAAACGATCCAAGCAAATATGTAAATGATCCAAATTTGGAAAAGGGTCAATATAGGATAGTAGAGGGAACTAAGGGTAACAAGAAGACTTACTACAAGTATGAATTGAAAGATGGAGTTCGTACTGGTAATAAAGAAATTGACACTAGCAAGGGTACAAATGGTGTAACGATTTTAGAAAAAATGGTACCAAAGCTTAGATATGTTGGTACAAAAGATGTAGCCACTACTAAATACACAGTTTGGGTTGAAAACACCAAATTAAGTGCAACTCCTAACAAAGATGTTATTGCGGGTACACCTGTAAAGGTAACTGTTACACCAGATTCTAACGAAGAATTAGACAGACTTTACTATAATGATGGTAATAAGGATGTAGATATTGACAAAGATTCTAAAACATTTAATATGCCAGCATCAAGTGTAATGGTAAAGGCAACATTTAAGGCAAAACAACAAGTCAAATCCTTCTACGTAGGAAGTGAACCACATGGTTGGGGTAATGTTACTGTAGATCCTACAGAGTCTAGAAATCAATATGCTAAGGTTGGAGAAAAAGTAACCTTCACACTATCTCCAAAAGTTGGGTATAAGGCCACAGGCGCCACTGTAACTAAGAACCTAGGTGGACTACTAGATGGTGTTGTCTTTGACCCAATAACTAACAAGGGTTACTTCATAATGACAGACATTAGTCCAGCAGATGCAGTTACAGTTCGTGGTGTCTTTAAAGAAATCCCAGCAGGAACAAGGGAAGAAAAATATACTTCTACAGAAAAAATACCATTTAAAGTAGAAAAAACTGTAGACCCTAATCTTGCTCCAGGTGAGAAAAAAGTAGACCAAGCGGGTAAAGAAGGTAGCGTAACTTATAACTACACTATCTCAATCGAAAAGGGAACTGCTCCAGATGCAGCCTACCCAGCAGATTGGCCACAAGACCTACTAGCAACCTTTCAAGCAATGAAGCAACCTGGCGATAGGATTGCAGCCTATGCTAGAACAGAAGTAGCAGGTTCAAGAATAGGACCAACTACAGAAAAGGTTCGTGTTGGTAAGTCTAATGACCCAATCGATAGCTATGAACCACAACCTGGTGACATTGAAGTTCCAGCTGATGATGCAGCAGAGATTATAAAGATTCCTAACAAGAAGCAAGGTTTCGTTACAAAGCTATTTAAGAGAAATGCCATAGGCAGACCTCTTGAAGGAGCAACGTTCAGTGTCAATAAGATGACAGATGACACTTACAAGACAAGGGACAAGTCCTTTGCACCAGCAATAGGAACATCAGACAAAGATGGAAATATAACCTTCACAGACCAAGCTGGAAACCCTATAGCCCTTAAACCAGGATACTACACTCTAACAGAGGACAAGGCTCCTACAGGCTACAAGAAAATTACAGCTGACTGGAAGATTCAAGTTAAAGACGACGGCGGACGTGTCTATGCAGTCTACAAGGGACCATCTGACACACCATCAAGTCTAGTAAATGATAATAAAAAGGCCAATGCTGGAGATAAGATTGAAAAAAACATTACAGTCAAGTCAAGGCTAACTGATATTAACCCAGAAAATAAGACATTTGTACAAAGAATCTATATAGATACTAGAAACCATTCTGGAATCCTTAACGTTCAAATCACTCCAGAGCACAAGAGAGAGGAAATTGACAGACCAGGACTACCACCAGTAACTATAAAAGAAGGGGTTAAGACAGCTTATAGATCAACTTATAAGATTTCTAACGCAGCTACAAATAAGGATATAAGTGATGGAAACTTTGACCATATCCTAAGGACCTACGACCTTTCTGGTGATGACGTGTCCATGGTTAACACAGCAAGGTGGAGACCATTTGACTGGGGCTTTGACGAAGACCAACTTAACCTAGAACCTGGAGTTTATATAGTAGAAGTTGAAGGTTACTATGACGACTCTATAATCGATAAAAGAGTTACAAACGAAGTAAAGATAGACGAAAATTATAAATTCCTAAATAAGGAAGGAAAGAAAGATTATGATAGCGAAGGCAAGGATGTAACTAAGCCTACGCTAAAAGACCCTTACGATAGGACAGACATTGATACGGATGACCTAGCTAAGCTTGACCTCCACGTAGACCTATATGAAGGCAAGAGAGAGTTTAAGCAACTTAAGTTGGATAAAAATGGAAACAAAACTTATGAAGTTGTTGACAAAGGCTCCTACCAAGGTGGTGCTGCTCAAGTAACTAATTATGTAAAGAGCAAAAATGGTGAAGACGCAGCTAAGGAATGGTCAGGAACCCAAGACCCTAAGACAAAATACGCAAACTTTGTAGGCAAAAAAGTTGTTTATAATGGAAAAACTTATGTAACTGGTAAAGTTGAGCCAGCATTAGGTGAACCATACCTACACGCTGACACATCTATAAACTTAAAACCAATTTACGACTCAACCCATGAACAAGAGTTACCTAAAGAAGGTATGGAAATCATAAACGATGAAGAAACTTATAATATTACCTTCTCTAAGCATGGTAAAGATGACCCTAATTGGAAGGATAATGGAAAGGAAGTTACAGAAAACAGACTTGAAGGCGCAATTTTTAAACTTCAAGAACTAGCACCAGGTGGTTATATAGACAAGCCAGGTACATTTGTATCTTCAGCCTTTAACGGTTACTTCGGTTTCAGGGGATTGCCACCAGGTCGTTACAGACTAATGGAAGTAAAAGCACCAGCAGGCTACAAACCAATTAAAGATCCTATTCTTTATATGACTATCAAATACACTGGTAAAGTAGTAAACAATGAGACTGGAGAAATCACACCAGGCAGAGGTCTTGTAACCCTAGAGTATAACAAAAATGCCAACGGCATCATCAAGTATGCTCCAGATGAACACGCAACGGTTCAAGATGGTAAGCTAGTTGACTATGTAACATCAGCCACTGCCAAGAACATGGGTAAGATTATTAACGAAAAACCTGGCAAGGGTGCAGTAACCATTAATAAAAAAGATGGATTAAATAATGCGCTTGAAGGAGCAAACTTTAAGCTAACTAGGTTATCTAGTAAACTTCAAAAAGATCCAACTAAGCCAGAAGAAGGAAATGCTGGTGTATCCTATAGTAAAGAATCAGGTAAAGATGGTGTTGTAAAATTCGAAGAACTACCAATTGGTAACTATCTACTAGAAGAAACTAAATCTCCAGACGGCTACCAAAACAAGGGACAAAAATGGTACTTTACCGTAGGTGGTAAGGGCCTTGACCCATACGCTGGCCCAGTAACAGAAAAGGGGCAAGACCGAACAAGCTCAATTTCAATTGCTAATCAGGTAATAGAAGTAGTAAAACCAAATGCAGATGACAAAAAACAAGAAGGAATTATCAAGCCAAACTCAGCCCACGTTCTAAGCATAAAGAGTAAATTTAAGCTAGATGATGGCATGGATATAAAACCAGGTGACTACTTCAAAGTTAAACTATCAGACTATATGGACCTAAAGGGAATCTATGACAAAGAACTTATCGATGGTCTAGATATCTTTGCAGAAGGTATAGGAACTATTGCCAAGGCAGATTATGACTATGACAATGGTATAATCACTTATACATTCACAGACTATGCAAACACTTATGACCTTAAGAACTTTGAAACAAGTCTAACAGGCCATATAAGAACGGATAAGCTAAAATATTCAGCAAAAAATGTACCAGTTGGTATAAAGATGATTAGTGATCCAGACATTGAATTTGGAAAGATCAACGTAGTTTATGAACTTGACACAGCATCTCACACAGATGACTGGGGTAATAACCTAAATATCGCAAGTAAGATTACAAAGTTTAATCCACAAACTGGTGAATTTGAGCACATCATCTATCTAAATAGAGAACAAAACTTCTCTAATGCTGCAACTTTGGTTTATAAACCAGGAACAGATGTAGTTAATCTCCATGTAGAGGAGTTCAAGATAGAAGAAAAATGGACACGAAGTCAATATAGAACAGATAATATTAACTTATTGATGCCACCATCATTCTATGTAAAGCCAAATAACACGGACTTTAGAAAACCAACTGATGATAAATACTCACGTATTGTAAATGATGCCAACCCAGCTGAACTAAACTACAACACAGGCGACCTAAACTGGGACGACACTTATATTATTAGAGTCACTGGTCAGATTGCAGAAGGCAAAGACAGGTCCTATTACAATCCAAAGGTAAGAATAGACGCTAATAACTATCCAGTATGGTCAGCTAGGGAAGACTATGTTTATGAACAATGGAATAAGAATCTAGCAGAAGGTAAGATGGAAGTAACAGCCATCAACCCTAAGAATGAAATAACCTTCAAGAAGTTAGACCAAGCAGGAGAAATCCTTCCAGGTGCTACATTTAAACTTGTTAAGTATAATGAAGACACCCAAAAATGGGATGATGTTACAGATACTGAAGGAAAAACTATTACAAAAACTTCTGGCCAAGACGGTTTAATTAAGTACGAAAAACTTGCACCAGGCAAGTATGGTCTTGTAGAAACTGCAGCTCCTGAAGGCTACAGTCCAATTGAAGGCCACGCTGCTGAATTTACAGTTGGTGATGATGGTGTAATCACAAGGAAGGTTAAAAAACCTAAGGATCAAACTCCTGTAGGAGAAAAACCAGGAGAAAAACCGAAAGCGGGAGAATCTCCTATTAATCCAGCAGGTGAAAATCAAGGTGCAGATCCGGGAGCTACTCCAGAAAAACCAAAAGAAACAAATGTTGAATTGGTTACAGTAGATGAACCAGTAGGAAATGGTCCAATTAATATCATCAACTACAAGGACATTGAATTTGTAAAGGTAGACGCAGAAGATAAAAATGTATTTCTAAAGGGTGCAGAGTTTGAAGTCTACAAAAAAGATGATAAGGGCAACTACCAACCAGTCAAGGAAACAAAAACTAAAAAGGCAGAAGATGGAAGCGAAACTACTGAACAAGTAACCATGACAGTAACTTCTGACGAAAATGGTAAGTTTAAGCCAAAAATTAACAAACCAGGAGACTATGCACTTAAGGAAACCAAGGCACCAGAGGGATACTCTAAGATGCCAGGCTGGATTAGGGAATTTAGACTTGCAGATGGTAAGCTCTACACTCTAGAAAAAGATCCAATTAAGGTATCTCATACAGATAGCACTGGTGGTATGATAACTAGTGAAGTTTTAACAGTTGATAAGGATAAGAGAACATTCACACAAAGAATTGTAATAAATCCAAACCACAAGGATTTCACAATACCAAACTTCCAATCTTATCTAAGAATTTTTGAAAATGATTGGTCAATCACACCAAAAGCTGATGGTGAAAATAAAGGCGGAAAAGTTAAGGTAGCTTTGATAGGAAAAGATAGCACTAAGAAAATATCTGACCTAAAAGACAAAGACTTTACCAAAGAATATAGTCCAGTAATCTACAAGCCTGAAGCCGGCAACACTAGATCAGCTTACAGCCTAAAGGAAATTACAGGAAATGGACAAAAAGATGGTCAAGTTACAACCACTGATACTATAGTAGTAGAATACACTGGTGCTCTAGCTCAAGGTAAGACAAAGGTAGACCAAAAGGCAGAAGTAATCCTTAACTATTCAATAGCAGACCAAGTTGACTACAGTCTAGATTGGACAGTCTTAACAGAAAACAAGTCAGTCTACGATGAATATGACCTAACAAAAGCAGTTGAGGTTGAAAACCGTAAGGCGGAATATCCGCACACTGGTGGTATGGGTACTTTGATCTTTACTCTTGCGGGGCTTGTGCTTATGAGTGCGGCAGCTTATGTTTACAGCAGGAAGAGGGGTGATTCTTATGATGGAGAGTTATAAGGACACCGAGAGAATTCTTCTGAGGCTGAAATCTTATAG
>PPYF01370797.1_pt1 | contig 14440 bp, 15 predicted proteins | sample 1559871 | NCBI WGS metagenome assembly PPYF01 (sample SAMN08240021, study PRJNA423297) | Human gut metagenome, whole genome shotgun sequencing project. | reverse complement strand
GTAAAACAAAACTATTTTCTATTTCTGACTTATGTTTCTTGATAGTTTTTAAAGCTTGTCTCATTTCTGGTGGAAGATTCCAAGAAGATGTATCAGTTAATAAATTTAGTAATTGACGACTATTTTTGCGGTACATTTGTAGAAGTAACTGATAATATTCATAGGCTGTCTTCAATTCAGAAGACATATCAAATAAACGATCTAAAACTTTAGAATCGCTTAATTCAGCGTATTTAAAATTTATCCTTGGATAATATCGATGATAATCAACATCATCTTGATTTTTTAGAAGTAGTTTCCAAAAACGTTTTAAAGCTCGATACTCATGGGTTCCCATTCCATATTCTTTCATAACCCTAATTCTAATTTTATTCATAGCTGTATATGCCTGTGTAACCACATGGAATTTATCTGCAATAATAAATGCATTAGGAAATAGCTCCTTAATCAAACTGCGGTAAGGTGCATATAAGTCAACAGTTATAGTCATTACTGATAATCTAGCTTTATAACTATATTGAATGAAATAATTCCTAAGGAATTTATTATTTCTTTCTGGAATTATATCTATAATCCGATGATTAACTGCATTGATTAAACACATACTCATACCACTAGATGAAAATCTCTTACCAGATTTGAAGTCATCTAAGGATAAGTGACTAGGAAGCCAGTTGCGATTAACTTTAAAATTATTTTCTACACTCTCTAAAGATCTAATAATTGTGTTTGAAGATGTAAAAGAGTCCGGATCTAATAATTGTGTTTGAAGATGTAAAAGAGTCCGCAGCAATTTCACACATAGGTCTGGATAGACTTAAATCACGTATAAGTTTGGCTTTAACAGCATTAGAAAAATGATCATGATAGTTAGTATCTTTAAATTTAGCTGTCGCAGTTTTCTTGCATTCAGGACACAGATACTTCTGTTTTCTTATAGAAAGCACAAGCTTTTTACCAGCAGAAGAAAGATAAACATTATTAACCACTTTAGTGCTGTTATGTAACATCAATACCTTACAACTAGGGCAATACATAAGGTAAGACAAATATAGATGACAGAGCAAAGCCTTGCTATTTTTAATAATTTTTTCTTCAATATACGAAGTATATTGATATTTAGGGTTAATAGTTAAATTAGGGTCTGTAATTCCAAGTAAAAGTTTGATATTATTATTATTATTCATAGAGATGGTGTCCTTTCTTTAATTAGATTGGCGTTGTGGGCCATCTCTTTTATTTTGCTGCAAAAATGGAGAAAATAAAAGAAGGACCGTAATGCAAAAAAATTTTACATTATCAGTCCTAAATATTATACAACCAAAATGTGAGTCGAATTATTTTTTAGAAGCTGAAAATCATTAGTTTTTTCCATCCTCTTAAAAATAATAATTAAAATTTTAGCATCAGTTCTTTTTGACAAAGAATCCATATTTTATTGTCTACTTAACAGGGTGAGCACTAACCCTAATTGCAGACACCCAATAAAAAGGCGCTATTATGAATGCCTCCACAACTATTTAGATATAATTCGTAATATATATTTTTTTTGACCAGTCAGTATTATACTAATTATATAAACTAAAGTAATATACACTATTTTTAAAAGTCCAGATATATATATAGTTTTTACTAACTTTTCAGGATACATAATAGCAGCTATAAATAAAATTACTCCTATTATTATGTATGGTAATAGTTCTTTCAGAAATTTACTGAATCTCTTTTTAAAAGCAAATACAATTAAGAAGAAATAACTAACCACAAAATTAGCTATAAAAGATAGTGATACCCACAGCGCCAAAGCATATATTGTTCTACCACTAAATATACCTATCAATATTGAAATAACTGTTACTATTGTATTTATACACCCTTGCAAAAATAACATCTTCGTATTTCCTAAAGCTTGAAAAGCAGCACCTGAACTTGAATTCATCATCTGTGTAGCAATCGATATGGCAAGTAGCTTAAAGCAAATAATCGAATTACTCCAATTACTTCCATACATGATGTTTATAATTTCTGGTGCAGCAAAAATGCATATTGCCTCTGCCCAAACCCCTACTGCCATCAACAATTTTAAAATACTCATATATTTTTGATAAAGAATATCTTTATTATCTTGATAGTCTGATAAAATTGGATGCAATACAGGGGTAATCACTCCAGCTAGATTACTTACTGGATATTGCATCAAAGTATATGATTTATTATAGTAACCCAACTGTGTACTTCCAATAAAACGTCCAGCTAATAAATTATCCAAATTTCTTGAAAAATAATTGAGTAAATTAAACAAAAATTGAAAACCTGAATACGATGCAATTTTTCTCACAGCCGAGTTATTATATTTAAATTTAAACTTAGGCTTAGTAGTTAAATAATTCCACAGATAAGTAAAAAATGCCGATAATATTGCTTGAAATACCAATGCATAGTATCTAGCACCAAAAAATGCTAATACAATCGTGATTACAACAGAAATTACATAGACAACTAAAGTTCTAACTGCAATCGCAACAAATTTCTTTTCACGATTTAAAATTCCATTAGGAACCATATTCCAAGTATTAAATAACAAGGAAAAGCCCAATAACTGTCCGACTCTGATATAGACGTTACTTCTATAGAAACTTGCAATTCCATACGAAGCAAAAAAGAAAACAACTGTTAAAATTAGTCCAAGATAAACAGAAAATGTATATATTTGATTAATATCTTCTTTTGTTAAATCTTTCCTTTGAATAATAGCAGTTCCTAACCCCATGTCTGAGAAAATAGAGAAGAATGTTGTAAAAACAGTTACAACAGCTACAATTCCATAGTCATGTGGAGTTAAAAGTCTAGCTAAGACTACCTCAACAACAATTGAAAGTAAAACCTTAGAATATTTACCAATCGCATTAATCATGGCAGCCCTTTTAATTGAATAACTTTCTGATTGCATATAAAAATCCTTTCAACTATGTTAATCAGTAAATTTACTAATAAGATTATACTCTCTATTCAGTAAAGACCAATACATATCATTCTGATTTAATTCAACATTAACCTTAGTTAGCCCATTCTCTGCAGCGCCTGGTAATTCAATACGTACTCTATCTACTTTAGAGTCACATAAGACAACAGGTACCCTTCCAACTAATTCAACAGCTTTAAGCCATAGATCATCAACTGATATATACTTATTAATTTCATTGACATTTAACAATTCAGATAACTTTAATAAATGAGGCGGATAAAGAACACCTCCCACACCCGTAGCCAATAAACTAAGTGATGGTTTAAAAGACTTTTCAGTTAGATCCCAAGTATTATATGATAAAAATTCTCCATTTTTTACCCTAATATTTCTTGCTCTTCCGGCTGTAATAGCATGTGGAAATTTCTTATAAGTTTTATATAACTCCTCAACAAGATATTTACTGTAGAGACAGTCATCATCTGTAGTTATAACAATATCATTAGGAAATTCCTTCATAGCATAATAATACTTCTTATGTGGCCGTAAATCATCCTTAACATACCTTATCTCCAAGCCGTATTTTTGTAGTTTCAGAACTTTTTCAGGAAGATATTTTTTATCATCCTCAACTATGTACAAAATAATTTTATTAGGCTTCATAGTTTGTAATAAAAGAGTCTTCACACATGAATCTAAAGTTGAAAATCTCTTATGATAGCTTGTTAATGAGACAATAATTTTTTTATTTCTTTTACTATTCGTTTCAATACCTATCTTTTTTATACTCATAAACTTGACATATGGAATTTTTAACCTTTTTCTTATGCCATAAATATATCTTCTACACGTCGAAATTAATTTTTGCATAATTAGCAATATCACCTCTTTCTGTTAGTGTTATAGTATTCTTTCTTATAGCTACTTCCCAATATAAATAATTATACAAATCCAGAGTTCCAGAAAAATTCGTATGGTATTGCATTCATATTTATAACTGTACGTGTAAAGAAATATATCACATAGAATAAGAAAATCATACTATAAGAAATCACTTTATTTCTTCTATCACTAATATTAGAAATTGCCTTTGAAATCAAAAGAATACTAAAAATTCCAAAATATATAGTTAATCTATAAGTATCGCTAATAACATTGGCAAACGGATAAATAGCTGCTCCTAAAGTGACAATATTAAATAGTATCTTTCCTTCATAAGTTTTATTAGCCTTACTATACGACGTAAATAATAGAATAACGATATAAATTAGCATTGGAAAAATTGAAATGCTACCACTTGTATCGTATATTCCATTTTCTGTATATCCTCGTAATCTATCAGACATAAAAAAATACGCTACATTAGGTGCTAATTTAGAAATAAAATATGTACTTATTATTATTATGTAATTTTTTTTATCGGCCTTTAGCAAATGTGCTGCAGGATACGCAATTATAAAGCAGATCGCTGTTTCATGTATTAACGTAGCAATAAAAACTAGTAATAAAAACTTCACGATTTTTTTATTATATACATATTTTAGTGATAATAATAAAATAGATACAGCTACCATTTGCCGAATCAAATAGAATGAGTACAAATAGAACATTGACACAAAGGCAATAAAACTCAATAAATACTCATCAGAATATTTATAAATCACATAACAAACAGAATATATATATGGTATGCTAATTATCATTAAATAGTATCTATAGTTCGTACCAGTAAAAATGGTTAAAAATTTGGTTATCAGTGCAAAAATATGCCCCATCTGCTTAAAATTATCAATAGCATTTGACCAACTACCCAAATTTGCAACATTAAATGCCGGATAATACACATTTAATGTATCATTTACTCCTAGATATACACTTCGCAGTGCAACCAATAGATATAATAGAATACCTATAACTATACAATAGACTAATACTCCAAAATTTTTGGTTATTGGAATCTCGCTATCCAATGTATAAACCTTAATCTTACTTCTAGTAAAAATAATTCTTCCAACTATTATTGACATAAATAGTAATATATATACTATCATCAGATACCTCTATTTTCTTCTATAAAACTAATAATTTTAGGTGCTATATTATTAGAAAAATTCTTCACTGACCATTCATGTGCATTAATAATAATCTTATTACTATCATCGCTAGCAATCGCTTTTTCTATATTTTTGACCAAATCGTCTATATTTCCACTTTTATATAAATATCCAGTAATTCCATCTTTCACAAGTTCAGCAGTTGCGCCACTATCAGCACCTATAACTAAATTTCTATAATACATTCCCTCAATAGTCACTCTACCTAATGCTTCCATTTTTGAACATACTAATTCCATATCATAATTTCTACGGATAGTGCTTATATCTTTAGTAAATCCCTTTAGGTGGACATTGCTAATACTATTATCATTAATATACTTTCTTAAAGTATTTTCGAGAGATCCTTTACCATATATATCTAACGAAAATTCATATCCATCCTCATAAACTTTGGAAGCAGCTTTTACTGCATCCATTACACCCTTATTTTCAAGTAATTGTCCTACAAAAATCGCTCTTACTTTCTTATCATTAAATCTTGGATTTTCATTTACAATGTTCTTATTATAAGAAATCTGGTTATATATAACTTTACTACTTTTGAATTTGTATTTTTTCAAATAATAACTCTCTATTGCCTTACTTATAAAAATAGCATTTGACTTAGAAGCCAAATCACGAATCATTTCAAGATTCTCATGTTCTAGTCCATGGTCTAAATCCATAAACTCTCTAACATGCCAAAAATGTGGAATATCTAAACTAGTTGCTATATCTGCACCTATCCAAACTGAAAATGTATTAGATAATATAACATCAGGGGAAATATCTTGTATAAGTGATAGGAGTCTTTTCCTTATACTTTGTTTATAACACACTTTCATATAACAACTTTTGATGGTCAGCTTTACATTTTCTAAACCACTTTTCTTTCGTAAATGTTTTGCAGTAGCAAAATAATTACCATTTACTACATGAACATTCTTTGCTATATTATCAAAATCATGACTTTTTACACCTGATTTTGGTAATATAATCCAATATTCATTGCTAGTATCATTTTTAATCCAATCAACAAGTGACATATTAGCACCTGAAAGGAACGCATCACCATTAAATACACATATCTTCATCAAAAATCTACTTCCCATTCATTTGTTACTCAATATATTCATCTTACTTTAACCCATTTATTTTGATTAAAGTCATACCTTTTTATAACTCTAGCAGGACAGCCAACCGCAACCGAGTAATCGGGAATATTATGAGTGACTACACTATTTGCCCCTATAACACAGTGTTTACCAATATTAACATTTCCTATAATAGATACATTTGTCCCTATCCATGTATCTCTCCTAATTACCACACCTTTGGTGTATACAACATCGTCCTGCTCTAGAATTGGAATATTTATATTAGAATAATTATGATTGTAGTCAGCTATAAAAACATTAGGGCCAGTAAATACATTATCTTCGATAATAACACTATTTTTGCAACCTATTCTTGAAAACTGACCTATCATTACGTTATTTCCTATAATGAGACCTTTATTTTTGGGGAATGTTGCGATAAAACAATCTGAATGCACTGTAACGTTTTCCCCAAGTTTCATAAATCCCTTACCTGTAACTCTCGACCTCACCCCAACAAACAAATTACTTCCAAACATTCTATACCGTACAGCATAATAAAATGTATTTGAAAAAGCTTTTTTAAAGAAACACTTGATTTTTCTAATCATTATATTTATCAACAACCTCTTTTATAGCCTCTAAATATCCAAAACCATCTTTATCATCAGGTTCGAGATAGGCGCCTTCACTCCATTCATTCCAAGCATTAATCACACAAAATTCCTCACTTATATTTTCTCTATCTGAGGTGTAAAATTTTTCAAAGTACTTTTTAAATTTAGGAACTGTTTTCCCCTTTACTATCATACTTTCTTTGCCTTTTCTCGCGGAATTATCCCAACCACTGAAAGCACCAGAAATAATAGTTTTTGAATCATAAGTTCTTTTCCTATTCAAAATATAAGACCAGATTTTGTCGAAAGATTGATAATCCGTCATCTTTAACTTCTTTATGATAAATCTCTTTAGTAAATTAAACTTACTAATATCAAAAAATAAAGAATACCTTGGTTCAAATTCGTAAACAGCATCACTTTTTTTAGAAAATAATTTTGGATTTCTAGGATATATGTACTCAACAGTATATATTCCTGCAAAACCTGCTTCTTTACAACGCATATCAAAATATTCAATCATTTTATCATAATTCGGTATTTCCGAGGGATTATATATATATAACATTGGTTTATTATCTACTTTTATATATCTTTCATCCTTAAAAAATTTTTCCCAATAATCAAAATGTTGTTTCCAATCTTGCTCTCCAGGATATAATTGCTCTAATAAAGTTTCTGGATCTCTTCCATGCCAAGTAGTAATCCAAGTTTGGTTAGCCCAACTAAAACAATAATTAATATCAATATCTGGGTTATTTAAAAGCATTTCTGCCGGTTTTTCAAATAACATTCTTCCATTTCCAAACCAGTAATGATAGAAAATAAAGCCATAAACATTATACTTTTTAGCTATTTCTGCTTGATATTTTAAATCATTAACATTAGAAAGATCATAATAATAATCATCTTTAGGCTTCATAGGTTGGTAATGTCCTTTAAACAAGGGCTTTCCAGATTTTACATTAGTCCACTCTGTAAAACCATCTCCCCACCATTTATTATTCTCTGGAATCTCATGAAATGCCGGTAAATGGACTGCTAGAACTTTTTTACCCATACTTCTTATTCCATCTCCTTTTTCAAAATTTTTTGTATTCCAACATCATATACTTCATTTCTATCGTATTCAATAAAGAAATCCCAATTTCTTTTTCCGTCTACATCAGCCATACCACGGTTAAATTTCTTTATAGCTTCATCTCTACTTTTACAGAAATAATGATTAATTCTAAATTTTGAATACGTTACTTCATAATCAACTGCTCCATTAAACTTATGTTCATTTTCATTTATATTATAAACTCCATGCCTATAACACGGAAAATGTGGATTAGAAATCACAATTACTTTACGAGGATTAAAAATAGTTTTTACAGCAATATGGTTTTTAAAATTATCTGCTGCTCTATAAGTATATTCATCTAACACGTTTCCGGCGGGTTTATGAATATGTCCCGAACTGCCAAAACAGCACCAATGAATTCCCATGCCCCCATAACTATAGTTCTTAGATAATATTTTATCTATATCAGAAATATTACCAGTTTCTCTTGGAAAAATAAATTCATCTAAATCTAAAGCTGCAATATATTTACAATCATATCTATGTTTTTCAACAGCATCATTATAGGCAAAACACTGCCTTTTTTCACCAGGATAGTTAATTAAATCAACTATACCCTGTTTAATATATCCACTTAATATCGCCTCTATATTATCAGTACTATTATTGTTATATATATAAAATTTTTGAAACCCTACTTTTTTATGATAATCAATCCACTCTTTTATATATGGAGCCTCATTCTTAACAATTGCTACTATTGCATAATCATATTTATAGCTATCTAATTCTTTAGGACGTGTAAAAAATGTCAAATACTTAAAAAATCCATACAGTACTAGTGGTAGGAACAGTAACGCCTTAAGTATACTTGGTAACATAGAATCACGTAATTGTCTAGCTGGTTTCATCCAAATTATATATCTTAAAAATTTACTTTTTTTCAAAGCATTAACCATGTTTTATCCTCACCTCCCATTTCAATAAATTTATAACAAAAACTAATCTGTTACGAATCATCTTTCTTAACGGCAAATGCTGCATTGTCGATACGTTCTCTCCATGTCTTCTATAATAAATTAATTTTTCTGGAATAAAGACACTCTTTCCAACTACTTCAGAGATAATACCTATCCATTGATCATGCATGTGTATATTATCTGGTATTGGCAATATGTAATCCAGTATCTCTTTTCTAAACGCCATACAACAACCTATATATGAATTTTTAACAATATTTTTTATAATTCCACTTTTAGAATTTCTCGTCGAAAAAAAAGAACCAATCACTATATCCATATTATTATCTATAACAGCTGCATCATGTATTACAAGTGTTACGTTACTATCTTTGAAAAATCGTTGTGTCATTTCAACTTTATTATCCATCCAAATATCGTCTTGGTCTGTCAAATATATATATTCACCTGAAGCATGACGTAGTGCATTTTCAAAGTTAGCTTTAACTCCCTTATGGGGGCCTTCATACACTTTTATATTTTTGAAATTTTTCCTGTAATCCTGTATTATCTCCAAAGTTTCATCTTTAGAACCATCATCAGAAATAATAATTTCATCATTGTTAGAAAGATTCTTGATAATGCTTTCTAATTGCTTTGAAATATACTTTTGGCCATTATATGTTGCCATACAAACAGATATCATTATTTAAGCTCTCTCCTAATATTTTATAATTTATAGCTTACAAACATAATTTGCCTAATAATATTAATCATTAATTATCTTCAAATAACGTGATAACGCATCTTGCCAAGTAGGAAGTGGATCAAAGCCATTTTCAACTAATTTAGATTTATCTAAACGGCTATTAAATGGTCGTGCAGCTTTAGAGACTCCATATTCAGCAGTTGTCACTGGAGTAACCTTTACATTTTTACCTGATTGTTTAAAGATTTCTTTTGCAAAGTCTGCCCAAGAAATATAACCACCTTCATTAGTTGCATGATAGTAACCATACTTATCTGTTTCTGTCATGTCAACTAAAAGCCTAGCCAAATCATAAGTGTATGTTGGGGTTCCAATCTGATCAGAAACAACAGTTAATTCATCATGGTTTTCTGCTAACTTCAACATTGTTTTAATGAAATTAGCACCATTGACACCAAAGACCCAAGCAATTCTGACAATAAAATATTTGTCTAAAGTGTTAGCCACAGCTAATTCACCATCTAATTTAGTTTGACCGTATACATTTAATGGTTTATAGTCCTTGCAATCAGGTTTCCATGGTTTTTTTCCTTGACCATCAAACACATAATCAGTAGATAGATATACCATCTTTGCATCAATTTTCTTGGCCGCATTTGCAATGTTTTGAGTCCCATCTACATTGATTGCACGAACTTTAGCTTGCTTGTCCTCATCTTCTGCTGCATCTACCGCCGTCCAAGCTGCACAATGTACGATAACATCTGGATCAACCATCTCAATTATCTTTTGCACTTCGTCATTATTTGTAATATCTAGTGAAACATATTCAGCAGTTGTTACGTAACTGTCGTCTTGTATGCCTGCATATTCTGGAGCTAAGTCAGTTCCTACCCCAACATACCCGCGCTTATTTAACTCATTCATAACGTCATGGCCTAATTGACCTGCAACACCAGTCACAAAATATTTCATTTTAAATCCCCCATTCTTTTAGTTTTTACCATATCATATAACTAGTAATATTAAGTCTAGATCCACTTGTAGCCCCATTTTTTAAAGTAATGTCTCATTGATTCTATATGATACTTAAAAAGTTTCTTATTTTTATGTGAACCTCTTTGCCATTTATGGACTACAGTTGCACCTGGAAAATACATTAATTTAGATACTTGATTTACCCTCTTGCAAAGATCAGCATCTTCCATATACATAAAGTATCTTTCATCAAAACCGTTAATTCTTTTAAATAATTCCGTTTTGATTACGAGAAAGCTTCCTTGCCCAAAGGGAACTTGAAATGGTTTTGAATAGTCTTCATACTGCATCGTATGCCATTCTTGTCGTTTTTTGAAGTTATTTTTAAAAAACATTCTAACAAACATATCAAATATAGTTAATTCTTGCCTATATACAGCAACTCTATTGCCTGTTTCATCTACTATATTAGGAATAACCATTCCAACAGAGGAATTATTGTCTAAATACTCTATTATAGGTGAAAAAGCATCTTCGTTAAAAATAACATCAGGATTCATAATGCAGTGATATTTAGAAGTAAGTATTGGTAATATATAATTATTTCCTTTACCAAAACCTAAATTTTCCTTAGCATCTATATATATTACATCATTGTATCTACTTAATATATTGTCTATTTTTTCTTTTTCATTTTTAGTCGCATTCTCACTACCATTGTCGATAATATATATCTGCTTTCTAATTTTATTAGATGTATACTTTTCAAGTGATGAAATAGCCACTCTAATATCATCGAAATTATGATAGGCAATTATACATACACTTAAGTCTATAGACATATACTCCCCCTATAATTTCTTATCTAATCTAAATTTAAAAAAACTTCTATGTTATCATAATTTACAACTAAAATAACTAGAAACATGTTTTATTCTATCTTATATTTTTTTCTTATTCAATATATAGCAAGTGTTATTCTTGTAACTATAATAATATTTCTGTTTCATATAAATTTAATCTATGCTTCTTATTTTCTTGATTTTTCTGATATTCCAATCTAGACACAGGACCAATTTTATAATTTAACGCTTACTTGCATAAACTTTTATATTTCTTCTATATTTTAATATACCAATAATCAAAATAAGCCTATTATTACTTTATAGCAGCAGTAATAGATTTAAAAATAAAAGAGAGAATAAACATCTTTCTAACCAAAGAAAGAATACCATATCTCATAAATTACAGTATTAAATTTTAATCATCATATCTATGTTCCCATTCTGGACTGGAACCTGTTTTACCAATGGATTTTACCTTATATTCTCCATCTTCTTTTTCAATTTGAGTACCGAATTATTGCACTTTACACTAGAAAGAATACTACAAATACATTGAAATTTACTGGATTGCTTATACTAGATGAAATTATCCCAGTATTTTTCACTAATCTCACATTTAAAATGTATGTTTCCATGAAGTAACCAACCAATTCCAATAATTCATAAATACTTCTTTCATTTTACTATCTAAAGTCTATTTGTATCTGTTAATATTAACCGTTATTAATATTTTTCCTTACTAATTGATATCCACCAAATATACAAAATTTTGCGTCTTCTTTTATGATGAACCATAATTTTGAAACTTATCCATGATAAATCTTCCTAACACAAATATGTCTGTACTATGCTGTTATAAAATTTAATTTATTTCAGAACATTCAATTTAGCTTTTAGTTTCAATACTCTTTTCACTGAATTGTCAATTTACTTTTGTGATATATCTCCACGTTTTATTGCATCTTTGATAGCTGGTATTCCATCTACATAACCATTGCTTAGTAACATATCATTTCCTGCTTCAATCGCCATCACATCTATATTCGTGTTTTGTTTCTGCGCAAAGCTAGTCAATGCTCCCATTCCCATATCATCCGTAATAATAACACCTTTAAATTTCAATTCTTTTCTTAAAATTTCATGTACTGGTTTTGATACAGAAACTGGTCTACTTGCATCCAAACTATTAACAACGACATGGCCTACTAGTACTGAATCGGCTTTAGCTCTTATTCCAGCTTTAAATGGCAAAAAATCATTTTTCTTAACTTCTGCTGCACTACGTTCATCACTTGCAAAGCCTGTATGAGTATCTCCAGATGAGCCATATCCTGGAAAATGTTTCAATGTTGCAGCCACTTGCTGCTTTTGAATTGCTGGTACAACTTTTGATACATATTGTGCTGTCAATTTATAATTCTGTCCCAGTGTCCTGTTATATATAAAGCTATTTGGATCATCCGAAACATCAGCAACTGGTGCAAAGTTCCAATTAATACCTAAACTTCGTAAAACTTTAGCCACACTACTATATTCTTTTACCACTCCAGTTATTCCGGATTATTTATATATCTCTTGTGGTGAAGGAAAACTTCTTCCGTTTGTTAATTGTGGACTTATACTCAATCTAGATACAGTCCCACCTTCTTGATCAGTAGCGATAAATAATCCGTACTTACTAGCGTCTTGAAATTTTATATCTTTCTGTTTCATTAAATCTACATTCTGATTACTAAAATCTTCTCCAAATAGAACAATTCCCCCTAAATTATATTTTTTTATATCATTTGTCATCTTATTAGTATCGCCAGAACTAGGACTCATATACAATTGCCCTATCTTTTCATCTAATGTCATTCCATTTACAATTTTCTGAATTTTTTTATCAGAAATATTCTTAGCGAATGCCTTGTCTTGAAAAACTATTATACATGACAAGAATATCATAGCTACTAATAAAAATTTTTTCACGTAAATTCTCCTTTTACATCGACAACTAAAAATAATAGTAACACAAGATTATATATACTAAACAAAATATGTATCTTAAATAATATCTTTATAAAAAAATGCCAATGTTATCCTATTTTGCCAATCTAGACACAGGACCAATTTTCTAATTTCTGCAAATTTAACGCTTACTTGCATAAATTTTTATATTTCTTCGGTGTCTAAATACGCAAATAACTGAAATAAGCCTATCATTACTTTATGGTTGTAATAATAGACTCAAAAAAAATTATTTACTTGTTAATTTTACTTAACTTCACTTAAAAATTCATCCAACGCTTCTTTCCAATCCGAAAATACAAAGCCAGTTTCTTTAGCTAACTTCATTACACTATAATGTGGTCTAAATGCAGCTGTTGGATATTGATCTGAAGTTACAGGTTGAACATCCACATCTGTATCTTTCAATATCTCTTTAGCAAATTCATACCATGAGCATTGACCATCATTACAGCAATGATATACACCATATTCAACCTTATTATCTACTAAGTATGTCAAAAATTCTGCTAATGTTCTAGTCCATGTAGGACGTCCTACCTGATCATCAACAACTGTCAACTTATCATGATTCTTTGCTAGATTTAACATAGTGTACACGAAGTTATGTCCCCATTGTCCATATACCCAAGCCGTTCTAATTATGTAGTACTTATCGCAATATTTTTGTACTGCTTCTTCACCAGCAAGCTTTGCTTTACCATATTCATTGCGTGGACCTTTAGGGTCATCTGGTAAATACTCACCACTTGTACGATTACCATCAAAGACATAATCAGTACTTACATAAAGCAATGTTGCCCCAACTTTTTGACATGCCTTAGCAATATTTTCTGTTCCATCAACGTTAACTTTCCAGTTAAGTTCTTTACCTTCTCCTTCAGCCTTATCCACCGCTGTATAGGCTGCACAATGATAAACTACTTCTGGTTTATTCTTTTCAAAGTAAGCATCTACTGCCTCTTTGTCTGTTATATCTAATCCTTGTGAATCTTCTGCTAGATATTCTTGCCCACGTCCATCTAACAGATGTTGCATTTCTTGACCTAATTGTCCATTTGCACCAGTAATTAAAATTTTCATTTAATATCTTCCTTC